>Ga0181536_10001022_pt1 | contig 33376 bp, 21 predicted proteins | sample PEATcosm2014_Bin_41_FD_121105 | JGI IMG/M metagenome (GOLD analysis project Ga0181536, IMG submission 121105) | Peatland microbial communities from MTU Mesocosm Facility, Houghton, MI, USA - PEATcosm2014_Bin17_60_metaG | ecosystem: Environmental > Terrestrial > Soil > Wetlands > Peat | place...
CGCGTTTTCCATGGGAACCTGGATCAACGTAGGCACACCGGAGCCCAGAGCTTCCCGCAGCGCCGGACCTAATTCGTCGGCAGCCTGAATCTTGACGCCATGTGCCCCGCACGCCCGCGCCACCGCTGCATAATCGACACTAAACGGATGCCCATCGCGTTCGAACAAGCACCCAAAACTCCATCCGTAATGCATGCTTTCCAGCCCGGCAATTGTGCCGAAGCCGCAATTATCCATCACCACCCATACCACGGGGATATTGGCCTCCATTGCCGTGGCTACAGGAGACATGTTGCTGCTGAACGCGCCGTCGCCAATCAAAGACACCACGGCCCGGTCCGGCTGCGCAACTTTCACCCCCAAGGCTGCCGAAGGGCCGAAGCCCATTGTCGCCAGCCCGCTGGGTGTTATGAAGGTGCCAGGGATCATGATGGGGTACTGTTGCCCGATACCGTTCTTGTTCCAGCCAACGTCCGTCACGATGATCCCATCCTCGGGCATAGCCTTCTTAAGTTCGTTCAGAATGCGCTCCGGCCGCAGAGGATACTGCGCCGAGTTCCATTGATGGTTCCAGTTGGCCGCAAACTGGGACCGCGCCTGCGCGATCCGGCGCCGCAGTTCGCTGCGTTCGCCCGCCTGCTTTCCCCGGGTCGCCGCGAGCAGGGCGCCGAGAGCCAGCTTGGCGTCAGCCACCGCTCCGAGTTCGGTGGGGTAGTTGCGCCCGATCTCGGTGGCGTCGATATCGATGTGGATCAAACGCGTCGGGGGTATCGAGAACGTGAAACGCGGGTCCCAGGAGCTCGAATTGGCTTCGGCCAGGCGCGTACCCACGGCTAGAATCAGGTCTGCCGTGCGGCACATGTCGTTGGCGATCGGGGTACCCCAGAACCCCGTCATCCCCAACAGCAGCGGGTGGTCTTCTCGCAGGCAGCCCTTGCCCATCAACGTGTGGGCCACCGGTATCTCAAGCCGTTCGGCCAGCGCCGCCAGCTCCGAAGTGGCCCGTCCGGAGTGAACTCCTCCACCGGCGTAGATCACCGGCCGATCGGCCGCCGCCAACGCTTGGACGATCCGGGTAGCGGTATCGGTATCAATGGTGGGACGCACGATGGGCGGTGGCTTTTTGTGAAACGCCCCCTCAGGCAGGTCAGCAGAGAAAACGTCCATCGGCACATCCACCAGCACTACGCCGGGCCGCCCCGCCAGCGCCAGATGGAAGGCGCGCTCCACTATGCGCGGCAGATCTTCCACCCGGTCCACCCGGTACACCCGCTTGGCAAAGGGACGATAGATTTCGAACTGATCTGCGTCACTGTGGAGATTGACTTCCTGGTGCGCGTGCCGTCCGTAATAATGCGAAGGCACGTCACCCGCAATCACCACCAAAGGAATTGAGTCCAGCGCCGCGTTGGCGACTCCCGTAACGGCATTGGTCAGTCCGGGCCCCAGGTGCGTCAGCAGCACCCCCGGTTTGCCAGATGCCCGCGCATACCCGTCGGCTGCATGCGCCGCCACCTGCTCGTGCCGCGTGGTAATGAAACGAATACGACTCTTGCCCAGCGCGTCCAGGAAAGCAAGGACCGTGTGGCCGCACAGTCCAAAGATCACCTCGACCCCGAGTTTTTCCAGATATTCAGCCAGTTGATAAGCGGCGATGCGCGTACCCGGCTCGGGAAGCGCGGTCGGCGGTGGTTCGGACCCCGGCTTTAGCACGCCTATCGAACGGTGGTCGTTTTCCTCACGAGTCATAGCGCTCTCATCTTACCTGTTGACATCGCACCGAACAAGGGCTTAACCGTACCGACACTGTAAAACACGGGGAGAATACGGTGGCCGTCCGTAATACTAATAAAGCTTGAGACTACCCTATAAATTTGCTTGCATGTTTGTTGGAGTTGAGCAATTTTCTACGATGATGTTCAAAGCGTACGCCCGTTCGTTTGGCTACTCCTTTACGTACCGATTTGGAGCGATGCCCCAAATCGGTGGAGTAGGGTTGGTCTGAACACGCAGAAAATTGCGAGCGAAAGGCCAGCCCGCTCGGAGTGAGCGGGCTTTTTTGTTTTGCTCGACCGCAAACTCGAGCAGATGTAGTAGCCAGGGGAAACGCGTGAAACCGTGCGTTGAAAGACCAGTCAGTATTCGCGGTCGGGAGTTTGGCGGACCTAAGCCACTCTTCTGCATACCATTGGTGGCAAGCGAGCCGGTCGGACTCGTGGCACAGGCGGAAATCGCGCGTGAGCTGCAGGCGGACTTGGTCGAGTGGCGGGCCGATTTCAGCAAGGACTGGACGCCGGAGGGTTTGGTTTGTGCCGGAAACATACTGCGTGAAATTCTCCCCGACGAACCCATCATTTTTACGCTCCGTGTTAAAGCTGAAGGAGGAGCGCAGGACATGCCTCAAGCGCAGCGCGGAGCCTCCATTGAGGCCGTTTTGCGGTCAAATAGCTTCGATATTGTTGACTTGGAAGTGGACAGTGAACCCGAGTTTCTCGCACCGCTGATGAGACTTGCACAAGAGCAGGGAGTTCGAGTGGTACTGGCACATCACGATTTTGAGGGCACTCCCCAGAATGAGCTGCTATTCGCCAAGATAGCCGCCGTGCACGAAAAGGGCGCGGACATCGCCAAACTCGCCGTCATGCCGAAGGTGCCCGGGGACACCCTGAGATTGCTCCACGTGACTTCCGAAGCCAGAGGGCTCTTTCCGCGTTTGCTGCTAAGCACCATGTCAATGGGGGCGCTCGGCAGTATCACGCGCGTGGCAGGCTTCCTGTACGGATCGGATATCGCTTATTGCGTCGGTAGAGAGATTTCGGCTCCCGGACAAATTCCGATCAAGGACGCCCGCCTGATGACGGGAATGCTGCTTCGCATGCATGGCGAGCGCGACGAATCAGTCCTCAGTTCACTTTTCTGACCTCAGAGACCAAGCAGCCCTTGGAGTGAGGCGTTGTCGGAGGGCGGTTTAGCTCCGGCGAAAAAGGGAAGGAGACAGTCAGCAAAACCAAGCCCGGGAAAGGGATGAAGTCGACGACGATTGAAGGGGGCGGTTGTTCCTTTATCCGACGCAAGACCATTCCAAAGCAGAAGTTTCGGCCTCAGACGCTGAACACATCGCCCGCATCAAAGTATCCAGAGTGTCCGGATTCCGGACTGAATTGAACCTGCAAATCTCGCACCCTTCTTGGACTCGACACGCTCTGCTTGATCCGCACGTCGTACCCAGGGCACACCCGAGTTCATATTTGTACAAAAACGGCTACTCAAGATGGAAACTTGGCGGCGAACTGGCTATTATCGGCGTAAACCGAGTTGGCTGGCGACGGCGGCAAACCTGGGATGATTGCGCATGGCATCAAACCTCGGGTCCACATCAATCGACAGTAATTCGAAGCAGCGGTCTTGGCAGGCGCGATCCAGCCAGTCAAAAGCAGAGTCGGATTGTGCCAAGGCAAAGTGGATGGAGGCAAAGTCGAACGGCGAAACGTACCTCTCAGCGCGTAAATCTTCGAGTTTGCGCAGCGTGTCGAGACAGGGCTTGCGCTGACCCGAGACAGCATATAGATGGGCAAGAGCGGCGCGCATGCGAGCACTATCGGGAGCAAGATGAATTGCCCGCTGAAATGCAGCCGCGGCTTCATGGTAGTCGCCTCGCTGCTCCTGGATAAGGCCGAGTGTCCAGAACGCCGCGGGAAAGTGGGGATTCAATTCGATTGTCTGGTCACACTGCTCGAGCGCCGATTCGAACTCTCGCCGGTCGAAGTAAACGACCGCAACATCGCGCGAAATGATTGCGGAAACAGGATCGAGGGAATGGGCCGTGAGAATCTCATTCAGCGCTTCGTCGAGCCTGCCCAACGGAGCAAGGCAGGACATGGCGTACCAATGGTGCGCCGTGGCATAAGTCGGATCCAGGCTGATGGCCTGCCGAAACTCTCGTTCGGCGCCCGCCCAATCCCAATCCTGCGTCGATTTCACATGGGCGAAAGTGGTTCGCGCTTCTACGCAGCTATCGTCCAGCATCACGGCTGAAGCCGCGCTCGCTGCTGCTTTGGTCCATACCTGGGCGGGCGCGAGCACGCCGTAATGTCCCAGTAGACTATATGCGTCGGCCAGCCCGGAGTGCGCCAGCGCGCACTGAGAATCCTCCGCCAGCGCTCTTTCAAAAAACTCCACCGCCTTGCGCATGCCTTCTTCGGTGCGCTCGTTGAGGTGGTAACGGCCTCGGATACACAAATTGCGGGCGGCAAGGTTCGCCGCCGGCCGGCGGACTAGTGCGCCAGCGGCCGATCCGCCAAGGCCTGCCTGCAATCTGTGCAGGATCGTCTGTGCAACTTGCTTCTGAATTGCGAGAGTGTCGCGCAGTTGCCGATCCACGGTTTCCGACCATAGGTAACAACCACTGGCCCCGTCAATCAGTTGCGCTGTGATACGAACGTCGTGGCCGGCTCTGCGAATGCTGCCGCTGACGATCATTCCGGCACTGAGGCGGTTTCCATCCGGTTGGAGAGTAGGGCTAGCGTGGGACGCGAGGACTCGCAAGTTAGGCAACTTGCTTAGGCTATGGATGATCTCTTGACGCAAACCCTCACAGAAATACTTGAGGTTGCCCTCAGGGCTGTAGTCCGCGAACGGCACCACCACGATCACATTGCTGCTGACAATTGCTACCGACAGCGAATGCTTCGCTGGGAGGCCATCGCGCAACTTGAATGCCGGAACATAGCCGCCTTTCGGCAATTCAATCACCAAGCCATCGCCGCCGCCTTCTTCGCGATAGTAGCGCTCCAGCATGGCACGCAAGCGGCGTGCCTGCACGCGAACAATGGGATCGATACGAGGGTCGAAGGAGGTCTGCTTGTCGAACACCTGCACGCCTACGGTATACTCTTTTAGCTCCTCGCGCCGGCCGCCGAGTGCTTCACCAACGATGTATTCGATGAATCGCTTCAGTCGGTCTGCGTGATGGAACGTGGAGCTGGCAAGGATACGATCAAGCTGATGCCTGACCTTTTGGTCCGAATTCTTGCCGAGCGGTTGGTTGATCCGTACAGCCATTGCACCTATTCTATCATCAGGTACGGCGATTTTCGACGCTTGCGATTATCGCTTGCGATTATCGTCTGTCACGGCTTTGGAGGCGCGGCTTAACCGTTTCGACACCGTTACCCGGTTGCCGCTTCCTTTTAATGCTGCTATCGTGGCGAAGTCGAAAGTGGCGTTTGCGAAAAATGAAGGCGGGGGTAAGACGATGGCAAGACCAGCGAGGATCGCGGTACTAGGCGCGGGCCTGATCGGCAAGAGACACATCCAGCACATTCTGGCCGAACCCGAGGCCGAGCTTGCCGCCATCGCCGATCCCGCACCGGTCGGCAAATGCCTGGCCGAGGAGAAGGGTGTGCCGTGGTTTCCCAGCTTCACCGACCTCCTCGCCGTGCAGAAACCCGATGGCGTAATTGTGGCGACCCCCAACCAGCTTCATCTGCCGCACGGCATGGAAGCGATCGCAGCGGGCTTGCCGGCGCTAATCGAAAAGCCCATCACCGGCGATGTGGCTTCCGGGACGACGTTGGTTGAGGCAGCTGAGGCGGCGGGGGTTCCGCTTCTGGTGGGACACTATCGGCGCCACAACCCCATGATCCGCCGGGCGAAGGAAATTATCGAGTCCGGCCGGCTCGGTCGGATCATCGCCGTCCATACTTCCTGCTGGCTGATGAAGCCGGACGACTATTTTGAGGTGTCCTGGCGGCGCGAAAAGGGTGCAGGGCCGGTCTTTATAAATCTCATCCACGACATGGACCTGCTGCGTCATCTGTGCGGCGAGGTGACCTGCGTGCAGGCGTTCGAATCCAATGCCGTGCGAGGATTCCCTGTGGAAGACACGGCGGTGATCCTCCTGCGTTTCGCGAGTGGCGCGCTGGGAACAGTCACCGTCTCCGACACGATCGTCGCTCCATGGAGTTGGGAGCTGACGACCGGGGAGAATCCGGCTTATCACCAGACGGACCAGTCTTGCTACTTCATCGGCGGTACCCACGGCTCGTTGGCGATTCCGAAGCTCGATTTCTGGTACAACGAGAACAAGCCAAGCTGGTGGGAGCCGATTTACGCCGAGCGTTTACCGTTCCAGTTTGAGGATCCTCTCCGACTGCAGATCCGTCACTTCTGCCGAGTCGTTCGTGGCGAGGAACAGCCGCTGGTTTCTGGGCGCGAAGGGCTAAATTCGCTCAGGCTAACCGGGGCCGTAAAGGACGCGGCACAGACCGGCCAGCGGATCGCGGTTGCGTAAGGCCAATTACACATCACAGAACGAGACTTGCGGCGCCGGCAGCGGGCGCAGAGTCGCGACACCAGATTCCGCTGGCAGTGAATGGTCTCTTACCCCCGGCTCCTCGGGGAGAGGCTTGACTACTTACATTCTCGCCTCTCCCCACTGGGGGGCAAGGGTGGGGGTGAGGGGGTGCACGGCGGAAACCCAACGCGCCTGAGGTTGAGGGCGACCGCACCGAAGAAGAGTGAAATTGCTTATTGAACCGAAAGCGCTCGAGGACCTGGCGATCATTATAAAACCGGGGGAGGATAATGTTGCCGTGGTGATGGCGGACTTTATCGAGCAAGGCACGCCGCTTAAATATGGTGAGCAGTTGCTCAGCTTGTCCGGGCGCGTGCTGCGCGGGCAAAGTTTCGCGATTAACGATATTGCTGAAGGAAAGCCCTTCGTGTCTCTGGGTGATCCCATCGGCTTGGCGGCGGTTGCGCTTAAACCCGGCGATCCTGTGGAGGAAAGCAACATCCAGCGGCGGTTGCCGCGCTTAACGGTGCGCTATCGCGACAATCCTGAGCCAACGCGTCTCGATCCCGAACTGGCCCGCCTGACCTTCGACGGCTATTTGCGCCACGACGGCAGCGCCGGTATCCGCAACATGATTGGCGTGGTGAGTTCGGGGATGTGTTCTTCGACCGAGGTGCGGGAGATTGCTATGAGCGCTATGCGCGAAATCTAGACGCGGGAGAAGTTTCCCAATGCGGATGGCGTAGTCCCCATCGCACATGAATCGGGCTGCGGCACGTCGGACGGGTTTCCTGTGCAGATGGTGAACGAATTGCTCACCAACACCTTGCGCCACCCCAACCTGGGCGCGGCTGTCTACGTTGATCTCGGCTGCGGGAAAAGCTGCGCGGAATGCTCTGCGTCGGTCTTTCAGGTTGCCGTGCCGGAATACAGTCAGCGCGTAGTGAACCTGACGATTCAACACTTGGGCGGCAGCTGCAAAACCGTGGAGCATGGGCAGAAGGTTGTCGAGCAACAGCTTCACTACACAAACCAATTCAAGCGCGAACCGACTTCCATCTCGAAACTGATCGTGGGCACGCAATGCGGCGGTTCGGATCTCTGGTCCGGAGTAACGGCGAATCCCTCATTGGGCGTTGCTTCCGACATGTTCGTGAAGGCGGGAGCGGCGGTGTTGCTTCCGGAAAATCCCGAGCTTCAGGGCGCCGCCATGATCGACCTGGCGCGCCGCGCCCGTACTCGCGCGGTGGGGAAAAGTTGATGCTGGCCCTTAAGCGGTATGAAGCTTACGTCAAGAAGTTCGGTGAGGATTTCCGCGATAACCCGTCGTCCGGCAACATCAAGGGCGGACTGTATTACATTTATCTGAAGTCCAGCGGCGCGAAGGCCAAAGGAGGAACTTCCATCGTTGAAGACTTTATCGAGTACGGAGAGTGGCTGGGCGAGCGAAAGGGTTTGTATGTGCTCTATACACCGGGCTACGACCACCTCTGCACTCCTGCCCTTTTCCTGAGCGGCGCGCAGATCACCCTCTTCACCACCGGCCGCGGGACCAGTATCGGTTCCGCTTTGGGACCGGTCATGAAGATTGGGTCTAATACCCACTTGGCCCGCACTTACGAGGACCTCGACGTTGATGCGGGAACGATCCTGGAGCGCAAAGAGACCATCGACGACGTCGGCCGCCGAATCTTCCAGGCGACCCTGGACGTGGCATCGGGACGCAAGCTAACGCGTATCGAGGAGTGTGGCTTCCACCACGAGTTCAAGATTTGGGAACAACTTTGGCTGGCGTTGTGATTGCACCTTTCGTTTTCCTCCGCTCAGGATTCGCTAAAGTCAATCATCACCGGCCGCTGGCGGAAGCCGCGAGTTTTGATTGCGCAGTAAACTAATCCCGCCAGAAACCAGATTCCACCCACGACTTTAGCGGGCACTTTGAGTCCCAACCATATCCACAGGCAAAACAGGAAGCCAATAAGCGGCATCACCACGTCAGCAAACCATCGCCGCTTCCGGCCGGATTGCCTCACGATCGCAAATTGCCAAAAGGTGGCCAGGTTTACTCCCATGAACGCCAGAAAGGCTCCAAAATTCAGGATCTCGCCTGCTTGTTCAAAAGAAACGAACAGGGTCCCGATATACGCCACAATTCCGATCAACCAGATGTTGCGGGTGGGGGTATTACGCTTGGGATCGAGGTAGGCAAAAAGCTTGCGCGGCAGGACGTTGTCGCGACCCATGCCGAAGAGCAAACGGGCTGCCCCCACTTGACCCGTAAGCCCCGCGCCCAACGTGGCCAGAATCAGCGTAATGCCCAAGGCCTGGAACAGCAACAGCCCTCCCACACGGCGCGTCACATCCATAAAGGCCGTTTCAGCGCTGGGGAAGGACGCGAAATTCGGCCAAACTCGTGCTCCCAAGTAGATCTCCAGTCCGCCAACAATTCCGGTGAAGAGGCAAACCAAAACCGTGGCCAGCATAACGTTGCGCTTGGGGTTCTCCACGTCCTCAGCAAGGGTAGTGACGCCGTCGAAGCCAATATAGGTCAAGGCGGCAAACGAGGTGGCCGTCCAGATCATGCGAGGGTGGAAAGTCTTGGGATCGTAAAAGGGCTGAAGGGAAAAAACCCCATGCCATCCCTGGAAATGGAAAAGGTAGCGGACTGCCAGCACCATGAACACGCCTATTACCGTACACATGACTGTGACAAGAACGATGTTAGCGCGAGCCGTGGTCCGGATGCCGCGCAAATTCAACAAGGTCATGGTTCCTACAAAAACCGCCGCCAGGACTGCGTAGGGTATGAAAGGGAAGAAACGCTGGACGGTCAGCGCCCCATAAATGCCGTTCAGGAGTGGCTGGATCAGGTAATCAAGGAACATGGCCCAGCCCGTGAGGAAGCCCAAGTGGGTGTTGAGGCCGCGGCCCACGTAAGTATATGCCGATCCCGCGGCGGGGTAGAGCGTCGCCATTCGTCCGTAACTGACGGCGGTGATCATCATAGCGAGCATCGCGATCAAGATGGTGGTTACGAAATGGCCGTTGGAAAGTCTCTGGGCGATCCCAAAGAGAGGGATTGGAGCGATAGGCATAATGAGCACGATGCCGTAAAAAATCAGGTCCCGTAGCTTCAGCACGCGTCGCAAGCGGGGTATGCCAACCGTCGAAACTGCTTGCTCACTGATGGACGCCTTGCTCACCGATGCCTCTCCGTCTTCGTTTTTTATCACTGCCCTTTAATCAACGTCAGGCTATAACCAATAAGGTCTACTGCGCAAAAAAGCTGACACGGTGAAATCGCGGGAACCGGACAAAGTCCTTATATCTTTGTCAGACGTGAGGCCAGTCGTGCGGCGGCTGTAGGAGAGATCAAGCTATTGCGAGGCCTGAAGCTCAGCACGCAAGGGTTCTGTCTCACCCTAGTCCTTGATTCAGCTTGAGGTTCTTCCTGGATTCCCCGCCCAACGACCGGCTTGGCTCATACCTGCATTAAGGGCTGTGCACGTGAGTGAGCAGAGAGGTATGTTCTTGCATTCGCCAGGCAACGCCGCGCATGCTCCAGATAGCCCAATTCCTTGGCCCGCTCAAGGTTGGGTACTTCCAGCGAATAGGGCATTTCAGGCAGCCGATCGAGAATAGCACCAATGTCGATGCCTCCCTCACCCAAATCGAGGCGGGCTTCGCGCGCGGTATGCATCAGGCCGTCAGCGGTGAGCGGAATCTCTTTGGGCGCATCGCAGACATGAGCGAAATGGAATAATTCCCGCGGCACGGCGTCCAACTCGTCCAGCCTGACACGCGAGCGGTGGAAGTGCAGCGTGTCAACCAGGATGCCGCAGTTCTCACGATCAACGGCGCGGCACACAGCGATGGCTTCCTGAAGATTAGCGACACACGCCCAGGTGACGAACTCCAGGTTGATCGTCAAGCCAAGCGTTTTGGCCAGATCGCAGAGTTCGGCAAGGCGATCCATTGCGTAACTCCGCTTAGGGGTCCAGATACTACTAATCACGTGGCGCGCGCCTAACTCGGCGGCCGTTTCCAGCCCGGGCAAATACGATCTGACCTCGATGCCATCCGCGATGCGCGCCAATTCAATATCGTGCAGCTTGAGGCCCGTCTCGGCAAGCGCCCTCTTGGTTTGCCGAAGCATCACGTTGTTATGGGCCAGCTCATAGGTTGGCTCGTTGGGCAAACCGAGAGAAATAGTGCGATAACTGACGAAATCATAACCGGCGCGGGCGGCGACGTAAGTCGCCTGCGGAGGTGCGCACCCGAGCACAGTAAGGTGGGCCAAGCTGAATTTGAGTGCCGCGGGTTTCCGCGACTTGCCAGAAGCTTGGCTCTGCAGAGCAAATCCGGATGCTATAGGCGGAGTAGAGTTCAGCATGATTTATTCCGAAGTTAACCCTCGTATCACATCGCGATCGTACTCGTTTCTGCGTGCCTCTTCGAGCAGCGAACTCCAGAGGCACCTTGACATCTCTGGGCGGGATTGTATGCCGGGGCACCGGTAGGCGCAAGGCAGTAACGGTGGCATGACGGTAACACGGTTGCTACTATGGATGAAAGGTTGTATCGTCCGTGCGATGGCAATAAAGCGCCTTGCGCGCCGGTTTCTGGCGGTGCTCGTGACTCTGCTGCGATGTCTCGTCCAGCCTCAGCAACAGGGCTGAGGACCGCACGGCTTGGCGGTGGGCCGACTTTCCTTGCGCTTGCCACTATGGAGAGGCGGTCACGGGATGGCGGCCCTTCAACTCAGAAGCTGGAAGTCAGAAATGAAACCAACCTCAACTGAGATTGACATCCTGGTGAGTGAAGTCGGCCCGCGCGATGGCCTGCAGAGCATCCACCGCCCCATGCCTACAGAGGCAAAACACCGCTGGATCGCCGCGCTGGCGGCTGCCGGATTGCGGGAGATTGAGGTTGGTTCCTTCGTGTCGCCGAGGTTGCTGCCACAGATGGCCGATGCGGAGAGCGTGGTCCGCGAGGCGCTGAAGATCCCAGACCTCACCGTGCTGGCGCTGGCGCCTAATTTGAAAGGGGCGGAGCGCGCCATTTCGGCCGGCGTGCACAAGGTGACCATGCCGGTTTCGGCCTCGCGAGCGCATAGTATGGCCAACATCCATAAAACTCCGGAGGAGGCCATCGAGGAAGTGCGCGGCGTCATCCAGTTGCGCGCCAGCCTGCCGCAGGGTGGTCAGTTGTCGATCGAGGTCGGCATTTCCACGGCTTTCGGCTGTTCGATCGAAGGGCCGATACCGGAGGACTGGGTCTTCCGGATGGTTGGCCTGTTGTTGGAAGCGGGCGCAGACTCGGTGGGTCTTTCGGACACGACGGGCTATGCCAACCCGGTTCAGGTCAAGCGCATGTTCCGGCGGCTGCGGCTGGAAGCCGGGGAGAAAGCGGGGGCGGCGCATTTCCACAACACGCGCGGGCAAGGGCTTGCCAACGTGGTCGCGGCTCTCGATGTCGGCGTCACCACCTTCGATGCGTCGCAAGGTGGGCTTGGGGGATGCCCCTACGCACCCGGCGCCAGCGGGAACATCGTCACCGAGGATTTGGTTTTCTTGTTGGAGTCTATGGGGCTGAGAACCGGAATCGACCTGGAGCGGCTCATGGCGGCCCGCGAGATCATCCGCGAGGCTCTCCCCGGGGAGCCGATCTACGGGAGGGTCCCGGAGGCGGGGCTTCCCAGGGGCTTTGTTTACGCCTCCGGCAAGCACGCTACAACTGCGCCGGGGGCTCCGTGAGAAGGGGATCGGCAGGCGTGGGATGGCCGAACGGCCGGGCAACTCCGGCTGTGCCGTACTAGGTTAAGGAGAAGGGGGAGCTATGGCGAGACCAATTACACCGGAAGAAAAACAATGTGCGCAGGAACTGCTGAGACGGGCGCGCTGCGCGATGGCGCTAATCGCGGAATATGATCCGGCGTGCATCGACCGCCTATGCCAGGCCGTCGGTTGGGCAACAGCCAACGAGAAGACGGCTACCCGGCTCGCCCACATGGGCGTGGATGAAAGCGGTTTGGGCGATCGCCAGGGGCGGCCGAACAAGCGCTTCAAGATCATGGGCATTCTGCGCGATGTCCTGCGCCAGAAGAGCATGGGGGTGATTGAGGAGATCCCGGAGAAGGGCATCGTAAAGTATGCCAAGCCGGCGGGCGTGATCGCTTCCCTTGTCCCGGTAACCAATGCGGCTCTCACCGAACCCGGCAATGGGATCTATGCTCTGAAATGCAAAGATGCCATTATTTTCTCCCCCCACCCTGCCAGCCGCAACACGACTTTCGAGACGGTCCGCATCATGCGCGAAGCCCTCAAACGCCAGGGCGCACCGGAGGACGTGTTTCAATGCATCGAGAAGCCCAGTATTCCCCTGGCGCAAGAGCTGATGAGCATTTGCGACCTGATCATTGCCACAGGCGGCGCGGCCATGGTCAGGGCTGCATACAGTTCCGGCAAGCCCGCTTACGGCGTGGGCGCCGGCAACGCCACCATGGTGATCGACGAAACCGCGGACATTGCCGAAGCCGCGCGCAATACCCGCATCAGCAAGACCTCCGATTTTGGCTCCGGCTGCTCCGCTGACGGCAACCTGATTGTGGAGGAAAGCATCTACGACCGCTTCCTGGAGCAACTGCAGGTGGAAGGTGGTTACCTGGTGACGGCGGAGGAGAGACAACTCCTGCAGAACGTACTGTGGGATGCGGACGGCCACCGGACGCCCGAAACAGTCGCGCGCTCTGCCGGGAGAATCGCCCAAATCGCGGGGTTCTCAATCCCGGCAGGCAAGTGTTTTCTCATCGTCCGGGAAAGCCAGATCGGACGAGAGCACTTGTTCTCGAGCGAGAAGCTTTGCCCGGTACTGGCGATCTTCAAATACGAGGGCGGCTTCGCCCACGCCCTGGAAATGGTGCGGCGAATATACGAGGTCGGGGGTAAAGGCCATTCCTGCGGCATCTACTCCTTCAACGACGATCACATTCATCAGCTAACCCTGATGGCACCGGTCAGCCGGATTATGGTGCGCCAACCGCAGTCGAAAGCTAATGGGGGGGCGTTCAACAATGGAATGCCCATGACCTCCAGCCTGGGTTGCGGCATCTGGGGCGGCAACATCACTAACGAGAACATCTCGCTGAAACATTATATGCAGGTGACGTGGGTGGCGCGTCCGATACCGGAAGACCGTCCTTCGGAGGCCGAGCTGTTCGGCGAGTTCTACAACACCGAGGCGTTTTGATGATTCCTTCCGCCAGCCGATTACTTACCGACGGATGATGAGGCCAGACGTGGGCAGTGCGAAGCAGCAGTGGGGACTCTAGGGAGATATTAGGAGATATCGGAGGTTTCGGATGGACTGTCAGAAGCGACCTTTCCTGTAGCCACGTTTATCGTGCAGCTCGCGCTCTTTATTTTCCGCGTATCTATCTCGATTACCCGCCGCGACTGCTGTCCGTTGCCGTCCGGCAAGGCAATCAGGAAACGGTTGGGAATGTCCCTACCGCATTCGTAGAAGAATTCATATTCCTGCGGGCTTCCCGCTACTGGTTTGACACTGAAAGAAAGCACTCCAAATGCTGTGCGCAGCTTCTTAACGCCCAGGGGTTGGTTGGAAGCAAACCATGCGTCCGGCACACCGTGCAAGAGTTTCACCGAGTCACCCTTTTCCAGGCACAAGGTGTTGAAAATCATCTCGAGGATGCGGCCATTGCCGCTGGCATTCGGCTGCCAGGGAAGAAGCCAGATCAGTTGCGGACAGAATCGTTCACTGGCAAGATGCACATCCCGCGAGGTCGAATACGCCAGCGTCATGTAGAAGTATCTCAAGGCTTTTATAGTTTCGCCACGCTCCATCCACAACCGGTGCCACACCTTTTCGGAACTGTTCACGTAGTAAAGATCGATCTCGCCGCCCGCGGACCCCTCCTGGATTTTCAACAACTCGGCATCTTCCATCTGGGGCATTCGATAGGCAAAAAGGTCACTCATCTGCCCAGATCGTCTGAGTGAAGCCTCGAATTCCTTTACCAGCTCATCATTGGCGTCAATCAGTCTGGCATCCAGAAGTGCGCTATCCGAAAAGAGAACCGGTTTATCTTCATTTTCCCCCTGCTCCGGATTTTGACTTGGATCCAGTGGCTTTTGCTTAAGCACTTTCTTCATGGACTCCAGGATACACTGTCGATAGTCGTCCGCCTCCGCCCGCACCCACCCGGCTTCGGGAAGGTTGGCTGCTTCAAATGCCTGGGCCAACTTGTCTAGGCCGCGCCATGTGTAAGCGTCAGTGAACAAGGAGTAAGCGAAATCCGGCCAATCTGTGGCACGCCCGGGCGGCATGAGTCCAAAGTGGATTGACCTGCTGCCATCCGGCAACACATCTTTCGTGCGGGCCCTCTCGCCTTGTATCCAGCGGGCGGCTTTGAGTAGCGCGCCGAAGTCTCTCCGCAAGCGATCGAGATCTCCACTGAGAAAGGCGTGCTCGGCGAATATCCCCGCAATTGCCCCAGTCTCACACATCCAGTGGATGTAGGGGTGGAAGCACCCTTCGGCCGTTCTTATATCTCCTTCCGGCCCCTTGTGTCCCTGCTGCGTGGTTAGAAAATAGTCGAGCACCCTCTCCACCTCGCTGTGAAACCCTTGGCGATCCATTATGGGAAGATAATTTGACGATTCCCACCCATAAACCGTGGAAAAGTTGCTGAATCCGCCCTGGCCCGGTTGCAGATACGAAACTTCGCGGCCGCTTCCCAGAAACTGAAGATTGTTGCACGTGAGGACATGATAAATGTCTTGCACGATCTTCTCCGGGACTTCGATGGCCGCTGCGTCATCAAACTTGTGATTCCATAAAGCGGCCTGCCGGCGATATTCGTCCTGAAAAGACAGGGAAAGAAGGCGCTCTTCCTCGCCGACGCGAAAAGTTTTTTCCTCTTGATAACACAGGTCCCGGTCATTCGAAGATACGGGGTGGGCGAGCCCTTCATAGGGAATAGCCATGTCGATGAAGGCCCCCTCCTCCTTCCCGAACGACAGGCCAAAAATCAAACTCGAACCCGCCAGACTTCGGGAAACGCGAGGCGAAACATTCCGGCTGTGCTTAAACGCGTCGAACAGGGTGTCGCCGTCTCGCTGCAAGCTGTCCCCCGGTGAGAGTTCGATCCCGGATTCCCAGGCCTGCCCCCAGGGCTCGAACACGATATAGTCTTCGTTCGGGTGTGAGTAGAAACGTGGGTGAGCGCCTCTTACCGTCAGCCACGCTAACTCGAGGGCGCGGGGAGAAGCGCTATCTTGCGGGGTCACACGGAGGCGCACCATGAGCAGCGGGCGGCGAGTTGCGTCGGTCGTGGTAAACGATATCTGCTCGAAAACAAATCCCTCCTGCGATAGGCGTTGGGTCAAAAGCGGCAGTCGGTCTTTCTCGAAATGCTGCTCAGTGTTGCTGTAGTCAAACGATATTGCTTTCGAGTTGCGGATAATGACAAACCCAAAACCGGTCACGAACACGGTTTGTACTGACTTGGGGCTTATCGCGTTGTAGATTTGAAACTTCAAGTCCGGACGTGCGGTCACTATCTTGTAGTCACAGGGCTGCTGGAGGTAAATACGCTTTGTTCCCGGGAGCGGTGTCAAGGCAGCCATGGCGGAATAGGAGGGGGTCTGCTTCTCGTCGAATACAAATTTCTTGACAGGAGGCCGGGGCCAGGGTTTAGCGACTGTCTTGGTCTCTCCGCCGGCATTTTCCAAGCTCGCTTTCGCGGCTTGCGCCAGTTGAGGTCTTTCAGCGGCCAGTAACATCGCGGCGGCGCAACCGCGCATGAATCTTCGACGCTTCATATATTACGTCATCTCCAAGACGAGCAAATCCCAATCCATGAAGTCCTTATGGCTCAGAGGAATACCTGTATCAGGATGGCAATACTCGTCGCGCCACCAACTGTAGGCTAGGCGCGAGTCGTAAAGGTCCGGGCCGTAGCCTTTCGTGAAGCGGCTCAACTCTCGCATCCCGCTCGGATAGGTGATCTCCTCAGACCGGCCTCTTGTTCAGCGAATTCCACAACACGGCAACGTTTTGAGGATTGCTTCCGCCAGTTATGTAGGCGTATCTCCGAGAGCGCGGGCATCCTGCCCGCGTGGGCGGCGGCTGTGCGCACAGTCGGGTCAGGTGGCTCGACGAGGAATCGCATTCTGAAAACAGCAGAGGGCCTGATCAGATGCGCGAGGACTAAGATGCCGCGGCGGCGCGCCCCGCTCGTATTCGTCCCTGCTCTATGGGACGCTCCAGTTTCCCCCGGAACAAGGACTCGATAACCTTCTGTGAGACAAGGCGTGCAGCTCCCAATGCGGCGGCCTCACTCCTCAGGCTGGACACCTTCAGCTCCATTTCATTGGCCGCTTTTTCGAGAGCGCGTTGTTTAATCACCCGCTGTAGTGGCTCCAGCAGCAACTCCGGGGCCTGCTGAAACAATGGTCCCCCGAAAATGACTACATGGGGATTCAGCAAGTTCGCGACGTCAGCCAAGGCAATCCCCATATAGGAAATGGCTTGGCCTAGGGCGCGGAAGGCCAGGCTGTCTTTCTCTCTTGCTGCCTGGACAATCATTTCAATGGTTATGCGATCCAGTTCACCCTTGGCCAGCTCCCAGATCTTGGAATCCACACCTTCCTGGAGCGCCCGTCGAACCGCCTGGATAACCGCCGCACATGAGGCCACCGTTTCCAAGCACCCGTAATTACCGCAAGAACACAACGGACCTTTCTCCTCGACGGTCATGTGGCCGAATTCTCCGGCAAGCCCCCCAGACCCGCGATAGAGCTTCCCGTCAATGAAAATGGCGGCGCCAATTCCGATGCCGACTCTGATGTAGAAAAAGTCACCCAAGTTATACCCAAGCCCGAAATACTTCTCAGCAACGGCTCCCGCCTTGGTACTGTCCTCGATAATCGTGGGAAGGTGAAATCGTTCCTCGAAGATGCCTCGCAAAGGGATGTTCTTCCATTCCGCCGTCTGTCCGGGACGGGGATAGGAGAGAATAACGCCGTTCTCACTGTCGACTACACCAGAGTGTGCCACGCCAATCCCCTTAATAAGAGAGGAGCGCACAGCGGAGGCGCGAATGGCCTTGTGGATGGCGTCAAACGCGTTCTGGAGGACGCGTTGCCTCCCCTCTGCAATTCTCGACTCCATCTCCATCTTATGGATACATCGCCCGAGAAAGTCCGTGACTACCACCCGCAACATCTGTGAACCGATATCCACTCCCACCAGATAGGCAGCGTCGCTGCGGACAACCAGAGAAACGGGTTTGCGCCCCTGCGACGACACGCCCCGTCCCGCTTCTACAAGCAAACCCTTCTGCAAAAGACGATTGACGATTCCGCCGATGCAGGCGGGACTGAGTCCGGTTTGTTTGGCCAACTCAATGCGTGAGATATTCAGGCGCGAATGAACGTGACATAGGACAGTCAATTCATTTTGGTCCGACTTACTGTAGGCTTGGAGGGAGGAGGTCTTTGGGCGACGGTCTCTGCCAGCCGTGGAGTTCGTGATGGTCATAGGCGCATGGTCCTCAGTGGCCTTAATAAAATAACATGAACAAGAGTGGTGATGTAAGTTTTTTTTGTTGGCGCGACGGCAGGGCAGGAATTGCCGCATAAAAGCTATCATTGACGCATTCAACCTGGGCGCTCAAACCGGGCATGAAAATTTCACTTGACAAACATAAAATAATGGTCTAACTCTATTCGTGTTTTCGGTCAGGTTTAATTCAGTATAGAAATAAGTTCGACCGGTGTTATTCAACCCATGCAGCCCGAGCCGAGACAGGGATTACAACCTGGGAACGTTATCGAAAGCGTGCCGATCACCGCAATGTTCTTGAGTCGTCTGTCATACACCGACTCGCCGAGCGTGGGGCTCCGCGTTGTGCAGGACAGGCCCGGGAGCGGCATGGGTTGCGCTCACGACTGCTTCTTTGCCGAGTGATGGCTGCTGCTGCGTCGGGTTAGAGTTATCCGGATTTCTGCAAGTAACGATGGACAATCGAATCACTGATGTTGCGTCGCGGTCTTGGGTCAAAATCCAGAGATGCTTTCAAAGGAGGAAGACATGGGGAGATTTCTTGTACGCTTAGTTCTCATTTTGTGGTTGGGACCAATAGCCCTGTGGGCTCAAGACACGGCCTCGATTGTCGGTACGGTTACCGACCCATCGGGGGCTCTTGTCCCGAATGCGAAAGTCGTGGTGGAGAATCCCCAAAAGGGATTTGTCCGTGAGCTGACGACCAACTCTGTGGGAGCCTATTCGGTCGCTCCCGTGCCCGTGGGAGGCTACACGGTTACGGTCCAAGCGACCGGGTTTAAGCAGAGCATTCGAACCGGCATCACTCTGGCGGTCGGGCAGATTCAACGTATTGACGTGACGCTCAGCGTGGGCAGCGCGAGCCAACAAGTGACCGTGACCGGTAACGTAGTAACCGTGCAAACGGAGTCGAGCGCCCAGTCCTCGGTAATTACCGGCAGGCAGATTGATAATCTCGACCTCAATGGCCGGAACTTCACGGCGCTCGCAGTGCTGATTCCCGGAGCTAACCCCGACAACGGCTTTGATGGAGTGGACGTGGGCCTGTCGGGCAACACAAACATATCCTTCAATGGGGGCCGGGAGCAATACAACAACTGGATGGTCGACGGCGGACCCAATACCGACGATACGGCGAACACCGTGACGAACACTTTCCCCACCATCGATTCAATTGACCAGTTTAGAATCAGCACGGCCGATTACAGCGCCGACATGGGACGGCACGCAGGCGCGAACATCCAGGTGGTGACCAAGGCGGGAACCAAGGACTTTCATGGCACAGGCTGGGAATTCGTCCGCAATGACCATTTTGATGCCAATCCCTGGTCCGCAAATCGTGTCATCGGAGTACAAAACGCTCCCAAGGTCCCGTTGCAGTGGAACAACTTCGGCTTCACTTTAGGCGGGCCCCTTTACATCCCCGGACACTACAACACGGACAAGTCGAAGACTTTCTTCTTCTGGTCCGAGGAGTGGAGGAAATATCGCTCGGGCTCGGAGGCCGGCGGGAGGGTACCTTCCGCTCTAGAGCGGCAGGGCGATTTCAGCGAATGCGACCCGGCAAGTGGCAATTACAATCCCGTCGTGGCTTCCGGATGCGTTCTGCCGACGCTCAACGGGCAGCAGGTTGATAAGATTCCCATCGACCCGAACACCCAGGCCATGTTGAATGGCCTGATACCCTTGCCGAACGACGGTCCAATCTACTTCACCGCGGCTCCCAAAGTTCCCTTCAACGTGCGTGAAGACTCGATTCGCATTGACGAGAATTTCAGCGACAAGACGTGGGTTTTTGTGCGCTACGCGCAACAGGGCTGGGCGGAACAGGTTACTCCCGCGCTTTGGAGCGGATCATCATTCACCACTGACGCGACCACCTTTGCGGCCCCTGAGAAGAGCGCCGTGGCCCATCTGGTTCACACCTTCAGCCCCCGCTTGGTCAACGAATTCATCGTTGGCTACACCATTGATGACTGGTCCATGACGCAACATGCTGGGCCTTCCTCGCCCGACCATTCGATTAACAAGCCCAGCACCTGGTCTGTTTCCAACATATTTCCTGGGAATGCGGCGAATCCCCTTCTCCCGTTAATCGGCATATTTGGGAGCGATGTCAGCATCTTTGAGAATGAAATGATGAAAGCTTTTTCGTATATCCCGTTTATCACCGCTCAGGACAACGTCGATTTGAGTGTGGGTCGTCACACCCTTAAGTTCGGCTTCTACGGCCAGGAAATGCATACCGAAGGAATAAATCGGTGCGCCAACAACGGGCAGATGTATTTCGGACCGGGGCACCCGGGCTCAACGGGAAACGCCTTGGCCGACTTCTACCTAGGGGAAATGTCGGTCTACACAGAATGCTCACAAACGAATTCGGCGGGAATCCCCGTTGGCGGCTTGGAACTGCGTGATGTCGACCAGTGGAGCTTCGAGCCCTTTTTCCAGGACAACTGGCACGTGACCAAAAGGTTGACGCTCAACCTGGGCATGCGCTATTCGGATTTCACTACGGCGGGAGACCACATCCCTCCCGGCTCGTATAGCTTCGTGCCCTCGCTGTACAATCCGGCGGCGGAGGCTCCGCTCGACGTCTGGATCACCCAGTACATACCGAACCCCCCTGCTCAAATCTACACCCCCAATATTGCGGGGAACGGCTTAGTGCATTGCGGGGGTCCGGGGTCTCCCCTTCCCTATGGGTGTACCCATCCGACCCACCGGAATTTTGGTCCCCGTCTGGGGTTTGCCTACGATCCCACGGGGTCCGGGAAAACGGCGATCCGAGGTGGATTTGGCGTCTTTTACGAGATTGGTCCTTTGAACGAGTCCATGGATGGCTGGGTTGGGGGAAACCCTCCCGTCACCTTGGCTCCCCTGCTCTATAACCTCAACGGCTATTCCTCGCTCGCCCCCGTGAGCCCCCAGACGATTTTCAGTTCACCTGCCGGCGCCGCGAACATCAACACCATCCCACTGGTCTGGAATTTCCCCATGATTATGAACTTCAACCTGGGCGTGCAGCATGATTTTGGCCACAACAACATGTTGACCGTTACTTATGTGGGAAGCCAAGGGCGACACCTCTCCCAGGTCCGCAACCTCAATCAGGTTCCCGATGGAGCGGCCACGTACCAGGTTCCGGGGCTGAGCGGTTATGGTATGCCATATTGCACAACCACCGGTCTCTGCGATGTGCAGCAAGCTCTCATCCATGGCATTCTGCCCAGCGTTATCTTCAACCCTTACCAGGGCTATGGCACGATCGAAGACCAGCAAGACAGTGCGAACTCAAACTACAATTCCCTCCAGGCAGAATTTCGACACACGTTCAGTAAGGGTCTGACGCTGCAGGCAGCCTATACATGGTCTCACGCGCTCGATGATTCAACCACTGAGACGGGCGATGCCGGCCTCGGCGTTGACGACACCAATTTTCACAGATGGTACGCAAGCTCTGACAACAACCGCGGCCAAATGCTGGTCATGAACTTCGTCTACGATTTACCGTTCTTTCGAAACTTCGGCAACGCGGCCGTGCGCAATATTCTGGGGAGATGGACGATCAGCGGCATCGGCACCTTTCTGAGCGGCTCGCCGGTGACCACGACGTGCTCCATGAATTCCCTGCATAGCGGGAACAGCGGAAGCCTCATGTGCAACTCCATCGGCAAGTTACAGGTTGACAAGCACATGGTCGTTGATCCCACGTTCGGCCCGACACTCGCATGGTTCGATCCCAGCACACTTGCTATGCCTACGGTCGCGCAACTGCCAACCAATGGAGAGCCGGGAATGTTGGGCTACAATGGCAGGAATGTGCTCACTGGGCCAGGAAGGAATAACTGGGACATGGCGCTGTTCAAGAACTTCCAGACGCCGTGGTTCAGTAACGAACACTCAACGCTTCAATTTCGCCTGGAAACTTTCAATACTTTCAATCATACCCAGTGGAGTAGTTTCAATGCCTTCTGCAGCGGCGCCACAGCACCGGGCGAGCCTTGTACTGGGGCGAACAACATCGGCAATGGCGAGGTGAGTGGTACTTGGCCGGCACGCATCTTACAACTCGGCATGAGGTTTATCTTTTAAGCCCATGCTGTAGTTGGTCGCTGCGCTGCAAAGTAGACTCAGCAGAAGAACCGAATCCGCCACCCGCGACTGGCGTCGCGGGTGGCGGCGAGGACCCGAATAGACCTGTGCCTCACGTATCAGCCATGAAGTCGTGATCGCTCCTAAGTGCAAGTAGTTCGAGGATAATGGGTGATCAGGGCCGTGGGACCGGAGCCGGTGGAGACGGTATTTTCCCGGACAACTGCGTTGCTTGCTTCTCACGAGCCGTAGCTTGGAGTCTCTCTGTCGCCGCCAATTCCTTTTCGGCCTCCGACCGCCGCCCGACCTTGAGGTAAGCTTGGCCCAACTGATAATGGAAGTTTGCACTCCCGGGTTCGATTGCAATGGCGCCCTTCAAGTAACGGATGCCCAGGGCAGTCTCGCCTTTCCGAATGTAAGCTTTTCCTAGCCCCGCCAGCGATTTGGGCAAATGCGCATTGCGCGCCAGTGCCTCACGATAGAACTTGATGGCCTCATCCGGTTGACCGAGGTCGAGGCAAACCTCGCCCCGGTTCTCATAACTCCAGGGTTCTTGCGGAGTTATCGTCATCTCGGTGTCAAACTCCTTGGCAGCCTCTTTGAGCATCCCCGTACGCTGATAAGCCACGCCGAGATTGAGGTGCGCAAAACCTAGTTTGGGATCGAGCGAAACGGTCCTTCCGAGTTCCGTAATGGCATACTGGTTTTCATGAAGGTCAAGATACGCCGTTCCCAAAAGAAAGTGCAGGTGAGCAGTGTCACCGCCCACTCGCAGCATCTGATCGAAGGCCTTTCTAGACTGCTCCTCACGTTTCATTTTTCCGAAGCTAATACCCTGTACGAAAAGAAAGTCCACATTATCCTTCTCACCGGCCGCCAGTGGCTCTAGCACCTCGACAGCACGCGGGTAATCGCCTTTCATGAAGTGGCTCATCCCCAGGAGGTAACGCGCCTGGTAATCGTCCGCCCGGGATTTGAGCACTCCTGAGAACTCCGGAATAGCCTTAGCAAATTCCTGCTTATAATAGTAGGCCAGCCCCAAATTCAGATCGAACCCAGGCACCCCCGGGGTCAACTTCTTGGCTTCGAGGAAAGCGTGGATGGCAGAGTCGTACCTCTGCGTTCGCATATACACGACTCCCAGATTGGAGTAGGCGGCCGCAGAGTGCGGATTAAGCCGCAGAACTTCCTGAAAGCCTTTTTCAGCGCTGGTATAATCGCTATTAAGTAACGCGGTCTGCGCGTGCTGGAAGACCGTGGCGGGATCACGAGCCGGCTGTACCCGACCGGACGCCTGCGGAAGGAACAGAGCCAGTAGTATACGCAGCAGCACAGGAGCACTCATCTCAGCGCCTATCTCCCTCCTTCGGCATGTTCATCTTACTGTGGAGCGCAGCAGGCTGGCAATAGTTCCCTGTCATATGCGGGATCGTGCGTTTATGAAATATATCGGTAAAGCCGGCCGCGCAGGCCCCTCCCGTTTGACGGGTTCCGTTGAGGGATACTTTGTCGCAGTGTCAGCCACCACTAGAATCCCGGAGAATCCCGGAGAATCCTCTTGACAAAAATGAAATAAGATTGTACAAATTCCAAGGTTTCTAGGTCAGACTATTACATCTTGAAAATAACTATGAACCCGGTAGCGTTCTTCAATCCACTCCGACGGAATCGAGTAGAGGCTATCGCAAGCCGAACGGAGCGCTGTCATGCGTTGTCTCTCGCACACCGAAGCGTTGCACTTGCAGCGGGCTGGATTTCAAGCTCGGCAGTCACCTTCTATGGGCCGGCGGCTAAGCCGCCAGCCCGTAGCCATCCGGTTGCAAGGAATTCAGTTCCACAGCCCCGAGCCGTGGGGTAGCCTCTGCAGTCGAGAAAGATTATGTGTGAGATGAGGTTCAAGGCGAAGGCAACTACAACGCTTTATTGCTGCGCATTTTTGCTGGGTGCGGTCGGTCTTCGGGCGGAAGTCAAGTTGCCCAGTTTGCTTTCCGACGGGCTAGTACTTCAGCAAGGCGCGAAAGTAAACATTTGGGGAACAGCCGACCCGGGTGAACGGGTTGCCGTCAGTTTAGAGCGTCAACAAGCGAGCGAAGTGGCTGAGAACGATGGTCGGTGGAAGGTGAAATTGGGGCCGTTCAACGCCGGCGGTCCCTTCACGATGACCATTGCCGGCAAGAACACAATTACGCTGCACAACGTGCTAGTGGGCGAAGTCTGGGTTTGCTCCGGGCAGTCCAACATGCAGATGCCCCTGAGCCCAACTCCCTGGAGTGGGGGCGTAACCAACTACCAGGATGAAATAGCCCGTGCTGACTACCCCAGGCTCCGGTTGTTCACAGTTCAGAGGGTCGTGGCTGACAAACCTCAACGTGACGTGAAAGGCTATTGGGTGGCCGCGCACCCAGAGACCGTGGGCGAGTTTTCTGCGGTCGGGTACTTCTTCGGGCGGGAATTACTCAAGGTGCTGAATGTGCCGATTGGCATGATTCAGAGCGCTTGGGGCGGGACTCCAGCGGAGTCCTGGACGAGTCGCAGCACGCTCGAATCCGATCCCGAGTTCAAATCCATACTGGAGGCGGGAACAAAGTTACTCTCAACTTACCCCAACGTCTTCCAAGACTTCGAACAACAATTGGCACAGTGGCGGAAAGATTCAAACCAAGCCGAATCCGAGGGCGCGCCAGTTCCCACGGCGCCAACCGTACCCAATGACCCGCGGCGCAATCCTTGGCGCCCCTCTGGGCTCTTTAATGCTATGATCATACCGCTGACGTCTTACGCCATCCGGGGAGCTATTTGGTACCAGGGGGAAGACAACTCCGGTCGTCCCGCTCAATATCGCAAACTTTTTCCGGCGATGATTCGCGACTGGCGACGCGCCTGGGGAGAGGGTGATTTTCCCTTCCTCTTCGTTCAACTTGCTAATTGGGGCATCTACCAACCCCAATCGAATTGGCCAGAGCTGCGCGAAGCCCAACTCGAGACGCTTTCGCTGCCTAATACCGCGATGGCTGTAACCATTGACATCGGCGACGGAAGTGATATTCACCCCAAAAACAAGCAAGAAGTAGGCTATCGTCTTGCTCTCGCCGCGCAGGCCATTGCCTACGAACGGGACGTGATCTATTCAGGCCCCCTCTATGAGTCAATGGCCGTCGAGGGTGAGAAAATCCGTTTGCGCTTCAAATATGTATACGGAGGCCTCGTGGCGAAGAATTCGCCCACGACAAGGCTCAGCGGATTTGAGATTGCGGGTGACGATCGTAAATTCGTCCCTGCGGAAGCCACAATTGAGGGTGACACGGTTGTCGCGCGCAGCGAAGTCTTGCACCCCGCAGCCGTGCGCTACGCCTGGGGCATGAACCCGCAATGCAATTTGTACAACCGCGCCGGCCTGCCCGCCTCGCCTTTCCGCACGGATGATTGGCGCGACCCCACGCCCGGCAGGTAAGCGTTGGCAAGTTACTGCTAGGTGCCGGAGAGCTAGGTGTTGTTCTCCATCGGCGTCGGCTGGCAGTTGAGGATTAGAAGCAACAATTCTGCGAGAACATTGTGCGTATTTCTTGGGGATTTCATAGCTCGGCTTGTGTTTTAGTTTTGTTCGCGGCGCGGGCTTTGGTATGTTTCGGAGCGCCGCAGAAACCTCTTCAAGTGGGTGCCGCACGGATCGATATCACCCCGGCCGCGAACGCCGCACTTCCCTTGGCGGGTTACGAAGGCCGACCCACAGGGTTTCAGCGGATTCACGACCACATTTACGTGCGCGCGATCGTGTTAAGTGACGGTACCAACACAGCCGCGATTCTGGCTTGGGAGTTGCTCGGAATGCCCACCAACGTTTGGGAGGAACTGGCACCGCGCATTTCAAGAGAAACAGGTATACCAGTTGAAAATCTCCTGCTCGCCGGCGTGCATGCTCACAGCGCCCCGTTAATAACAGGTATGTACGGAAGGCATTCCACCAGCCCTTCACCACAAACGGTCGCGTATACGAAGAGGGTGGAGGATGATGCCGTCGAGGTCGTGCGCCGCGCCAAGGCAAACCTTCAACCGGCGCAGTTCGGGTTCGCAACCGGCAAGGTCTACGTGAACATCAATCGCCGGGAGTTTTTCCCAAAGAACGGCTGGTGGTGGCTGGGGTACAATCCCGAGGGACCGTCCGACAAGACGGACGCAGTCCTGAAGGTTACGGATCTGTCCGGCAGGCCTATTGCCTTATTGATTAACTATCCCGTCCACGCTGTCGTCATGGGACCCGAAAATCTTGCCCTAAGCGGGGATTTGGCCGGAGCCACCTCGCGCTACGTCGAGCAATATTATCAGGGCAAGATCCTCACCTCGAAAGCCATGGGATGGGACTTGCAGCTTCGGCCGGAAGAGAAGGTGGATGGCGAGGGCCCCGTCGCACTGTGGACCAGCGGCGCCGCGGGAGATCAGGATCCGGTCTCGATGGACAGGGGCGAAGACTTCAGCATGGTGGAGGGTCTGGGGAGGATTTTGGGGGAAGAATCCGTAAGGGTGGCTAACGGCATTACGGTGACGTCGCGGCAGGCGGCAGTCCACGGCTCCCAGCGAGTGATCACCTGTCCGGGACGCAAGCTGGAACCCGGTGAGCGCCCGCGGCTCAGCTATGTGTTCGAGGATTCCGATCCGGTGGATATCCGCCTCATCGTGCTGAAGCTCGGCCAGTTGGTCCTGGTTGGGGTATCGGGCGAGCCTTTTACCAACATCTATCGACGCCTGAAGCAGCGATCGCCGTTCAATGACCTGATTATGGTGACGCACGCCAACGGCTCCAGCGGGTACATTCCGACGGATGACGCGTTCGATCAAGTCAGCTATGAAATCACCGCCTCGGACCTTAAACCCGGCTGTGCGGAAAACGGGATTCTAAACACCCTGCTGGAAATGATGGGCTCGGAGTAGTGCTTTCGAGGTGACTATGACTGCCAGACGTTCATTGCTGATTTTGGCCTTCTCGCTGGCTTCAGTACTAACGATCGACACTGCTTTGCTGTGTGAATCCGGTGGCGGCGGGCCGATCTACCTGGATCCCAGCCAGCCGATCAGCCGGCGCGTGGACGATTTGCTCAGGCGGATGACGCTCAAGGAGAAAGTTGGCCAGCTTAACCTGCCCTGCGTGTTTGTGGATGAACTCGGGAAAAGCATCCCGGAAAAAATGGAGGCCTGCAAGAAATTTGCGGCCGGGACGTATACGAACGAGATTGGCCCCGGCTGTGGCTTCTTCAGCTTGGCCAACACTATTCTGCACGAAGGTGTTCAGCAGCAGGTGGACTACTTCAACGAATTACAGAAAATCGCTCTCACTCAAACCCGGTTGAAGATACCGCTGCTGGAGGACGAAGAGGGGACGCACGGCGGGATGTTTCCGGGGGCGACGGTTTTTCCAGAAGGGCTGGCGATTGGCAGCACCTTTGACATGCCGCTGGTGAAGTCGATTTATGCGGCCGCAGCGCAGGAATCCCGGGTGGTAGGGATTCACGTCCTCTCCACCCTGGTGCTGGAGCTAGATCGCGATCCGCGGATGGGGCGCAACGAAGAAGCTTACACGGAAGACCCTTATCTCTATTCCCGTATCGCTGAGAATGTAGTGGAAGGTGCGCAGGGCCCCAAACTGGACGTTCCCGACAAGGTTGTCGCCCTGGTGACGGATTTCCCCACCCAGAGTGAGCCGGCCAGTGGTCTGGAGCGAGGGGCAATTAATTTATCGGAGCGCATTCTGCGAGAGCATTACTTACTACCCTGGAGTGCGGCGATCACCAAACACGGCGCCCTGGGTGTGATGGCAGGTTATCCGGAGATCGATGAGGTGCCGGCACACGCCTCAAAGAAGTGGATGACGGATATCCTCCGGGGAGAACTGGGCTTTAAAGGAATTGTGACGAGTGAAGGCGACGGTTTTGAAACCCTGATCTACGAGCACATCGTTCCAACCCAAAAGGAGGCGGGTGCTCTGGCGTTACGCGCCGGAGTGGATGTGGACATCACTTATGAGCCTGCCTATATGGGCCCGCTCATCGAGAGCGTCACCGAAGGGAAAGTCCCCATGGCATTGGTGGACCGGGCGGTGCGGAGAGTGCTGGAGCTCAAGTTCCGCCTCGGGCTCTTCGAGCACCCTTATGCCGACCTGCAACAGGCCCGGAAGGTCATGCACTCGGAGGCGCATCAGGAGTTGGCTTTACGTGCGGCGCGGGAAGGCATTGTGCTTTTGAAGAACGAGCAAAACCTTCTGCCTTTACGGAAAGACCTCAACGCAATTGCGGTGGTCGGTCCTAATGCGGACAGTGCTTCCAATCTGTTTGGGGATTACGCGCCCTCGGTTGTCCCTCAGCACGTTACAACCGTCCTCGAGGGGATCAGAGCCAAAGTTTCACCTGCCACCCGGGTCTCTTACGTCAAGGGATGCGGTGTGAACACACAGGATGCGAGTGGCATCGCGGAGGCGGTGGCGGCGGCGAAAAACGCCAAGGTTGCAGTGGTGGTGGTGGGCGAGCAGGGGCGGCCGAGGAACGGCGAAGAAGGGACCGAAGCCCCGACGGACGGCGAAGGCTTTGATGTGGCCAGCCTGGATTTGACGGGTGTGCAGGAGGATCTCGTGCGCGCTGTCGCGGGCACCGGTACGCCCACGATTCTAGTACTCGTGAACGGCAGGCCGCTTTCCGTGCGCTGGGAGGCGGCGCATCTTCCCTCAATCGTAGAAGCTTGGGAGTCGGGTGAGCGCGGCGGCGAGGCCGTGGCCGAGGTGCTTTTCGGCGACTATAATCCCAGTGGCCGTCTGGCCATCACCATTCCCCGAAGCTCGGGGCAATTGCCCGCCTATTACAATTCCCAGCCCTCCAAGAGCTATTGGATCATCAGCGGCTGGAGCAAGAGCCGGGGTTACGTGGAGATGCCTGCCACACCCCTTTATCCCTTCGGCTACGGTCTGAGCTATACGCAGTTCGATTACTCCAATCTTCGTGTCTCGCCCTCACGGATTTTTTCTGGAAGCAACGCTGAGGTGAAGGTGGATATAACCAATACGGGTGATCGGGAAGGGACGGAAACCGCTCAGCTTTACATCCATGAGCAATTCGCCCCGGTTTCGACTCCAATCAAGCAACTGAGAGGGTTCAAAAGGATCACATTGAAGCCGCATGAAACAAAGACTGCGACTTTCGTCCTTACGCCTGAAGACCTCCAATTGCTCAACCTCTATAATCGTTGGGAGGTCGTGCCAGGGGTTTTCGAGATCATGGTGGGCAGTTCATCCGAGGATACCCAGCTCCACGGGACGCTGGAGGTATCGGGCCATGTGTGAGCTGCGGCTCGATAACCTGAATACGCCCGGAGAGGTTGGAGCGGAGGGCGTTGTGGCATTGAACTTGGGCTTTTTCACCGAGGAGGCAGCATGAGTACAGTGGAGAACGAGAAACGAGCTTGGAACCTGTGGGCGACGCTGGTGTGCACGCTGGTGTTCGGCATGCTGGGACAGCCGTGGGCGTCGTTTGCCGGGCAGTTTCGTGCGGCGGTCGTAAAAATTGACATCACTCCTGATCATGCCATCTGGCTGGCAGGCTATGCTCCACGTCTGTCAACCGGTGTTCATGATCGTCTCTTTCATCGGGTGGCTGCCTTGGACGACGGCAGCACTCAGTTCTTTTTGATCGCCACGGACGTCGGCGCGTTTTCCGTATCCGTATATGACGAAACGATGCGTAAGCTTCAGGCAGCAACAGGTATTAAACCCACGCAAGTCTGGTGGACAACCATCCATACCCACTCGGCGCCGGAAATCGGCCCTCCCGGTCTTTCCGGCGTCTTTATGGCCGAGCGGTTCCAGCACGAGCCCAACACAGAGTATACCTCTTGGTTCGAGCAGAAACTGATTGAAGGGGTAACGACTGCACGGGCACAACTCGAGCCTGCACGTCTCGGCGTCGGTTGGGGAATGGCCATGGCCAACATCAACCGCCGGGCGCGAAACGAGGAGGGTCCCACGTTCCTGGGCATTAATCCTGATGGGCCGGTAGACCGGCAGATCGGGCTGCTGCGGCTCGAGAAGGCGGACGGAAAGCTTCTGGCGTTAATCGCAAACTACGCTATGCACGGTACGGTGTTAGGCCCGCAGAATACGCTGATCAGCGCAGACGCCCCGGGAATTGTGGCTGATTATGTAGAGGAGAAACTCGGGGCGCCCATGCTGTATATCAACGGCGCGGCCGGCGATATCGCGCCCATCTACAGTGTCTACTCGAATTTCGAAACTGGCCACCTGGAGCAATTTAAAGTCCTGCTGGCAGACAAGATTCTGGCGGCGAATCGCAGAATTGCTTCCACAACTTCCACGGTGCGGCTCTCCGTCAGCGGGCAGATCATCGAGACGCCGCGCAAACCCGGCCTGGGGTGGGCCTCGGATCTAAGCGACTACACACGCACCACCAGTACCGGCGAGACCGTAGTTCGTCTGCCGCTGCGCTTTCTCCAAATAAACGGGGACATCGCCATCTGGGCGGCGCCCATCGAGCTGTTCAATGAAATTAGTACCCATATCCGGAGTCTTTCGCCGTTCCCGTATACGTTCTACTTCGGTTACTGCAACGGGTGGTTGGGCTACATGCCGACCAAGGAGGAGTTTGCGCATGGCGGTTATGAGCCCGGTACTTCGCCGTTCACCGAGCAAGCGGAGGACGACGTGATTCGGGCAGTCGTCAGTTTTCTCCAGGGGCGGAAGGCCACGGACGAGTGACACGCGACGATCCAGCCATCGTCGTTCCTGCAAGAGCGGAATCCAGTGCGGAAGTAAGCGGCAAGCCTGTGCGAAGATGAAGGTCAATTCAAATCCGGAGGCGTGCAATGAACGAGGAAAGATTAGCCATTGAAGGCGGGAAGCCCGTCAGAACCAAACCACTGCCATTGGAGTTTCCCGGCATTCATCATATGAATACCAAAGAAGTAAATGCCGCGCTTCGCGTTTTAAAGAGCCGGTCTTTGTTTCGCTACTACGGCATTCACCTGCGGAACGAAGTGGAGAAGTTAGAAACCGAGCTTGCCAACTTTCTTAATGTCAAGCATGCCCTTGCCGTCGGGAGCGGGACCGGGGCGCTCCACACCGCGCTCTCCGCGCTAGGCGTAGGGCCGGGCCAGGAAGTTCTTGTCCCCGCTTACATGTGGGTTTCGGTGGTGGCAGCGGTAGTCAACCAGGGCGCTGTCCCCGTGCTGGCGGATATTGACCAGACGTTCGGCATCAATCCCGCCGAGTTGGAAAAGAAAATCACCGCCAAGACAACCGGCATTATCGTCGTGCACATGAGTGGAGCGCCAGTGGCCATCGAACCAATCGTGCAATTGGCGCGCAAGCGAGGCCTGTTCGTGCTGGAAGATTGCGCTCAATGTAACGGCGGGAGTGTGGGTGGTAAGAAGGTGGGCACCTTCGGTGATATGGGTGTGTTCAGTTTTCAAATGAACAAGAACATGACTTCGGGCGAAGGGGGCGCCGTGGTGACCAATGATGCGCACCTCTACCGCCGAGCCTTCGCCTGTCATGATCTGGGATATGCACGCGATGAGAAGGGACGCCTCAGCTTTGGGGAGGCGGACCTCTGCCTTTGGGGGAAGGGCTATCGCCTGGATGAGCTTCGGGGTGCGATCTTGCGTGTGCAATTGCAGAAGTTGCCGAGCATCATTGCACGTATGCACCAAAGCAAGTACCGGATTCGCAAAGCCCTGGCTAAGTTCCCGGAGGTGACTTTGCGGGCTATCGCGGACCCAGTGGGTGACACGGGCTGCTTCCTAATCACTACCTATCCCGACGCAGATACTGCCCAACGCGTGAGTCAGGCGCTTCGTGCGGAAGGGATCGTAACGTCGCCGCAGGGTGTGTCCAACATCTTGGTGAAGGACTTCGGCCTGCATGTGTACTACAACATCATCAGCCTGGTGGCCAAAGCGAGCGTGGACGGCCGCGGCTTCCCCTGGAAGCTGGCGGAGAACGCGGGTCTGGAACGGGATTACGGCAAGGGGGCCTGTCCGGTAGCCGACTCATTGTTCGAGCGGAGCATTGTGATTACCATTCCCTCCTGCCTAACCGTGCGCGATGAGAGCGATATCATCAGCGCTTTTGAAAAAGTACTCGGCGCCTATTTCCAGCAGACGGCTGAAACGGCAGCCTGAGCACGTGGCACGGGCCTTCCGCTCGTGCATTGTGGCATGGGCCTCGTGCCCGTGCCGGCATGCTAACATGCCCATGCCACATGTTTAGTATTGAAAGTAACAAGTATGAACACTGCCAGTGATGTTCGCCAGGTGCCGTCGGAAGTATGCGAAGACCAGCAGCGTCTGTCAGCGGGCGCCAAGGCATGGCTTTATCTGATGCTGGTCGCTATGCTGATGATATGGTCGTTTAACTATATCTTCGCCAAAGTGGCCATCCGTGAGTTTCCGATTTTGGCGCTGAGCGGCATCCGAATTCAGGCTGCCGCCCTGATGCTGCTGGCCATCTTTTTGGTTCGGCGGGGCCGCGCGGGCTTCGCCCTTTTTCCCCCTCACTGGAAATTGTTCAGTGTGTTCGGCCTGTTTGGGGTGGCGCTCAACCAGGGATTGTTTGTTGTGGGATTGAAGTACACCAGCGTCGCTCATACGTCGTTAATCGTGGCGGCTGGTCCGGTATTCGTGCTGATTCTGGCTCGGCTGCTTGGGTTGGAGGAACTCACGTGGCTAAAGCTTACTGGCCTGGCGCTCTCCTTGGCCGGCTTGGGCATCCTCGTAAGCGAACGCCATGCCGGTCAGCAGTCCGGTTTGCTAGGCGATTTGCTTAATACCTGCGGCGTATTGGCGTTTGCCTATTACGTTATTCTCGGCAAGCAAACCGCTCTGCGCTTCGACTCGCTCTCACAGAACACGTTCATGTTTCTAACTGGCGGAGCCATGATGCTTCCGCTCACTGCCAGTGCGTTTTTTACGCACGGTTTGGCCCAGGTCACCTGGCGCGGCTGGCTCTCCATGCTGTATATGGCCGCGTTTTCCTCGGTGGCCGCCTATCTCATCTTCTACTACGCGCTGAAACACGTAAGCGCCACCCGCATGAGTGCCCTGTCGTACCTCCAGCCCCCCTGTGCAACATTCCTGAGTTGGATGCTTCTAAAGGAGCCCGTTACGGCTGCCGTCATAAGCGGTGCTATCGTGATCTTTGTTGGCGTGTTTATGACAGAAAAAGGCTAGGGCTGCTTGGAATGAGCCTCTCTTCTTCTTGACCTTGCGGTTTTTGCGTACTTGGCCCTCTCTGGAAACTTCCCGTAAGTCGGTGGGCGTGTGGTTTGTCTGCTTGGCATGGTTTAGCCAACTTGGACGGGCACCAAACGCAACCCCATCTGGGACGCTTTTCGCTGCAAGGCGGTAAGC
>Ga0181536_10001024_pt1 | contig 33367 bp, 32 predicted proteins | sample PEATcosm2014_Bin_41_FD_121105 | JGI IMG/M metagenome (GOLD analysis project Ga0181536, IMG submission 121105) | Peatland microbial communities from MTU Mesocosm Facility, Houghton, MI, USA - PEATcosm2014_Bin17_60_metaG | ecosystem: Environmental > Terrestrial > Soil > Wetlands > Peat | place...
AGCAGCCGCCCGGCGACGGCGTCCCTGTCGGCACCAGCGTCGAGGATCACTTCTCCCGATGCGAGGGCCGACGCGAGCCTGATAGCAGCTCTCGCCCGGCCCGACGGCATCGGCAATTGCTCAGGCGCAAGCGCCGCGATCACCCGTGCGCTCGGGAACAAGCGCGTGAGCGAACCGGACGCCTCGCCCAGCCTGAGCCCGTGATCAGCGGCAAGGCGACCTGCGACCGTCCGGGCACCGGCCACGCTCACGTGCTGGCCGAGGACCGCCCGGAACGCGAGCTCGTCACCGTCGACGTGCCCCGGCGCCCGCAAACCCGGCATCGCCGTGACCGACGGACCGAGAACGGGGTCGGCTCCGAGCGCCTCGAGGACTGCTACCGGGTCGGCATCGAGATCGAACAGCCGTCGCAGACGGCGGACCGCGGCTGTGAGATCGCGCAGGTCCCCGAGGGCGAGCACGCATCGCAGGCAGCTGTGAACACCGGCGTCGACGCTGACCTCGGCGATACCGGTCCCGTGCGGCAGGGACAGAGTCCGGCGGTAACGCCCCGCATCACCTTCCTCGACCCCGGGGATCGCCCGCGCGGCCAGGAACCCGAAGAGCTGCTCAACCTGAAGCGGGGGTCGGTACGCGAGCCTGAGGGCGACGGTGCCGGGCGCGGGCCACGACACACCGAGCGACCCACCCCTGGCGGTCGAGCGCGCCCTGAGCGCCATCGGGGCGACGGCGAAGACCTCCTTGATCGTCTCGTTGAATTGCCGCACGCTCGAGAAGCCGGCCGCGAAGGCGATCTCTGCGGCACGGAGCTCTGTCGTCTCGAGCAGGATCCGCGCCGTCTGGGCGCGCTGGGCCCGGGCGAGCGCCAGCGGACCCGCCCCTACCTCGGCGACCAGCAGCCTGTGGAGATGTCGCTCGCTGTATCCGAGCCGGCGGGCCAGTCCCGGCACGCCGTCCCGGTCGACGACGCCGTCGGCGATGAGGCGCATCGCGCGCCCGACCGCGTCGGCGCGGCGGTCCCATTCAGGTGAGCCGGGGGTCGCGTCCGGCCTGCACCGCTTGCACGCGCGAAAGCCCGCCCGCTGCGCTGCTGCGGCGGTCGGGAAGAAGCACACCCTCGTCGGCCGGGCAGGCGGCGACGGGCAGCTCGGCCGGCAGTAGATCCCCGTCGAGGTGACAGCGACGAAGAACCACCCGTCGAAACGGGCGTCGCGGCTGCGCACCGCCAAGTACCGTGCGTCGTCGTCGAGCAGTGCCGGCACGGCGGCCCTCGCCGGCCCCCTCCCGATCGTCATTTCGCCCATGTATGGAGTCTGTCAGGCGCCCCAGCCAGAATCTGGCGGAAATCGGACAAAGGCGTCCGACCACGGCCGGGCCCGGCCCCTACTGTTGGACACGACGAGGAGGTCCAACCGTGCCACTTCACCCTCACACGCCTGACGCCGACAACTACGACGAGTTGAGCTTTCGGCCGCAGTTCTCCCAACACGGGGAAGTCGGCGAGGTCCCACGCCTGCGGCTTGCGGACAAGGGCATGCCTCCCCGGATCGCCTTCCAGATCATCCACGACGAGCTGATGCTGGACGGCAACGCCCGGCTCAACCTCGCGACGTTCGTGACGACCTGGATGGAGCCCGAAGCCGAGCTGCTCATGGCCGAATGCGCCTCGAAGAACATGATCGACAAGGACGAGTACCCGCAGACGGCCGAGATCGAGCGGCGATGCGTGAACATCCTCGCACGCCTCTGGCACGCCGAAGGCTCCGGCGCGACGGGTTGCTCGACCACCGGGTCGAGCGAGGCGTGCATGCTCGGTGGCCTTGCCCTCAAGTGGCGCTGGCGGCAGCGCCGCGCTCCCGCCGGGCTCCCGGTGGACCGGCCGAATCTCGTCATGGGCGCGAACGTCCAGGTCTGCTGGGAGAAGTTCTGCCGCTACTTCGACGTCGAGGCTCGCCTGGTCCCCGTGGGGCCGGAGACGGCCCATCTCACTGCGGAGAACGCCGTCAAAGCCTGCGACGACAACACGATCGGAGTCGTGGCCGTCCTCGGATCGACCTACGACGGGGCTTACGAGCCTGTGGCCGAGATCGCCGCCGCGCTCGATGCCCTCGCGGCCGCGGGTGGCCCTGACGTGCCGATGCACGTGGACGGGGCGTCTGGTGGGCTGGTGGCCCCATTTCTCGACAAGAGACTCAGATGGGACTTCCGGGTGCCGCGGGTCCAGTCCATCAACGTTTCCGGCCATAAATTCGGGCTCGTCTATCCCGGCGTCGGCTGGATCCTGTGGCGTGACGCCAAGGCCCTGCCGGACGACCTCGTGTTCAAGGTCAACTACCTCGGTGGCGAGATGCCGACCTTCGCCCTGAACTTCTCCCGGCCGGGGGCCCAGGTCGTGGCGCAGTACTACAACTTCTTGCGCCTCGGGGCCGACGGCTACGGCGAGGTCCAGGCGGCCTGCCGGGACACGGCGCAGTGGCTCGCCGGTGAGATCGAGCGGCTCGGCCCGTTCTCTCTGGTCTCGAGAGCCGAAGGGATCCCCGTGTTCGCGTTCCGGCTGACAGACACCTTGCCTTACAGCGTCTACGACATCTCCGAATCGCTCCGCTCGTTCGGTTGGCTCGTTCCCGCGTACAGCTTGCCGCCGGCGCTCGACGACGTGTCGGTGCTGCGCGTCGTCGTGCGCAACGGCTTCAGCCGTGATCTCGCGAGGATGCTCCTAGAGGACCTGCAGACGGTGCTGAAGAGGCTGGCGACCTCGGCCGGGCCGAATCGGGGGCCGACGGAGAACAAGGCGAGCTTTCACCATTGATGACCTGAGGATCCCCGGCCGACGGCTGCCCAAGGCGTGCGATCCGCTTCGCCCAGGGCTGCCAGGAGTGCTGGTCACCGGCGTTCTTCCTGCCTCGCGCCGGCCGCCCCTCGACCGCACCTGGGTCATCCCCCGGGCGCGAACACCCCCTCGTTACCATCGAGGCACGCCCGATGGGAAAAGGGGAGTCCAATGGACCCGAACGTCACACCTGAGGTGGAGATCCGCGCGAGTGCCCGGCGCCGCAAGACCGGCGTTGCCTTCTGGGAGGCGGGGCACGTGGTCGTCGTCGTGCCAGAGCGCATGTCGCGCGCCGCACGGGACAGTTTCGTTGAGCAACTGGTCAAGCAGTTGCTCCAGCACACCGGCCGCCGCCACGCCTCAGATGCCGGGCTCGCCGCGCGTGCCGCCGTCCTGGCGGACCAGTACCTCGATGGCATCCGTCCATCCTCGATCCGATGGTCCACGCGCCAACAACGGCGTTGGGGATCATGCTCTGTCCACTCCCGGGAGATCCGCATCGCATCCCGCCTCCAGACGGTCCCGGAGTGGGTACTCGACGGGGTGATCGTCCACGAGCTCACGCATCTCCTTGAAGCCGGCCACACGGCCCGCTTCCACCAGCTTGCCAACAGGTACCCGCGCCAGGTCGACGCACACACCTATCTCGACGGCTTCGGCCACGGCCTCACGACCGCCGGGTTCCCACTCAGCACCGAGGAGGACGACATGGCCGGAGAGGTGGGCAGCGATGGCGTCGCCGCCTGTGCCTGGTAACTGAGCAAGGTCGACGTCGGTCCATTACAACACCGTTGCACAACGGCTCAGCCCGACATTCAGAGCGGTCGAGTTACTACGATCCGGGTTTCGATCGTCCAAGTGATCCAATGCTGAAAGTACGCGATCGTCCTGATCGGTCCCGCCATGAGCGGCTGGAGGAGTCAAGCCATACACTCAGGCACAAGAGGACTCTCGAAAGGAGCTCGTGCCCATCGGCTGTGTCCAATCAGTCGGCTGTGAGGCCGCGGCCGTGGGATGGCGGTTGCCCGCGATCGCGCCGAGCCGGTCCGCCTGATGTTCCACACCTCAGCGAGCGGTCAAGGCCCGTTCGCCCGTGTGGTGTCGCGCACCCACGAGGCCATGGAGCCGATCCTCGCTGATGACGCCGAGATCTCCTCGGCTCGAGGGAGCCCTGCGGAGATAGGGCTCCATCTGAGCGCGGTGCGTCGACGGCTCGGCCTGGCGACCCTGTTGCTCGTGCTGTTCCTGACCTTCATGGACAACACGGTGATCAGCGTCACCTTGGCGAACGTGCAGTCGACCCTTCATACCGGGATCACCCAGCTGCAGTGGGTGATCAACGGCTATGCCCTCGTCTTTGCGAGCTTCATGCTGATCTTCGGCTCGCTCGGTGACCAGCTCGGCCGGAAGAAGGTGATGCTCTCGGGCGTCATCTTGTTCTGCTGTGGTTCGGTCGCCGCCGCGGTGGCGGCGAACGCCGATGTCCTGATCACCGGCCGGGTCATCATGGGACTCGGGGCGGCGGCATCCGAGCCGGGCACGCTCTCGATGATCCGCCACCTCTACCCAGAGCGGCGATCGCGTGCGAAGGCGCTCGGGATATGGGCAGCCGTGTCCGGGCTTGCGCTCGCCATGGGACCCTTGATCGGTGGCGTGCTGGTGGGCGTGTACTCGTTCCGGGCAGTCTTCTGGTTCAACCTGTTCTTCGGCTTGGTCGCACTCAGCGGCGCGGCGCTGATCCTGCCCGAGAGCGTCAACACGCTTCGCCGTCGTTTGGACTTCCCAGGCTTTCTTCTCGGCGCCGGAGCTCTCGCCGCTGTGTCCTTCGCCGTCATCCAGGGCGAGTCGTCGGGCTACAGGAACTTCAGGATCGACGAGCTGTTCGCTGCCTCGTTCGTTCTCGCGATCTTCTTCGTGCTCTACGAACGCACGGCGACTAACCCGATCCTCGACGTCTCGTTCTTCAGGCGTTCAGCCTTTGCCGGTTGCAACATCGTTGCGTTCTGCACGTACTTCGGTACCTTCTCCATCTTCTTCTTCGTGGCTCTGTATCTCCAGGACGTGGGCACGAGCTCGGGCTACGGAACCGCGCTCGACTTCGCTCCGATGGCAGCCGCGATGATCATCGCTTCGCTCCTGACCGGGCGTTGGGTGGCGCGATCCGGACCGAGGCTGCCGATGACCGTCGGTTGCGCACTCGCGGGAATCGGAATCATCCTGACCGAGGTCGTCTTGACTCCCAGCTCGGGCCTGTCGACCATCGGCTGGACGCTCCCCATAGCCGGTGTGGGGTTCGGCATCGCAATGGTCCCGGTGACCTCCACTGCCCTCTCATCTCTCCCCGCCGAGCACTCGGGCATGGCGGCGTCCGCCACGAACACCAGCCGCGAGCTCGGTGCCGTCGCCGGCGTGGCGATCCTCGGATCGATGGTGAACGGCCAGCTGATCACAAGCCTCGTTCGTCAGCTCAACCTGATCGGTATCCCGAAGCACTTCCAGGACACGGTCATAGCGGCGGTCACGACCGGCACGTTCAACTCACAGGCCAAGCAATTCAAGGGAACACCGGCGATCACGAAGATCGTGAGGGAGGTGACCCAGGCTGCGTACGTAGCGTTCGGCCACGGTCTGAACGCCGCGCTCTCGGCTGCCGGGGCGATGATGCTCGTGTGTGCGATCGTCGCCGCCTTCACGATGCGTGCGCGGATGCGGGCGTCCGCCGAGTTGCACACCCGCTCACACGACTGAGGCGTTGCCTCTGCTCCCGACCACAGGTGGCACCCAGGAACCAGCCGCGCCGGCTCCTCGCAGACCACGCCCCTGAGTGCATCACCGGCCCTGCCGAGAAGAACATCGGGCGCTCCGGCGTGGCCGGTCATAGCATCCACGGCGAAAGGGCAATACTCGGTCCGAGCATTCACACCGGGCCTGCGCGTGCTACGGAGAAGGGAGGCGCTGGGGTCATGTTGAACAGGACTCGCCAGACGGGCGTCGTCGTGAGCCTGGCGGCAGGGCTGTTAGCCGCTTGGGCAGCCTGCGGCCCCGCATCAGCGTCGCAGGCCGCCCCGAGGGCGGCCAGCATGTCATCCGCCGGGACGACCGCCCAGCCAGCGCGGGGGCCCACCGGGGCGTCTCTCGGCACCTTGTCGTTGCCGGCCGGCCGGCTGGTCCGCAACATAGGCCCAGGGCCCGCGAGGAAGGCTTCGCTCTACTATCCGACCGGCGTGGCCGTGAACGCCCGCGGGGACCTGTTCATCGCCGACATGGACAACTACGTCGTGGAGGAGGTCACCCCCGCCGGGAGGCTGTCGGTGGTGGCGGGGGACGGAAAGGAAGGAACGCCGACGCCGGGCCGCGCCACGAGATCAAGGCTTGTCGGGCCGTACGCGGTGGCGGTGGACGCCCACGGGGACCTGTTCGTCGTCGATACCTACGTCGTGGAGAAGGTCACCCCCGCCGGGAGGCTGTCGGTGGTGGCCGGGAACGGCAACCAGGGGCCGCCGAAACCCGGACCTGCCACCAAGTCGGACCTTTACCAACCGCACGGGGTGGCCGTGAACGCCCATGGGGACCTGTTCATCGCCGACGAGTGGAACGACGTCGTGGAGGAGGTCACCCCCTCCGGGAGGCTGTCGGTGGTGGCCGGGGTCGCCGACAAGCAAGGGCGGCCGACGCCGGGCCGGGCCGCCAGGTCGAAGCTCTACTTGCCCACCGCGGTGGCGGTGGACACCCACGGGGACCTGTTCGTCTCCGACTCGGGCAACTACGTCGTGGAGAAGATCACCCCCGCCGGGAAGCTGTCGGTGGTGGCCGGGATGGCAGGCAGGCGGGGGCCGCCGACGCTGGGCCCTGCCACCAGGTCGGAGCTCAACGCGCCGTACGGGTTGGCGTTGGATGCCCGCGGGGACCTGTTCATCGCCGACCCCAACAGCGAGCTCGTGGAGGAGGTCACCTCCGCCGGGAGGCTGTCCTGGGTCGCGGGGAGGGGCCAAGCCGGACCGCCGATGCCCGGCCCTGCCATCGCCTCGGACCTCGACGGGCCGGAAGGGGTGGCCGTCAACGCCCACGGGGACCTGTTCATCGCCGACACGGACAACAACCTCGTGGAGGAGGTAACCCCCGCCGGGAAGCTGTCGGTGTTCGCGGGGATCGGCCGGTAAGAGCCGCCGACGCCGGCCCCACCGCCAGGCCGCGGCTTTACTGGCCGATATCAGGCGACCGGTGTCGGGCCAGGCCCGCCACCGAGCATCTACGCTTGACAACCGACGTTGCACGGTTTCGCCGTTAGCCCAGGCGATACGTACCGGTTGGAGGATGTCTGGCTGAGCTAGGCGGCCGAGCTGAGCTCGGCGAAAAAGAGCCCACGACCGCCCTTGCAGGCGGCTCGGCGGCCGGTTCCGGTTCTCCCGAGCGCGGATGGCCTCCCACGCCACGGTTTCTCACCAGCCCCGGCTGGCGCTATGTCGTACGCCGGGTCCTCCTCTCAATTCCGGTGGTGCTCGGCGTGGTCGTCGTCACGTTCCTGCTCTTGAGGCTTATCCCCGGCGACCCGGCCCGTATGGTTCTCGGCCCGCACGCGCCGGCGTCGGCGGTCGCGGCGCTTCGGCGGCAGCTCGGCTTGAACCTGCCGATCTGGCGCCAGTTCTGGGCCTACCTGTACGCCCTTGCCCATGGCAACCTCGGCGCCTCGATCTACTACAAGGCTCCGGTCGCCTCGCTCATCGCCCCCCGCCTTGCGTTGACCGGATCGCTCGTACTGGTCGCGACGTTCTTCGCGATCGTGATCACGGTGCCGCTGGCAGCCTTCGCCGCCACACGCCAGGACCGGCCCGGCGACCACGCCGTGCGGCTGTTCTCGCTGATGGGCCTCGGGATGCCCAAGTTCTGGCTGGGCATCATCATGATCATCTTCTTCTCGCTCGACCTGCACTGGTTCCCGGTCGGCGGCTACGGCACGACCTTCTGGCAACACCTGCACTCGCTGATATTGCCCGGGCTGTGCGCAGCCTTCGCCATCGTCCCGGTGCTCATCCGGAGCTTGCGGGTCGGCATGCTAGAAGTGCTCGGAGCCGACTACGTGGCGACCGCCCGCGCAAAGGGGCTGCGCTCGTCCCGTGTCACCTTCGTGCACGTCGCCCGGAACGCGCTCGTCCCGACCGTCACCTTGCTCGGCATCAACATCGCCTACCTGATCGGGGGCACTGTGGTGATCGAGCGAGTCTTCTCCTTGAGCGGGCTCGGCGACTTGATGCTGTCGTCAATCGGCGTCAACGACTTCCCGGTCGTGCAGGGCGTCACGCTCGTCTACGCGCTCGGCGTGATCGTCGTGATCTTGATAACCGATCTCGTCGCCGCACGGCTCGACCCGAGGATAAGGATCAAGTGAGCGCGGCAATCACGGCATCGGTGGCGCTGATCGAGCCGGAGCCCGAGGTAGCTCGCCGGCCTTCCTTCAAGTCGCGAGCGCTCCACAACCGGACCTTCATGGCGGGCGCCGTCATGACCACCACCATCGTCGCCCTCGTGCTGCTGGCCCCGGTCATCGGTCGATACAGCCCGGTGGGACAAGACCTCCTGCACACGCTCTCGGGCCCGAGCGCGCTCCACTGGCTGGGAACCGACGAGCTTGGTCGCGATACCTGGTCGCGCCTGCTGTACGGGGGGCGCACCGACCTGCAAGTCGGCGTGCTCGCGGTGGTCTTCCCCTTCTGCTTCGGCGTGTTCATCGGCACGGTGTGCGGCTACCTCGGCGGACGCCTCGACTCGATCGTCATGCGGGTCGTGGACGTCGTGCTGGCGTTCCCCTTCTACGTCTTGATCATCGCCCTGGTCTTCTTCGTCGGTGTGGGCACCCACGGCATCTACATCGCGTTCGCGCTGACCGATTGGGTCGTCTACGCCCGAATGACGCGAAGCGGGACGATGGTCGCCCGCACCCTCGACTGGGTGGCCGCCGCGGAAGGTGGCGGCCTTTCGAGAGCCCGCGTGCTGTGGAGGCACATCTTGCCCAACACGGTCACCCAGGCGATCGTCTACTCGATGTCCGACATCGTGATCGTGATCCTGGCCGTCGTCACGCTCGGCTACCTCGGCCTGGGGATCCAGCCTCCCGCGCCGGACTGGGGATCGATGATCACCGACGGCCAGAACTTCCTCCAGAGCGACCAGTGGATGGCCATCATGCCGGGACTGGCCGTGGTGTTCACAGGAATCTCCCTGTCGCTGCTCGGCGACGGGCTCGCGGACATATTGCGGCCCGAATGACTCCCATCTTGGAGGTCGAGGGGCTCGTCGTCGAGATGACGCGCCACGGTGTGGCATTTCGCGCAGTAGACGACGCCTCGTTCTCGCTGGAACGTGGCGGCGCGCTCGCGATCGTCGGAGAATCGGGATGTGGCAAGAGCCTCACGCTGCGGGCGATCATGGGACTGTTGCCGAGTGGGGGGCGCGTCGCCTCGGGTCGGGTGGTCGTCGACGGCGTGACTCTCGACACGGCCGCGGGGGGCCGGGGACGCGGCCACAGCCAGCGCCAGCGCATGTCGATCGTCTTCCAGGACGCCCTCAGTGCCCTCAACCCGGTCGCGACCGTCGGGAACCAGATCGCCGAGGCCCCACGGCACGTGCTCGGCTTCGGCCGCAGCGCCTCGCGACAGAGAGCGCTCGAGCTCTTGCGCCTGGTGGGGATCCCCGATCCCGAGCGTCGCTACCGTGCCTATCCGCACGAGTTGTCGGGAGGCACACGCCAGCGGGTCATGATCGCGATCGCATTGTCGTCGGACCCGGCGATCCTGTTGTGCGACGAGCCGACGACCGCCCTCGACGTCACCATCCAGACCCAGATCCTTGCGCTGCTGGCAGAGCTTCGCGCCGAGCGCGGCCTGTCGCTCGTCTTGGTCACCCACGACCTCGGCGTCGTCAGCCAGGTCGCAGAGCGGCTCGCGGTCATGTACACAGGTCGCCTCGTCGAGACCGGACCCACCGGTGCCGTACTCGCCACGCCGAGGCACCCCTATACCGCCGGCCTGCTCGCGGCAGCGCCAAACGTGGACGCCCCAGAGTACGAGCCGCTCGCGATCCCGGGCTCGCTGCCGGACCCGCTCCGGCTTCCGAGTGGTTGCACGTTCCATCCCCGCTGTCGGTTCGCGACGCCCGAGTGCGCCACGACCGACGTCCGCCTGGAGCCTGTCGGTCCCGATCACGAGGCGGCATGCCTGCACTCAGACGAGCTCGCGACGACAAGAGCGGCCGGCAACCGTGGCTGACGCGCTCATCGAGGTCGAGAACCTCTGTGTGAGCTTCGCTGCCGAGCACGGCCGCCTGCTGCGAGCCGTCGACGACGTCACGTTCCAGGTCGCCGAAGGCGAGGTCGTCGGCCTCGTGGGTGAGTCCGGGTGCGGCAAGACCACCATCGCGAAGTGCATCGCGGGCCGGGTCGCCCCGAGCGCGGGGACGGTGCGCTTCGAGGGTCGCCAGCTCGGCCTGAAGCGAGCCACAAAGGACAGGCGTGCGATACAGATGGTGTTCCAGGACCCTTATTCATCGCTCAACCCCCGCATGACCATCCGTCAGGTCCTCAGCGAGCTGCTGCGGGTCCACCGGCTCGTCGCCCGCGCCGACCTCGAGGAGCGGTGCGTTCAGCTCATGGCACTCGTCGGCCTCCCGTCTGACGCGCTTGACGGCCTGCCAAGCCAGTTCTCCGGGGGTCAGCGACAGCGGATCGCGATCGCACGGGCACTCGCTGTCGAGCCGCGCGTCATCATTGCCGACGAGCCCGTCTCGGCACTGGACGTCTCCGTGCAGACCACGATCCTCCGGCTCTTCGAGGACCTGCGCAGCCGCCTTGGCCTGACCGTCTTGTTCATCTCGCACAACCTGGCCGTCGTGCGCCACCTGAGCGACCGCGTCGCGGTCATGTACCTCGGGCGAATCGTGGAGGAGGGCGATCGCGAGTCGGTCTTTCGCGACCCGCGCCATCCCTACACCCGCGCGTTGCTCGCGTCCGCGCCGCGCCTGCACCAGATCGAGCTCGTCCGACCGACGGTGAAAGGCGAGCCGCCAAGCCCGATCGACATCCCGACCGGCTGCTCGTTCCATCCCCGCTGCCCGCGCGCCACAGAGGTGTGCACCAGCGACACACCCCGTCTCGAACGCGTCCGCACTAGCGCGGTGCACTTCGCGGCGTGCCACTTCCGCGACGAGACATCTCCCGAGGCTGTCCAGGGCCCGTGACCAACCCGCTGTTGGACCCGCAGCCCGTCTCACCCGCCCGTCTCCAGCGGCTCGAGGCCACCATCGCCTCGCTGCTCCAAACCCGCCTTGATGTCGTCCTGGCCCAGGGCGAGGCAGTCCTCCCGCTCGAAGCGGCTGCGCGCGCAGTCGGCCGGATCGGCGTGGTCGCGCTCAACCTCACCACGGGCCCATATGGTGCCGCGATCGGGCGTTGGCTTTGCGAAGCGGGAGCGACGGTCATCGGGATCGAGGCCGAGCCTCGCAAGGCTGTCGAGCCGGAGGAGGTCGAGCGAACGCTTAGGACCCATCCCGAGATCTCGGTGGTGAGCTTTGTCCACGTCGAGGCTGCGAGCGGTGTCCGCAACGATGCCGAGGCCATCGCCGGGCTCGCCCGCGAGAGCGGCGCCCTCGTCGTGCTCGACGTCGTCGCCTCGGTCGGGGCGCACGAGGTTCGCCTCGACGACTGGGGCATCGACATCGCCGTCATCGGACCGCAGAAGGCACTGGCCGGGCCGAGCGGCATTTCGATTGCCGCGCTCAGCGGCCGCGCCTGGCAAACGATGCGCGACAATCCCGGCGCACCCCGAGGCTCGGTGCTCTCGCTGCTCGACTGGAAAGACCGATGGGTCGGCTCGGCCAGGAGCACCGTCCCCCGAACGCCGTCGCCGCTGGAGATCCTCGCCCTCGAAGCTGCGGTCGAGCGCGTCCTTGCCGAGGGCCTGCAAAGCGTGCAACGACGCCATCGCGCGTCCGCGACAGCAAGTCGCTGCGGTGCACGCGCCCTCGGGCTGGCTCCCTTCGTCAGCGACGCCGACGCGGCAGTCGTCGCAACGACGCTCGCCGCGCCGCCTGGCATCGATGCACGCTCCCTCGTCGAACGCGCCCGGGCGGATCGCCCTGTCGCCGTCTCGTCGGGCTTCGGCGAGCTAGCCAGGACGGTCGTACGGATCGACCACACCGGCCAGCGCGCCCGCCTCAGCGTCGTGCTTGAAGCGCTCGAAGCGCTGGGGACTGCCCTGAGCGGCTCGTCCCAACTGCACGGTTCGATCCCGTCTGCCCTCGCCACAGCAGAACGAGCCTGGTCAGCCGAGGAAGCCCGCTCCTTGCCCTGAGCTCGGCCGAGCCGGCGTCACGACCGGCAGCCGCGCCCGTCGTGATCCCGTTCAGCCCGCGGCGTCATCGGCGGTCGGCGTCGACGAGGCGGGCACCGTTCGTCCGGCGGGCGTCCTGCTCGAGAGGCCTGCCATAGGCGGCCGAGCGCTCCGCAACGTCGAAGACCTCGGCATGCCAGCCATGAGAGGCAAGCCACTCGATCGCCTCTGCGGGAGGGGCGGAGCGCCAAAGCGCGACGTAGTCGCCCGGCCCGCCCGTACCGTCGGGGTGGGCCTCGCGCCACGCCTGAAGACGCCGGGAACTGGCCAAGGTGAGACCCAGGCGGCTTGTCGGCACCGACAACTCTGCGGCACGGACAACAAGCGAGTTGCTGGCCTGCGGGGACAGGTAGGCGAGCACGCCCTCGGCCAGCCAGGCGACCGGCGCGCCCGCGTCGAAGCCTGCGTCGCCGAGTGGACGGGTCCAGTCCTCGGAAAGATCGACCGGCACGGTGATGCGCTCGCAGGAAGGCCGCCAAGCTTCGGCCCGGACCACCTGCTCCTTGAACTCCAGCACGCCAGCGAGGTCGAGCTCGAAGACCCGGAGCCCGTCCGGCCAAGCCAACCGGAAGGCACGCGCGTCCAGGCCGGCACCAAGAATCACCACCTGCCGACATCCGCCTGCGCAGGCGTCCAGCACGAGATCGTCGAGAAAACGGGTCCGCACGGTGACCCAGGCGACCAAGGAAGCAGACCGGCGGCGACGCTCGGCCCCGTCCGGCCGGCGAGTACTCGGTCCCGCGGCTCGTACGAAGCTGGCCGCGAACCGATCCGCGAAAAGCCGATCGGGTCGGCTCGTCTCAGCGGCCCGGACGGCCGCGACACCTACCGCAGTCACCCCGACAGCAGGAAGGACAGGCGCACGACGAGTCATCGAGTCAGCATACGGACGCGGGCGTCTCGCAGCCTCGGGGACGCCGGGCTGACCGATCGGCCGACTCGACCTCTTGAGAAGGCGACGACGAACCGTCCGTCAAAGGCCGTACGCAGTCGGGTGCTTCGGCTCGTAGAGCATCATCTCGCCCGCGCCAGGCACTTCCAGGGTGGCCGTCAGCCCGAAGCCGTCGTCCCTGATCTCGCGTGTGAGCTTGGCACCCCTCGCCCCCAGCTCTGCCACGGTCAGCGCGATGTCGTCGCACATGAGAGAGATCTCGTGGTGCTGGTGGGTCGAGCACACTTCCCCACCGTGCTGTTTCGAAGTCGGATGCACCCCGAGCTCCGAAGGACCCGTCTTGAAGATGAGCCAACCGTCGTGGGCGTCGACATGCGGCCAGTCGAGAACGTCCCGAAAGAACGCTCGAGCCGCCTCGGGGTCGTCCGAGTAGACCAATGTGTGGACCGCTGTGATCATGGTCGCCAGGTTAGATCCTGCCCCCTGCGCTGGACGTGGTCCGGGACCGGGCCGAAGCGTGTCCAGCTCGTCGGCTCCGCATCAAGTCCTGTGCAGGCAGTGATCCTCGAGGCCAACGGCATGTCCGACATCGACTTCACCGGCCTGAAGGCCCTGCGGGACCTAGCCGGTGAGTTCAGCCAGCGGGGAGTAACCATCGAGATCGCCCGGGCGTCGCACCTGGCCCATCACGACCTCAAGCACGGCGCGCTCCTCGAACAGTTCGGCCCCGATCATCTCTTCGCCTCTGTCGAACAGGCCGTCTCCGCCAATCAGCGCCAGCCCTGATCGTCAGGCGTGAGGTCATCTCGGAATCGGCTCGGATCGGGAACGAAACTGGAGCCTTCGGTGTTCTTGCTCTAGGTTCCCGGAGTGGAATCAGGAAGGGGGCTCGAACCGAAGCGTGCGAGACGAATTCCTATGCATCCCCGAGGCTGACCAGAAGCCCGGCGGCGCCTCGTAGGAGGGTTGTACCTACTGAGGTTGGCACTCAGGACTGACGGTGACGGCAATGCGCCATCAAGGCCATTACGCAGCGGCCAGAGCGCACAAAGCTCGCCTGAGGCCTCAAGACCCCGGAGACTCCACGGCTTTCCCGGGATGCAGACAACTGAACAGATGGGTGCCCGCTCCCCGATCGGGGGCGGGCACTATCGCGCAAAGCGGCTCTAGAAGTCCTCAGGCGCCGGGTTGGCCTGGCGAAGCTGGACGGCTGCCCTTTGGCACGTAGTCGAAAAACCGATGCGTTTCGCCGTTGCCGGTCCACTCCGCGCGCAGGCGGGTCCGGCGTTCGACGCGACGCAGAGCAGACAACAAGAAACGGTTGAGGGAGCGGGCGTCGGCTCCTCTCATGCGGGCGTCGACGTGGAAGCCTTCGGGTGTTGCGGTGACGGTGCCCCCGACGAGCTGTTCGAGCAAAGGTCCAATCGCGCCGGGGCTGTCCGAGCTGACCTCGGCAACGAGACGAAAGTCGATATCGGTCACAATGTCAGTTTCTCAGCTGCACGTCCGGCGCCGAGCGCCGCGGTCCACCACAGGAGGTCCGCGACCATCGCCTCGAGCCGTTGGTCCAACGAGCTGAACACCTCGGGAGAGAACGGATCGGCGCGCATGGCGGCGATCATCAGCTCCGGAAGTATGTGGATGGCATGGCGGAGTGGAGCCATTTCGAATTCCACCGCGACGAGGCGTAACTGCTCGATTGCCCGGGCCCCGCCGACATTGCCGTAACCGACGAACGCCACTGGTTTCCGATTGAATTCGGGGAACACGTGGTCCATCGCGTTCTTGAGCGATGCCGGGTAACCATGATTGTACTCGCTGGTGACGATGATGAAACCCTCAGCGCGTTCGATGGCTCGGCCCAGGCGGCCCACGTCCTCGTCGGGGTAGTCCCGTAGTGAGCGAGCCGGCGGGACGGCACGGTCGTAGAGCGGCAGCGGGTGGTCCCGGAGATCCAAGATCTCGAGGTCGAAGCCGTCCCGACGCCCGAGTCGATCCGCCAACCATGCAACAGGCTTGTCCGCGAAGCGGCCCCGACGTGTGCTGCCGACAATCACCTGGATGAGCGGCACCAGGCAGAGCCTATCGAGGAAGCGGGCTCTGCATTCCACTCGGCGCAGATCGATGCCGGGGAGGTTTTCGGCGGGCCGAACGTGAAACCGGCGTCAGGCGACACGACCCGGAAGTGAACGCGATCACTCTCGCGCGCGATGATCACTGTCCGGTGAGCCGGTGACCCTGGCGGCGGTGAACGCTGCGCATCGGCCTCCTGAGACCGTTCCCGGGCCCGGCGAAAGATGATAGGAACCTCAATATGAGCATGTTGCAATGGTCTCTCTGGTCGGAGGACTCGTTCCTTTCGATCGGATCCAACCGCTCCGTCCTCTCGATCGGCTCGATCGGCTCGGCCTGCTCGATCGGCTCGATCGGCTCGGCCTGCTCGATCGGCTCGATCGGCTCGGCCTGCTCGATCGGGAGCCTTCTCTCCGCTTTTTCGGTTCTTTCCGCCGGATCTCTCTTCTCGGTCCTGTCCAGCTTGTCGCGGCGTTCGACGATGTCGCACCGGTCCCGCAACCGGCACGGCCGATGGCCGGGAGCTTTGCAGGGCATACAGCGAGCACTTTCTCTTGGAGCGGGGTGCGCGGCTAGCCTCACCCGAACGTGAGCGCATGAACCAATGACTACTCGACAGGCCGCCAATGAAGCCGCGCCCGAACCGAGCGCCCCGTCAGGGCTTCGCGCCGACGCTCCGCTCCTCGACGGCTATCTGAGCTTCCGCGAGTCCAAGGCGACCCCTTTCACCACGCCGGGCCACAAGGGCCGTGCGTTCAAGCTCGACGAGGACCTCGGCGCGGTGGTCGCAGGCGATGTTCCCCTCTACGGCGGCGTCGACACGGTCAAGTCGGCGGGCGGTCTCCTCGCGGCAGCCGAGGGGCGCTCTGCGCGATGGTACGACGCAGACTGGTGCCGTTACTCGACGGGAGGCTCAACGCACTGCAACCAGGCGCTCTGCCTCGCGGTCGGCCAGCCGGGCGACAAGGTCGTGGTGACGCGCTCGCTGCACCGGTCCCTACTGCTGGGCATGGTGCTGGCGGACCTGGAGCCGTGTTGGCTGCCGACGGCGATCGACGCCGCCACGGGCATGCCGCTCGGAGTCGCCGTCGAAGACGTCGAGGCTACGCTCGCCGCTAATCCGGACGCTCGCGCTGTCCTAATCACTGAGCCGGGCTATCTCGGCACGCTCTCCGACGTCGGGCGCATCATCGAAGTCGCCCACCACTACGACGTGCCCGTCATAGTGGACCAGGCTTGGGGAGCACACCTCGGTCACCACCCGCAACTGCCGGCACATGCCATGGCGCTCGGAGCGGACGCGATGGTCACGAGCATCCACAAGCTCCTCCCTGGTTACACCCAAGCGAGTCTGGTATGCGCCCGCACCCAGCGCCTGGACCGTGACCGCCTCGAACGGGGTTTCGAGGCAAGCCACTCGACGAGCTCTGCTGGATCGGTGCTCGCGAGCATCGACGGATGTCGTGCACTGATGGAGGCCCGCGGTCCCGAGCTGCTGGAACGCGTCATCCCGATTGTCACAAACGCCCGGCAACGCCTACGCGAAGAGGTCCCGGGACTCGAGGTCCCCGACGAGAGCTCCTTCCCGGCGGGCTGTTTCGACCCGATGCGCCTCGTGCTCTTGATGTCGCGTGTGGGAGCGAACGGCATCGAGGTTGAGCGCATGCTCATCGACCAGGGACTTCCCTTGGAGCTGGCCGACCGCGACACCATCGTGGCGATTGTGACCGTCGCCGACGACCAGGCCACGCTGGACAAGCTCGTCAACGCACTCGTTCCAGCAATTCACGCGACATCGGGTCCGCCGCGATCGCCGTCGATCGCTGTGAGCTGGCAGGTCCGGCCCATGAACGTTATGAGCCCGCGGGCGGCGTTCTTCTCCGCTCACGAGTCGGTCGCTGCGGACCTCGCCGTCGGACGCGTCTCTGCTGAGCTCATCGCTCCCTACCCGCCGGGCATCCCGGTACTGGCGCCCGGCGAGCTGGTTACCGAGGACCTCCTCGCCGGTCTCCGAGCGGTCGCGGCTGACGGAGTGCGCGTCGCGTACGCGGCTGACCCAACTCTGTCAACGCTCGAGGTTGTGCGAGCCTGAACCCGACAAGTGCCTTATTCCCGAGGTCGTTCAAGCTCTGGCCGCACCGCTGTCCGCGGGCCCCAACCCACGACGTCATGATCCGAGCGGCCGGTCAGTCACCTTGCGAGGTGCCGGGCAGCGTGACCCCACCGATGTCGGCGCAACTCGCGAGCAGATCTTCCTGAAATCGGTGGTCGTGCACCGAGGGGTGCGTCCCACAGGGACGCTGGTGGTAGAAGAAGGCGCCGGACACCAGCGCCCCGGCATCGTCACCGACGGCCAGCCACGCCTGGGTGACCGAACCCAGGGCCAGGTCGTCGGGTGCGCCGGCCCCTCCCATCTTCGTGGCCACCCAGCCGGGGTCGACGGCATTCGACCGGACGTCGGGTCGGTGGCGTGCGACTGCCGCGGCGAGCACGGCGACGAAAAGCTTGCTGTCGGAGTACGCCTGCGAGCCGTCCCAGCGGCGGTGCGACCACTGCAAGTCGTCCATGGATGGGCTCCCTCCGCGGTGCATGCCCGAGCTGAGATAGATCAGCCGGCTCGGCATCTCGACCTGGGCGGTGAGAACGTAGGGGGCAAGGACGTTGATGGCAAACACGTGGCTCAGGCCGTCTGCGGTGACGATCCGGCGAGGTTCGCTTGAACCGACGGCGGCGTTGTGAATGACTGCGTCGAATCGGCCCGTCGCGTTGGCCGCCTCCGCGACCTGACGCATGCCGGCGATGGTGGCGATGTCTCCCACCACGACAGCGGATGCCTCGGGCAATGCCATTCGCGCGTCGAGGGCGCGGCGCTCGTTGCGAGCGTGCAACACGACCTCGTGATGCTGGCGCGCCAAGAGCTGCGCTGCCATGAGGCCGAGCCCGTCGGAAGAGCCGGTGATCAGTATGCGGGCCATTGGGCGCCTTTCGTTATCGGGATCTGGCTTTCCCGGTCCGGCTCAAAGGGCGGGCAGGAGCGGGGCAAGGACCTCGAGTGCTCCGGCATCGATACCTCCGCCGTGGGCGAGCGGCTGCACGCAGACGTGGTCGGCGCCGGCCTCGAGGTGGGCACGGACCCGGCTCACGACTTGTTCGGGGCTCCCTTGGACGACGACGGCGTCGACGAGGCGGTCGCTCCCCTGCTCGGCCAGGTCCTCCGCGCCGTAACCGAGGCGCTCGAGGTTCACCCGGTAGTTGGGCAGGCTCAGGTAGCGCGCGAGGTAGGCCCTTGCTGTGGCCCGTGCCTGCCGCGGCTCGTCTCCGAGGACGAACGCCTGCTCGGGCGCGAGCAGGGGCGCCTCGCCGAGAACCTGACGGGCGAGCTCGGTGTGCTCGGGCGGCGTGAGGTAGGGATGGGCTCCGGCGGACCGGTCCCGGGAAAGCTCCAGCATCCGCTGTCCGAGCGCGGCTAGAACCCTTGGCGGAGGTGGCCCGCCCCTGGCGTCGGCGTCGTTGTCCTCGGCGGCGTCCAGCCCGCCGAGGAACCCGGCCATGGCCTTCAGCGGGTGCTCGTGGCGATGGCCGAGGCCCTCGACGAGAGGCGCGTGGCTCACGCCGAGCCCGAGAACGAAGCGGCCGGAGTACGCGGCCCCGAGCGCAGCGACCCGCCGGGCGAGCGCAGCGGGCTCCCAGGCCCAGATGTTGGTTATCCCGGTCGCTACCACGAGCCGACGCGTTTGGGAGAGGGCCCGCTCGAGCAAGTCGAAGGCACGCCCGTCAGGGCTGCCGCCGCCCACCCAAAGGGCGCCATAACCGAGGCGCTCGACCCGGACGGCAAAGCCACCGGGATCCTGCTCAACAGCTCCGGCACCGACCCAGACCCCCACCTGTCCTAGTGATTTCCGCCAAGCGGCCGTACCCGCTCCCGAGCTGCTCATCGCCAGTCCTCCGTCTCGCTGACCCCCGGCACACTCTTCATCGCTGGCGCGTGCCGGCGCCGGCCGAGGCTCGCCGTACTTCCTGAGCGTTCCAACCCGTGATCACTCAACTGCGATCGGCCAGTGACCCGGCGCCTACGAGTCACCGGGGACGGGACGGGGCTCTCCGCGATATGTGCCAAACGACCACCGGTTGCCTTCGGGGTCGCGCACGGCGAAGTCCCGGGATCCATAATCGGTATCGTGCAGGCCGGCGGCGATCTCGGCGCCCGCAGCCACGGCTCGGGCGTGCAGTAGGTCAGGATTGTCCGTCACCACGTAGGCACCGAACGAGCCAGGCTGCAGTGGCCATGGGTCGTTCTCGTCCCGGCTGGCGCTGCCAAGCATGATGCCCCCGCCAAGGGGCCAGGACAGCTCCGCGTGGTCCACCCGCTCACCCTCGCCATAGACGGCCACCTCTTCGAAACCGAAGGCCTCGACAAGGAACCTGATGAGGCCCCTGGCGTCGCGTGCCCGCAAGGTGGGCCAGACCTGCGCAGGAGGAAGGTTCTCGCTCATGCTCACATTCTCGCATTGCCAAGGAGGCGATCAGGGTGCGCCCGGGCGCTCAGGGCTCCAGTTCGGGGATCTGTGTCGAGAGGCAGAACGGATGACCGGCTGGGTCCAGTAGCACCAAGTAACGGTCCGGGGCGGGCTGGGTTGCAGACCGCACCGCTCCGAGCCTGAGAGCCTCCATCTCCGCTGCGGCCAGGTCGTCCACCGCAAGGTCGAGGTGCATCTGTTTGGGAAGGCCGCCCTCGGGCCACGAAGGCGCCTCGTAGTCGGGTGTGCGAACGGCTGCAAGCCACACCCTGTCCGTCTTCACTGCCACGAACTCGTTGCTCACGAACACGATCTCCCCGCCAAGAAGCGCCGCCCAGAAGGACCCGAGAGCTGCCGGGTCGGCACAGTCCAACGCGACCGAACCCAATCGTGCAATGGCCATAGGCAAAAGGCTAGTCGGGCCGACGAGGCGGATCGGCAGGCCGGGCCTCCGGCGGGACCGCTCCGGCGAACGCCACCGCCTCTTAGGTCTGCCTGACTGCTTTCGGTGATCGCGTCGAGGGGCCCCAGGGGCAAGCCCGTCGATCGATGCTACGAGCGGGGATCCGCGTCGGAAGGCCGATGGCGAGGATCTCAGACTGCAACTCGGATCTGGTGCGTGTACGGGGGAGGAGGCGAAGGTCACCGATACGACGTTCGGGGTCATACCGCGGCCTGGGCGAGCTCGACGTCGCTGCCGTCGCGCTCAGCGGCTCGAGCCTGCGCCTAGCGCTTGCGGTTTATGGCGATAACTATCGAGGCAGCGGCGACCACGAGCACCACGGCTACGACCAATGCCTTGCCCCCGCGCCCGGAACCTTGACGGCGACTGCCCCGAAGAACAGAGCCATGAGGACGAGCGAAACCGCAACAAACGTGAGGAATGCGGTGCTGAACCGTTGTCGACCACGGAGAGCTGACCAGACACCAGGTTTACGATGAGAAGCGAGGAGTCTCTGAGCGCGGGCGTTCTGTTTCTCGAACTTGCGTCTGTAGCGCTTGTTTGTGGCGACTCGAGTCCCGAGGCGCCGCGCAAGTGGCCTGAGGCGATTTGGTCTTGATCGCACTAGAGGCCTCGGTCCGGCAGAGCCGGACTCTTGAGTCAAGTTCTTGCTTTTGAGGTTGTGTTATGCGGCGATTCCTGATCGGGCGGCGAGATCGGCCAAGTACTGAAAGCCTATGGATTCGACGTTCTCGCGGGCCGCTGGTGATCGGGAATCGAGGTGGGCGGCATCAAGGAACGCCACGGCCCCAACAGTCCACCCGCCCCGGCGGCGCAACGCGACTCCTAGGTTGTTTGTGGCCGCGTAGCTTCTGGAATCGATCGCAAGGTCCCGGCGGGCGGCAACCTAGGTTGCGGCCCAGTTTCGGGCCTTGATCGCTACCCAGCTTGCTGATGACCAGGTTCTTGCGAGGTGAGGTGCGAGTTCCAGGGCCTTCCTGATGGCCTGGTCGTCTTGCTTGAGGTTGCCGGCTGAGGCCCACGCTTCTACCAGGGCGACGTGGCTTGCCGAGTCGGCGGGGGCCCAGACGCACTGACGTGCGAGCAGCGTCAACGGCTTTCAGGCCTCGACTCCTCGCGAGGCCAGGCTTCTCTAGGAGCGCGACAGCAAGGAGCCGGTAGGCGTCGGCCCATTGAGGAGCAAGCGACACGGCTTCAGACGTGGCTTCAACGGCCTTGTCATAGCGGGCCAACTCAATCAAAGCCCGACCGACAAGTGCGAGTGCGCTCGGATTGACCGGCTGGATGGTGACAGCTCGGCGAGCCAGTTGAAGGGCTTGGTCGAACTTGCGCGCGTCCATGAGCCCGTCGCCGCTTGTTAGGAGATCCTGAACCTCGGAGCTGGTCATCGGTCTCGCTTGCCTCGGGCCTGCAGGTAGCTGATCAGTTCGTCGTACTCGCCAGCTTCTCGGCACCCACGGCGTCGCCGATCCGCACCGTCGTCGTGCACCTGCCAGCCCCACAGCGCTCGACGGCGAAACCCGCCAAGCTGCGGTGCGGGACCTCTATCCCGCGGCGACAAAGCACTATCCCGATCTTGACGACGGTGAGGCCGTCGTCCAGCTACGTGATGATCTGGTCTCTCTGGGCGAGCAGCACCCGCCACGCCTCTCCGTGCCCGTCGCGCCGGTGCGGGCGAACCCGTTCCACGATCTGGCCGATCCGCTCTTCGGTGAGCTGCTCCTCGCCACCTGACTGATCAAGGCCGAGCGCCATCGCAGCTCCGATGTACCGCCTCGCCGTCTTGCCGTCGATGCCGGTTCACGAGGTAACTATAATCGAGCTCTCGCAGGCTATGGAGGTAATGAGTGACAGGCCGGATAGAGTTCCCCACACTATCTGAATATCGAAGTACGTTCGGCTTCGGTAGCTCGCGCTGTTCCGTGCGGATCCCCCAGCTCAGTTGCGCTTCAGTGAGCAAGCTAGTGGGCTTCAGTGAGCAAACTAGTGGGCTTCAGTGAGCAAACCGCTCGAGGGTTCGGTAGCTGTCGTTACTGGTGCCAGTTCGGGCATTGGTTTGGCTATCGCGCGCGACCTTTGCCGGCAAGGAGCACTTGTGATGCTCACGGCTCGGTCCGCGGGTCGCTTGCAGGCGGTAGTGGCGAAGTTGCCTGGTCCGTCGCGCGCGGTAACAGCCGACGTCACCGATCCAGACGCGATCAGCTCGGTCATGGAAACTGCCGCCAAGGAGTTCGGTCCCGTCAACATAGTTGTCGCAAATGCAGGTGTCTATATGGCCAATAAGTTCTGGCTAAATAGTCCTGCCGAAATCGAGTCGCTCATTTCAACTAATGTCACTGGGGTGATGCACACCGTACACGCTGCTATCACTGCGATGTTGCCCCGCGGCGTGGGTGACATTGTAGTTACCAACTCCGTGTCGGGATATCAGTCGATCTACTGGGAGCCAGTCTATTCAGCCTCAAAGCATGCCCTTCGCGCGTTCGTGGAAGGTGTACGACGGCAACTTGTTGGCACGGGAGTACGCTTGGGGACTATTGCACCCGGCGTAGTGCACACGGAGCTTTGGTCGGTGGTCGATGAGGCGACCATCCACGACCAAATCGGGAAAACAACCGGCATCCGGCCCGAGGACGTAGCAGAGGCGGTAATTTTCATGCTAACGCGACCCCGTCATGTCACGATCCGTGATCTGGTCGTCTTGCCATCAGACCAAGCAATTTGACGACGGAGTTGATGAGTACCTGGGGAAATAGATGGGACCATGAGTCGGCTTAGCAAGCGGGAGAGTCTTGTCGGCGCGTTCTGCCGATTCTCACAGCCTGGACTGAAGTCCCCTGACCCGTAGGGGCGTATGCCCGAGCCCTAAGAGCGACGGACCCGGGCCACCGAGCCAAATGCCTGTCCGTGCAACTCTGAGCGGCGCGATCGAGCTTCTGGTACCCCACAGCGAACGAACCGGAGCCCTGCGCTTCGGGGATCAACGCGCCTTGGCCCTGGCCGGTGCACTCTGCCTCGTCGTCAACACCGTCACCGGCTTCACTAACAGAAGCCTTCGCGGGCAGGCGGTCGGAGTCCTCGGCAAGAACCACGGCTCTACGCAGATGAGCTGCGAGCTGCGACGCTCACGTTTACAGGGTTGGTCGTCCAAGCGGGAACCAACTCCTATACCGCCACTCCAGAGGGGATCCGAGTCGCCATTCCTTACAACAAGCTGCACGCTCGCCTGCTCCGTCCGCTCCTCGACACCGACCAACCCCGTGCACGTATCGAGCTTTGCCGGGCTCTCGCCACATGTCGAGCACGTGCTTGGCGACTACGTTACGAACGCGCGACTTGGAGCCACTGCCTGAAATTTCCCACAAAGGCCAAAGGCCGGTGGACCAAGAAGAACCGGCCTCAGGCGGGACGGACGTTCGCACCGCCTCACGAGCAGGAGCGTCAGGTTACCAAGACAGTGTTTGTCAGAATCAGCGGTAATCTCGGTCGGCTACGACGAGGATCTTGACCTCGCCACCGGCATTGATGGCGGCAAAGGCTTCCGCTGCTCTGGGGAGGGGGAAGGTGGCTGTGATGAACCGATTGGCGTCGAAGTCATCACTGGCGATGATGTCGACGGCATCGTCGAAATCCTCCCAGCGGTAGGTGGTCGCTCCTTGGATGCGAATTTGGAACTCCTGGATCACCGGCATGTCGAGGGTCGCCGGCTTGCGCGATCCTCCCAGCACCACCACGGTGCCCCCTTTGATGGCCATCTTGGTCGCCTCTCCGAGGGTTGCCTGGATGGCCACGCAGTCAAAGACGACGTCAGCGCTTTCACCGAGCTCTCTTCGGACCACTCCGGCCAGGTCGTCAACTGCTGCGTCGACCACGGCGTCGGCGCCCATGGCCAGAGCCAGATCCCGCTTGGTTGCCAAGGTGTCGGTGCTCACAATCTTGGGCGCCCCGGCACGGCGGACGGCGGTCAGAGTCAACAGCCCTATGGTGCCAGCGCCGAGTATGGCCACCGCCTTGCCAGTCAGATCCCCGGCCAGCCGCACAGCGTGCACCGGCGTCGCCAACGGCTCGATGAGTGCCGCCTGGTAGTCGCTGAAGGTCTTGGGAATCTTGTACAGCCGTGCTGCCGGCGCCAAGAAGACATCGGCCATCCCACCTTCTCGGTACCCACAACCGAAGAACTCCAGGTTCTCACACAGGTTCTCCGCTTGGTGCAGACATGGTTTGCAGTGACCGCACACCAGGCTCGGCTCGATCGTCACCCGGTCTCCGACTTCGACGCTGTCCACGCCGTCGGCGACGGCGACCACTACCCCAACCACCTCATGTCCGAGGTAGTAGGGGGGTTTCACAAAGAAGTGTTCGCCGTGGACGCCGGCCTTGTCCGAGCCGCACAGGCCCGAGACCGACATCTCGACCAGCGCCTCGCCAGGCTCGAGAGGTGGTATGGCTTCGGTGATCACTTCGACAACGTCGGTGCTGCTGACAATGACACGTCTCCGAGTCAGTTCTTCGCTCATGGCATCTCCTATGGCTGTTGAGTGGTGCTTGCTTGATCGTTCGCAGCTGGCATTGGGCGGCTTGTTGGGGTAGTCATCGCGGGCCCGAGACGGACCGCCGCTCCCACGGCTCTCGTTGCACCGCACGCCGTCGCGTGAATTCGAACCCGCGACCCCTCACCTTGGCAAGGTGCTCAGAAACGTCCAGCCAGAAGGCTCGAGGCCCGTCACGTGGTCTTCTGTCCACAAGACCGTCCATCGCATCCGTCTGGTGATCCCGGTGACGACCGGATCGCGTGGCCTTGAGGGGGCCGGTGTCGCAGTCAGGGGCATGATTGGAGATGAACCGGCGCAGCCGGTTCTCGGACGTTGCTCGTGGTCGCGAGCGGAGGCGAACGCCTATCGGATGTAGCCCTCGATCACGGGCGCGACCAGCGAGACAAGCTCTTCGTTGCTTGCCCGGGCCACGGCGTCGGACCTCACCACGTGGCGAAGCATGGCGATGCCGATCAGCTGCGCAACCACGAGCGATGCCCGGAGCTGGCGGTCGGGCCGGTCGATAAGCGAGCTCAGGGATGTGAGCATCTCCTTGGTCAGGAACTCACGCAGCATCGTTGCTGCCCGCTCGCTGGACACTGCCGAACGCACAAGACCGAGGACCACGTCCCGCGTCGGCCCTTGATCGAGCATGAGCAGGTACCGACCGACGATCAGTTCGGCCGCCTCGGGCACTTCGAGGGCGTCGAGGCCGCTGAACAGCCCGAACGGGCCAAGCGTCATCTCGAGCCCGGCGCGGAACAGTCCCTCTTTGGAGCCGAAGTAATGGACGAGGAGAGCCGGATCGACGTGGACCTGCTTGGCGATGCTCCGCAGCGACGTGGCCTCGTAGCCGCGGGCGGCGAATGCCCGACGCGCCGCAACCAGGATGTCTTCGCGGGTATCCGGTGCCCCCGGGCGCCTCCCGGTACGGCTCACCGTCGCGACTGCCCTGAGGCGACGCTGACGAACGCTTCCTCGAGGTTGGCCGGCACGGTTGCCACCGCCCCTCGCAGGTCGTGCCGGGCCAGCAGAGCCTCGACTTGCTTTGGTGAACCGGGGACCCGGAGCACGTCGCCCTGGGCCTGTACGACAAGGCCCTCCGCGTCGAGCACTGCGAAAGCTCTCCGCCAGTCGTCGCATGTGACCTGGACCACCGTGCGGCTTCCGATCACCTCGGCCACGGTGCCCTCTGCCGCCACGCGCCCGCCGACCATCACGACAAGCCGGTCGCACTGCTCGGCTTCTTCCATGTTGTGCGTGGTCACCAGGGCGCCGGCACCATGCTCGGCGCTCTCGCGGATGTCCTGCCACAGCCTGGCCCGGCTCAATGGCCCGACCCCGGAAGTGGGCTCGTCGAGCACCAAGAGGTCGGGCTTGTGGGAGAAGGCCACCGCGAAGGCCACTCGCCGTTGCAGGCCGAGCGGCAGAGTTCCCACAAGCTCTTTCCTCGAACCACTGATGCCCGCCGGCATGCACGCACGAGCTGAGCCGAACGCAGCGGTGGTAAAGGTCCAGTTCTCCTGAACAGTCATGTCGTCATACAGTCCGAGCGTCTGCGGCACATATCCCAACCGGCGACGGGTGCTCATCGACGGGAGAGCCCCGAAGAGGAGTGCCTCGCCACTCCAAGGGCGCAACAGCCCGAGCAGGAGCCGGATGAGAGTGGTCTTCCCTGCGCCGTTCGCACCGAGGAGCCCGACGACCTCGCCGCTGTTCACGGACAGGTCCACGGAGTCGACGGCGGTGAGAGCCCCGAAGCGCATGGTCAGGCTCCGGACCTGAGCAAGCATGGCCATCGAGCTACACCTTCTGCTCGTCGGCCAGGGCGGCAATGATGACGGCATCCTCGAACTCGGGTTGCCGCGGCTCGGCTCCCTCGGGCAAGTCGTCGCACGGAGCCCACACTCGCCACGTCGTGCCCCAACGCCACGAGAGACCTTCGGGCTGTGACGTCGATCGAACAACGCCCAGCTTGCCCGGGACGGCAGCAATGATGTCGGAGGGGGAACCGGTCGCGATCGACCGGCCCTGTTCCAACAGCATCACCGTTGATGCGCGGTGGGCCTCACCCACATATGTCGTCGTCGCGACGACGGCGGTGCCGTCGGCTGCCGCCGCGGAGACGAGGCGCCACAGCTCGGCACGGCTCACGGGATCGACACCGGTGGTCGGCTCGTCCAGAACCAGCAGGGCAGGACGGTGGAGAAGCCCTATCCCGACCGCGAGCTTCCGCCGCATCCCTCCCGAGAGCTGCCCACCAAGACGGGTCCGTGCCTCCGCCAGGCCGATGCGTTCGAGCAGCTCAGTCGACCTCTTGGCGAGCGCGGAGCCGACCACCCCGTAGGCGCGGCCGGAGAAGGCCAGGTTCTCGTCAACAGTGAGGTCGACATACAGCCCGGCCGTGGCCGGGACGTAGCCGATCTCCCTCTTGGAGGGCCGCCGGGCGATGCCGCTGCTCAGCCGGACGAGCCCGACGAGCGCCCGCAAGAGCGTGGACTTCCCAGCGCCGTCACCGCCGACGACGACGCTCACGGTTGAGGACTCCGCTCTCAGGCTCACGTGGTCGAGCGCTGTTCGCGACCCGAATCGGACGCTCGCGGACTCGAGACCCCACGTCATGGCGACACCGGCTCGGGTTCCGGCGCAATGACCCGCCTGCGTCGGGCGCTCGGTGCAAGGTCACGCCGGAACCGGAGCATCGCGAGTCCGAGGACGACGACCGCCATCGCTGCCAACACCACAAGCGGCTCCCAGAGCGCCGTGATCGGGGTGTCCTTCAACATCACACCACGGCTGATATCGATGTACCACGAGAGCGGCAGCACGTAAGCGATCCATCGGACACCTGCGGCCATCGACGCGATTGGGAAGATCAGGCCGGACAACAGGATCTGGGGTACCACGAACATGATGGCGAGTTGGATGGCCTGGCCCTGGTTCTGCGAAACAGTGGAGATCAGGACGCCCATGCCCAGTGTGACCAGCAGGAACAGCATCGCGCCAAGGGCGAAGATCCCGACATTTCCCGCGAACGGCACGCCAAACAGCAGCATGCCGACAACAACGATCACCGTGAGGTCCAAAGCCGCGAGAAGCAGATAGGGGACGATCTTCCCGAGGATGACATCCCACGGCCTGAACGGCATGACTGCAAGCTGTTCAATGGTGCCGGATTGTCGTTCCCGCACGATGCCGAGGCTTGTGATCAGGCCTCCGACGAACAGAAGGATCAGCCCGGTCAGACCCGGGATCATGATCCACGAGGTGGCGAGATTCGGGTTGTAGAGGATATGGACGGTGACCGCCGGCGCCGTCGCCCCAATGGCCTTGGCGGCCTGGGCCATGCGCGCGAGCGCGCCCTCTGCGGCTTGCACCGAAAAAAGCTGGGTTCCGTCCATCAGGGCGAGAATCGGGCTCCGGCCGGTGACCACGCCGACCACTGCCCTTCCGTCCTGCAGTCGTGACTCGACTAACGACCTGCCGGCGCTGGGGTCGACCTCGACGACTTGGAACGGGGCATGGAGTTGACTGGCAACCAGCTCGGCTTGTGGTCCCACGACGACGGTCGGAATGCTCGACACCTCGAACCTGGCCGCGTAGCCGAAGATCACGAGCAGCAGCACGGGCAGAACGATCAACATCGCCAACGTTCGCCTGTCCCGTTTGAGCTGCCGGAACTCCTTGACGATCATCGCCCACATGGCCGGCCTCCTAATTCAATGACCGTTGAACTCTACGCTCGTTGAATTATCGCGTCAACGACCTGGCCGAACTCGTCACTCGGGTCTCGGCTCACCGATCGTGCGGGCGCGGGCGATCACCTCAACGCCGTCAACCGGGCCGTCCAACCGGCTGAAACGCGCGGGAGGCTGCGCGTGGAGCCGGTACAGCTCGGCGTGGGTATGGGCAAGCACATTGCCGAGGTCCTGAAGGGCCTCGCAGAGTTCAGTGGCGTCACCCTCGGCGAACTCATTGAGAAAGTCGTCTTGCATTCCGTTGAGCCGGCAGAAACTCAAGAGGCGGAGGCGTGCAGGTCCTCGTGGCAAGGCGGCCCAAACCGCGAGCATCGATCTCGAGCGGATCCATGGAACGGACTCCGAGGTCCGTGCCACCCGCCGTCTTGAAAGCGACGGCGACGAATCGCCCGGCTGACGCGCCGACCGAACATTGTCAACCGGCGCTCGCCAGTGATTGGGACCGCCCACGCCGTGGGCTCCACACCTCAGGCTCGGAGAGCCAGGTATTGATCACAGATCTCGAGCAATCGCTCACGCCCGAAGCTTCTTTCGTGGCCGCCGTGGACGATCCTCACCGGCAGTTCACGAAGTCGTCGCATTGTCGCGACGTATGCATCGATGTCCGAGCCGTCGAGCTCGTCGAGCAGGGGGCCGTCGTAGACCGCGTCTCCCGAAAAGAGGATCCCCGTCGCCCTCTCCCACAGTCCGATGCTCCCGGGCGAATGTCCGGGCAGGTGCAGGACTTCGAGACGGCGGTCTCCGAGGTCGATGATGTCGCCGTTGTGGAGCGCGCGCGTCGCCCGAACGGCGTCACGCTCGAAGTTCGACGTTTCCAGTCCCCCGGCCGGCACCGCGTCGACGAGCAGGTCGGGAATCTCGTAGCCGGCGCGCCGGTAGGGGCCGAGCACCGTCTCACCGAAGGGGGCGGACTCGAGGCATACCCGCACCGGTTTGGCGAGCTCGTCGACCTCTAGGTGATGAATGGACCGATGGGGGAATTCACCCAAGCCTCCTATGTGGTCGCTGTGGAAATGCGTGGCGACCGCGAACAGTCCCTTCTCTCGCCCGTTCTCGACCAGGTCACGAAAGGGTGCGAGCCCGAGGGACGTATCGACCACGAGATCGGCGTCGCGACCGCGAACGTGCCAGATGTTGCAGCGGAGGAGGGGGTGCACGTGTGGCTCGGTGATGAGTGTCACGCCTTCGTCCGCGTCCTCGCAAACAAACCATGGATCGGCGACGGGCAGTTCGATCACCTGATCGACGCTACAGATCCGTGCAGTGACAATCCACGTTGATCGACCAGATTCGGTGAACGCGCGGCCTTCACGATGGCGGTTCAGACAATGCCACCAGCCCTTGGGAGCCACAGCTCACAAGGGACAACCCGCTCACCGTCGGCGAGGAACTCGCCGAGCCGGAGATGACGTCCAGGTGTCTCCCTCAGGACTCGCGAGCAGGCGCTCCAAGTCGGTGCCACCATTGCTCTTCAACAACAGCGGCACGTTCTTCGAACTTGGTGGCGTCGGCGACGCAGCGGGTACACACCCCGGCGAAGGATGGGATGGATCAAGGCAGCGCCCGAAGCCGTCCCCCGTAGTCCACGAGCCGCGTGCCTGTAGGTGGAGACGACGATGGACTCCGGCCGCAGGTTCACGGTGATGATGATCGGTCAGAGGCTCCAGGAAGCTCAGGACGGTTCGGATCCATCCCGGCGCTCAAAGGTGGGGAGATTCGCTGATCATCCCTGGGAGTTTCAGAAGTCGCGGCATTGGGGTGGGGAGCCTCGGGGCGGGCACGTCCGCTCCCACATTCGCCCATGCTGTGCCATGGTGCTCCCACTCTATAGTTGCCCCGACTGTGGAGGTCCGGTGACCAACCCTACCCACGCGCACTGCGAAGCTTGCAATGAAGCGGGCCTTGGACTTTCTGTCGCCGTGCAACGGAGCCGAGACCGGGCTGTCGTCCGCTCGCGAGCCCGGCTGTCGGCGACAGGGGCAAGGCTGGACTGAGCACCGATTAGCCACGATGAAAGGAAGGTAATGCTCAACAAGAGAATCCTTGCCATCCCGGCCATCGTCGGGGTGCTCGTACTCGCAGGCGCGGGGCTCGTTGCCGCATCTGCGAAAGCCCCCACCTACAAGGTGTGCGTCAAGCTCGGCCTCGTCTACGGAGCGAATGCCAATGGTGGCTGCCCGGCAGGCACCAAGGCCGTGCTGATCAACTCGCAGGGACCAATTGGGCCTCAGGGTGCGACCGGAGCGACCGGTGCGACTGGGCCCGCCGGGCCGAAGGGTGCGACCGGAGCGACCGGTGCGACTGGGCCCGCCGGGCCGAAGGGTGCGACCGGAGCGACCGGTGCGACTGGACCCGCTGGGCCGAAGGGTGCGACCGGTGCGACCGGTGCGACTGGGCCAGCTGGGCCGAAGGGTGCGACCGGTGCGACCGGAACGACCGGGCCGAAGGGTGCGAGCGTCCTCACCAGCACAGGTGTCCCAACCGGTGCCTGCACGACCGGTGACACCGATATCGACGTGGCGACGGGTGAGGTCTACAGCTGCGCTTCGGGTGGCTGGGAGGACACCGGCAAGAGCATCACACACGGCTGTTCGGCGACTCCCTACGCAGGGATCGACCTCTCTCAGTGCAACCTCACGAGTGCCCACATGGACAGCGACGACCTGGTTGGCGCCAACCTGGTCGACACCTGGCTGGTCAGTGCCTTCCTGGACAATGCCTTCCTGGACGGCGCAAACCTGACCCTCGCAAACCTGACCAGCGCCGACCTGCCCTACGCCGACTTGGACGGAGCAAACCTGACCGACGCCAACCTGGCCAGTGCCGACCTGTACGACGCCGACCTGACCGACGCCAACCTCACCAACGTGAACTGGTCAAGCACCTACTGTCCGGACGGTACGAACAGCGACAACGACGGCCACACGTGCGTCGGCCACCTCGGCTGACCGGTACGCAACTTGCTGTACGCGAGCGTCCCTCGGTTCCGACCGGGGGACGTTGCGCGTCAGGACCGCAGCCAGTAGGTCACGCCGTTGCCGCCGTCCTGGCTCCCTCAGCGCCCGCACGGGTTGACCGAGGATCGCAAGAGCCGGGGCCTGGGCCAGTTTGGAGCTTGCGGCCAACCGCGCGCGAGCGAGGGGGGCCTTCCCACCTCGGCGCCTGACGGTGCCCGCTCGGTCCCTCATGTTTGCCGATGTGAGGGCGGCGACGGATCGGGTGCTCGTCACCCATCAACGGCAAGCCGTACAACGACAAGGCAGCAGCTCTTCACTTGGCGACGGTGAGGGTTTCCTTCGCCCAAGCCGAGGAGTCGAAGCTCGTGCCCCCGCCGTAGGCGACGACGAGGCTACAGGTGCCCAGCGGAAGCTTCTCGGCCGCCAGCGTGCACAAGCCCTTGGCAGCCGAGGCCTCGAGAGCGGTCTTGGAGGTTGCCTTGGCGACAGGAGAGAGGACAAGTGACCAGATAGTGGTCGTATTGCCCATGCCGGTGGCGAAGCAGTCGCCCGTCGAGGCGCACGACACGCCGCAGAGCTCGCTCGCCCTGCTGACCGGTGAGCCCCGAAACCTCAAGGGGAACATCCTCCCGAGGATCGAGGCTATTCATAGGCGATCGACACTTGCTCGTGGAGGAAACGGTTGATCTCGAGAACTTCGTCGTAGCCAGAGGCCACGCCGTAGACCGAGTAGATGTACTGGAAGATCCCCTCGCGCCAGTCGACCGGGTCGCCAGGCCGTCGATTCAAGAGGACCCTGTTCACTCCCGGACGCTCGGCCAGCCGGTCGAGGCCCTCGATGCTGACAAAACGGCGGGCAGAGGTCGGCGGCTGGGGCAGGAAGCACCAGCCGACCCTGGCACAAGGGACCGGACCGTCGACGACCACCCGCTCACCGAGGGCAACGCGCATCGAGAGCCGCATGATGGACACGCCGCTTGCCTGGGACAGCATCTCGGGGACTCCCCCACCGAGCCTGCCGTTCACCTCGAGCACCCGTGGGCCGTCCGGGGTCAGCTTGATCTCTGTATGGAAGCCGCCCGTCCTCACCCCGAGGGCGCGCAAAGCGGCAGTGGCGACCTCGAGCACGGCCGCCAGCTGAGCTTGCGGAAGCTCGGCGGGGATGAAGAAACCCGTCTCCCGGAACGGCTCGGCCAGCGGGAAACGCCCGGTCACCGCCACATGGCTGATCTCGCCGGCGGCCACGAGGCTCTCCACCGACACGTAGTCGCCGAAGCGCTCGCTCGGCCCTGTCACAGGGTCGGCGAGATACTGTTCGACGAGCATCCCCGTCTTGTCGCCGGCCTGCGGAGGCAGCACGGCGAGCTGGCGCACGAGGTCGCCGGCATCCGCGACGGGCGTCGTGTAGCGACCGCCGCTGCCGGTGCGCGGCTTGAGCACCGCCGGGAACTGCACCGCCGCGGCGAGGGCCTCGACTGCGGCGGGGTCACGGTCGGCCGGGACCTGCCAGCAAAGCGGCGTCGGCACGCCGCCTTCGCGCAGCGCCTCGCGCTGGGTGAGCTTGTCCACGAGCCGCCGGGCCACCTCCGGGGTGTGGTAGTCGAGTCCCAGCTCCTCGGCTATCAACGAGAGAAGGACGATGTCCTCGTCCCGGTAGGCCACGACCCCGTCTGGAGAATGCCCCCGCAGCACCGAGACGGTCTCTTCGAGCGACCGGCCGGCAAGGTCCACCACGGTTCCGAGCTTCCTCAGCAGCCGGCTGGTGAAGGCGTTCTCGGGAACGCTCTCGTCGATGAGCCAGAGGATCTCGCACGTGCCTGAAGCCGCCTCCGCGACCTGCAACGGCGGCGCTGAGCGAGAACCGTGGGGGACCACGAGCACAGGTTGCCGGCGGTCAGCGGCCACTGGTGTCACAGCAAGGCTCTACCAGGTGGGTCCCCGGAACGCAAGGTCAGGAGATGCCCG
>Ga0181536_10001032_pt1 | contig 33203 bp, 16 predicted proteins | sample PEATcosm2014_Bin_41_FD_121105 | JGI IMG/M metagenome (GOLD analysis project Ga0181536, IMG submission 121105) | Peatland microbial communities from MTU Mesocosm Facility, Houghton, MI, USA - PEATcosm2014_Bin17_60_metaG | ecosystem: Environmental > Terrestrial > Soil > Wetlands > Peat | place...
CCAGCATCTGCAACAATACGAAAGTTACCTCATCATCCGGTATTTTGAGAACATCGCCCCGGGCCGCAACGGCGGTGGCTGGGTGGACACCTACAGCATCCGGTACATCGACCGCTACGCCGAGCAGCTTTGGGACACGATGTTCGCCAAGGCGCGGCAGATGATGTTGTTCGAATGGTCGGCGATGAGCCGCCCCATCCACCCCGGCGAACGCGAGCTTTGGCAGGATTTGCACACCAGCTTCGATTACAACCAGTTGTGGCAGGCCTGGACGAACAACGCCCCGGCCGGGTTGCCTGAACCCACGATTGCCCGCGTTGCCAGCTATGCCTTGGAACAAGTGGACCCGTTCCTTGGCCAGCTCGGCAGCCCCATCGGCATCGCCAGCTACAAGCCGTATCAATCCACCGGCGAGGATTTCCTGCACAATTATTTTGGCATGATCGGCATTCCGATTGAGCTGTACCCGGAATTTCCCACCAACGCTGACCTCGTACTGCTGACCGAATCTGCGAAGTTCGACCCCAACCTTGTCGCCAAAATCAAAGGCCAGTTGGCCGCCGGTAAATCGGTGATCATCACCTCCGGCCTGCTGCGCGCGCTCCAGCACCAGGGCATCGAAGACATCGTCGAGGCGCGGTACACCGATCACAAGGTGCTCGCGCACGAGTATTCCGGAGGCTTCGGCTCCGGCAACGGCTCAACGCTCGACGGCGGGAAAAACGAGAACATTCTCTTCCCCGAAATCTTCTTTTTTACCAACGACGCCTGGCCGGTTGTCCGCCTCCTTGCCAACGGCAACGGCTATCCGCTCCTGCTGATGGACCGCTATTCCAAAGGCGTCCTGTACATCTGGACCATGCCGGAAAATTTCAGTGACCTTTACCTGCTGCCGCCAAGCGTCACGGGCGCCATCAAGAATTATGTGATGCGCGGTTTTCCCATCCGGCTGGATGGTCCCAGCCAGGTCGCGCTGTTCGCCTATGACAACCACACCTTTATCGTGGAATCGTATTTGCCCGCCGAAACCGATGTGAAGGTTTCACTGATCGGAGATTTCAGCCGCCTGAAAAACCTGGTGACTGGCGAAGAGATTAACGGCCAGACGCCGATTCCGGGTCTGGGCCGCTGGCGGAACACCGAGGAAAGCCGCATCTCCTTCAACGTCCATCTCCCGCCCCACAGCTACGCCGTTTTTGCCGCGGGAAAATGATCCACAATCCGAAGTTCAGCCCGGCAATGTTAGTCACGCCTTGACCCCATCAACGTAGTGATGCGCCGTTTCTCGTTTACAATTGAACGATTTGTCGGTCGCCTTGGTATAAAATGACCTTGTCCGGGTTGTCCGTGGTTTCCACCCCGGTGCCATGGTCTTTGCCCACGATGACGATGTTGAAACTGCGTTCCTTCAGCATGCCGGGGAAGGAGCCTTTTCGGTCATCAATGGTGAGCCGGCGGTTTGCGTCATCCCAGTGAAAAGCGATGGTGGCATGGACACCCTTTTCATAATTGTAATTGTCGTTCTCGTCTTCGTACAAAGTGAAACTTCCGTCGGCACCGGGATAGATGCGCAATTCAATGGGATCCGCCGGTTTTTCAGCCGCGTATTGAATGAACGGGCCCATCGGCACGATGGAGCCTGACCGGACCAGAAGCGGAATCTTGTCAATGGGAGCATCCGCGACAATCGTTTGGCCACCGGGAAGAGTCTGTCCAGTCCAGAAGTCCACCCATTGATTTCCGGCGGGCAGATAGACCGAACGGGTTTGCGGTCTGGGTTCGACAACCTTTTCCCGGGCAAAAATCTCCGGAGTTTTCCAGAAAAGTTGGGCCCGGAAAGCGCCCAAGGCGGAATTGGCGGTCTCAAAGGCAAAGTCATATTCCTTGCCGGCTTGGAGTTCCACGGGGACAGTATAGGCCTCCACGGAAGTATAATTGTTAGGCAGTTCCTTGCCGTCCAGAAAGACCCGTTTCGGCCCGAAACTTTTCATGTGAAAGCGATACGGCCCGGTTTCAGTCGGAATCAGCCTGCCTTCCCAGCGCATGGAAAATTTGGGGCTGGTAATATAATCAGGCCAGCCGGTGTACCAGAAAAGATTGATATTGGATTCCACCTGTTCGTGACAGAGTGTTTTGAATTCCGCATCACTATAGTACCGGGCAGCCAGGCCCGGCTGGCCGTCTTTCGTCTTAAAGTGGTCAGGCGTTATCAGAACGCTGTTCTCCGGCGGCCGATGGAGCATGTACTCCGTCACCGGGCAGACCATGATGGCCGGGCCGAACATGAACTGGTCGTCAATGGCATAGGTCTTTTTGTCCGATGTAAAATCCATGGGCAGGCCGCGCATAATCGTATAGCCGTTGTCGGTGACCCGCCACGCAAGCGAATAGATGTAGGGCAGCAGGCGATAGCGCAGGTTGTCAAATTTCACGAGGACATTGGTGAACTCGCCGAACTCCCAGATTTCTCGCGGCGTTTCCGAACCGTGGGCGCGAAAGATTGGGGAAAAGGCGCCCAGTTGAAACATGCGCGTATAAAATTCCTGATAGGCGGGATCCTTGCCGCCGTTCGAGAAAACACCTTCATACGCCCCGATGACAAAAGCGCCGATGTCAAACGTCCAGTACGGAATCCCGGCCATGCAATGGTTCAGGCCCCCAGTGATTTGTTTTTTATAAACATCCCAGTTCGCGCCGATGTCGCCTGACCACGTGGTGGCGGCGGCCCGTTGCTGGCCGGCAAAGGTTGAGCGGGTGAGGATATAGACGCGCTTCTGATCGGTTTCTTCGCGCTGATGTTTATAAACCGCTTCGGTTGCGAGCAGCGAATAGGGGTTGAGATACCGGGCGAAGGAACCGAGGTGATTGTTCTCCACCCTTTTCATCTCATATTCTTCGCCTTCCTTGGTCAGGGCGTTGACGATGTCCGGCTCGGTCGAGTCCATCCACCATCCGTCAATTCCCTTGGAAAACAAGCCTTTGCTCACGTATTGCCAGAACAAATCGTTCGCCGCCGGATTGTAAACATCGTAATACCGGAAACCGGCCCAGCCGACCGGCGAGTAAAGGTAACCCCGCTTTTCCATGTCCTGGTAGATTGCCGTGGCCGGCCCGAGCCCCTCCCAGATGGAAATCATGAGATGAAAGTTCTCCTGGTGAAGAATATCAATCATTTCCTTTGGGTTGGGATATAATTTTTCGTCAAAGAACATGCTGCTCCAGTTTGTGTTGCCGCCCCAGTAGTTCCAGTCTTGGACGAGGCCATCAATGGGAATCTGGCGCTTGCGGTATTCCCGCGCGATGCCCAGAAGCTCGTTGCGGGTGGCGTAATGTTCCTTGCTTTGCCAGTAGCCATAAGCCCATTTGCCGTACATCGGCGCGTGGCCGGTCAAATCCCGGTATCCGGCAATGATGTCGTCCATGGTTTTGCCGCAGACGAAATAGTAATCAATATTGTCAGCCACCTCGGACCAGAGCGACATGTGGTCCGGGTCATCGGCAAAAATGGTTTTGGAATAGTTGTCCCAAAGAATCCCATAATTCCGGGTTGAAATCAGAAATGGTGTGACGGCCTCGGTGTTGGCCTGCACCAGTTTGACGGTATGTCCGCGATAGTTCATATAACCGGATTGATGCTGGCCAAGGCCATAAATGCCTTCATCGGGCGTCAGCTTGAAATTCTGCTGGATACTGAACGCTTTGTCTTCATGCTTCATCTGGACTGGCGTGATCACCGCTTCGCCTTGTTCTTTCAAAATGATCTGGTTGTCGCCGGTGAGATATTGAATGGCGCCGTCGCTTTTGGACAACTGCACTGTGACTTTCCCGGAAGCGAGGGTGATAGTTGCGGCATTCTCCTGAAAATGGATGTCCAAAGCCGGCAGGTTCGTTTGAATCACGACCAGGCTCGATTTTTCGGATGTTCCGCCGGGCAGCCACTTGATGACGCGAACGATGTCGTCGGCATAGAACTGCACCCTCACGTTCAGCGCGGCGGTGTTCAGTTGAATCCCGTTCTGGATGCGTTGGACCGGGAGTGGTTGATTAACCGGCGGGGCTTTGGACACGGAAGGTTCCGTCTGACAGGATACCAATAGAAGATCCAGGCACAGGATCGACAACAGAACCGTCGCCTTCGAGGCGAAAGAAGATGTTCCCTTCATTTGTAATTCCTTTCCTCGTGGCCTTGCGGCTAGCCCTCGAGCACGGCTTCGACCTGGATGGGTTTTGACTGCGGCGGACGCACGGGCAGCACGTTGCCCGCGATTTCCCTGCCATTCACCAGCAGCTTTTTCACCCCGCGCTGTTTGCCCTTCGGATTCCTGACCTCAATGATGTAGGTATTGCCGCGGAAACGGCGCGTGACAGTGAAGCCCTTCCATTTCGCCGGAATCACCGGGTCCACCCGCAGGCCGTCGTAATCGGTCCGGATGCCCAGAATCCATTGGGTGATGGTGAAGTAGGTCCAGGCGGCGGTGCCGGTGAGCCAGGAATTTTTGGCTTCGCCGTGCGTCGGCGCGTCCTTGCCCGCAATCATCTGCGCGAAAACGTATGGTTCGCAGCGATGCAGGTCGCCGATTTTCTCGCGCGCCGAAGGGTTGATGCGCGTGTAATAGTCGAAGGCGCGGTTGCCGTTGCCAATCATGGTCTCGGAAATGATGATCCACGGGTTGTTGTGGCAGAAGATGCCGGCGTTTTCCTTGTAGCCCGGCGGATACGAGGAGATTTCGCCCATGTGGATGTAATACTTCGTGAAGGCCGGTTGCTGGAGCACGATGCCGTGCTTCGTGGCGAGGTGCTTGTTCACCGATGCCAGGGCCTGTTTCGCCTTGCCGTCTTTCAGACCGATGCCGGCCATGACGCACATGCCCTGTGATTCGATGAAAATTTTTCCTTCGTCGCAGACTTTTGAGCCGATGGGCTTGCTGAAGTCATCGTAGGCACGGATGAACCACTCACCGTCCCAACCGTGCTGGTAAATGACCTTTTCCATTTTGGCCGCCTCGGCCAGGCAACGTTCGGCTTCCTTGTTCTGACGGCGTTTCTTCGCGATGGCAGCGAGTTCTTTCCCGGCCATTACAAATAAACCGGCAATGAAAACCGATTCGGCCACTTTGCCCTCCTTGTTCGTCGTGGTCTGGAACGATTGACCCGGCGTGTCGGAGAAACAATTCAGGTTCAGGCAATCGTTCCAGTCGGCGCGGCCGATGAGCGGCAGGCCGTGCGGACCGATGCGTTCGAGCGTGTAATTGAAACTGCGGCGCAGGTGCTCGTAAAGCGGCTGTTCGGAGCCGGGTTCGTTCTCGAATTGCACCGGTTCGTCGAGGATGCTCCAGTCGCCGGTTTCCTTGAGGTAGGCCGCGACGCCGAGAATCAGCCAGTGCGGATCATCATTGAAACCGCTGCCGATGTCGTTGTTCCCGCGTTTGGTCAGCGGCTGATATTGATGGAATGCGCCGCCGGATTTGAGCTGCGTCGCCGACAGGTCGAGGATGCGTTCGCGGGCGCGGGCCGGGACCATCTGGACAAAGCCAAGCAGGTCCTGGTTGGAATCGCGGAAGCCGAGACCGCGGCCGATGCCGGATTCGTAGAACGACGCCGAGCGCGACATGTTGAAAGTGGCCATGCACTGGTAGGCGTTCCAGATGTTGACCATGCGGTTGGCGTGGATGTCGGGCGACTGCACCTGGTAGATGCCCAGTACGTCGTCCCAATACCGCCGAAGTTTCTCGAACGCCGCTGCGACATTTTTACCGTCGAGATATTTCGCGATGACTGGCTTGACGGTCTTTTTGTTGATGGTCTGCGAATCCGGCGGGTCGAATTTTTTGTCCACCGGATTTTCGTGGTAGCCGAGGACGAAGATGATTTCCTTCGTTTCGCCGGGCTTCAAATTTACTTTGACGTGATGCGAGCCATGCGGCGCCCAGCCGTGCGCGACCGAGTTGAAGGATTGGCCGCGCTCCACGGCCGCCGGGCTGTCCCAACTGCGATAGGCGCCGAGGAACGTGTCGCGTTGCGTATCGAAGCCGGCGAGTTTTTCCGAGCAGACGAAGTACGCGAAATGATTGCGGCGTTCGCGATATTCGGTCTTGTGGTAGATGACCCCGTCCACGATTTCGACCTGGCCGGTGCTGAAGTTGCGCTGGAAGTTGGTGGCGTCGTCCTGCGCGTCCCACAGGCAGAACTCGATGCTGGAAAAAAGCGAAAGCTTCGCGGGCTTGTTGCGCCGGTTCGTCACCTGGAATTTCCAGATTTCCAGCGTTTCGCCGAGCGGCACAAAATAAGTGGTTTGCACCTCGATCTTGCCGCAGCTCGAACTGATGGTGGTATAGCCCATGCCGTGGCGGCATTCGTATCGGTTCAGCTTGGTGCGCGTCGGCTGCCAGGACGGTGACCAGAATTTGCCGGTGTCGTTGTCGCGAAGGTAGAGGTAGCGCCCGCCGACGTCGAACGGCGCGTTGTTGTAGCGGTAACGCGTCAGCCGGCGCAGGCGGGCGTCGCGGTAAAAAGAGTAGCCGCCCGCGGTGTTCGAGATGATGCCGAAATACGCCTCGCAGCCGAGGTAATTGATCCAAGGCAACGGGGTGTTGGGTTGGGTGATGACGTATTCCCGTTTGTTGTCGTCGAAATGTCCAAAACGCATAGTAGTTGCAGGTTATTAAAGTTAGCTGGTGGCGGGATTGGCTTCGCCCGGGGGGGTCTCGGTGTCAGGCGGCGGCTCCGGTGACGGCGGGGGCAGCCGTTCGTACCATGTTTTCTTCAGAATGAAAGAGGTGATGGCGAGCACCACAAGGGTGATGATGGTATTGCGCCAGTTACGCGTCACAAGGTACATGGCCGCGAGGATGAAACAGGTTTGCCAGACAATGCCGACTCCGATGTTGAACATGTCGCGGTAGAAATCTTGGTTCCGCTGAAAGTTGGGGTCTTCTTTGACAACTTTTTCGTGGACCGGCCCCCAGAAACCCCACGGCCGCACCCGTCGATAGAAAGCCATGAGCACAGCGTCCTCTTCCGGTTTGTTCATATAGGTTCCGACCAGCGCGCCGACCAGGGAAATGACCAAAATGAGGGGGAACGAAGTGATGGGATGCCCGAGCAACACCATCACATCGGCGGCCCTGTCTCCAAACAGGGAACGAACGGACGGGTCGAGCAGCGGCAGAACCAGCGGCGTGACCAGCGGCAGCACCAAGGCCGACCCGATGCCGGTTATCATGCCCCAGAAGTAACCCCAGCCATTGAAGCGCCACCAATACCATTTGAGCACATTGGAAACCATGTAGCCGCCCCACAGGCCGTTGACAATCCATTGCATGGCCGAGTTGATGGATTGCGTGATATAGCCGAAGCTCACCCCGACGACCACGACGCCGAAGGAAGCGATGTAGCTCAGAGTGACGTAACGTTTGGCCGGGGCATGCGGATTGATGAACCGTTTGTAGATGTCATTGACCAGATAGGCGGGCGCCGCGTTGACGGTCGCGGCGAAATTGGACATGAAAGCCGCCAGCAGACCGGCAATCAAAAAGCCGAGAATCCCCACCGGGACAAATCGTGCCAGCGACAACGGCAGCACCTCTTCCGGATCCATGTTTGTTCCCATGGCCGCGAGCTGCGGAGTGAAAAACGCCAGGGCGAGAATCGTCAGGCCGGTGATCATCATGTAGCGGGAAAAGAAAAGCACCACGTTGACGGTGGAACTCATGAGCGCGGCCTCCCGCGGACCGCGCGTGGAGAGAATGCGCTGCATGTCATAGTTGGGCGCCGGGCCGGCCGCGCTTACCAGAATGCCCTTGAACAGCATCATCATGAAGAATATCCCGAAAAGCGAATAGCCATCCTTGCTGATGATATCATTGATGGCTGGAATGGATTTGCTCCAGTCCATGTTGGTGAGGTGCCAGCCAAAGAGCACATGATACCAGCCGGACGGCACCACGGCCTGGAGCGTTTCCGGAGAGACCTTCATCATGGCAATGATGCCGACGGTGATCGAAGCGATCGTCAGAATGCAAAACTGGATGACCTCGGTGAATACCACGCTGAACATGCCGCCCTTGACGACGTAAAAGGTTGTGATGCCCATGATAATCAGGGCATAGGTGTCCGGAGAGATGCCTTTCCAGGGCATGAACGGGTAGGCGAATTTACCAACACCTTTGGCGCCATAAGCCAGAAACCCGATGACGCTGACCACCGCAAAAATGACGACGCTGATGTGCGAGGCGGTTGAGCCGGCGTTTTTGCCAAACCGCGTCTGAATCCATTCCGCGCCGGTCATGACATTCGAACGCCGCATCCAGATGGACATGTAAACCATCAGGAAAATCTGGTTGAAGGTCGGCCAAAGCCACGGCAGCCACACGCCTTTCATGCCGTAGATGGTCGTGACATAAACCAGCCACATGGTTCCGGCGATATCGAACATGCCGGAAGCATTTGAGACGCCCAGCATGTACCACGGCAACCGGTTCCCGCCGAGAAAGTAGTGTTTCATGCTCTGGGACGCCCGTTTCGACACCCAAAAACCAACGAAGATGGTGGCGATTAGATACAGGACGATGATGCCGATGTCGATCCAGTGGAGTTGCATAAAGTTGACCAATGATGTTTATTCTGGCGTTAACAGGCAATCATGTTTTTCCACGGCCACCATGCCGGAGCATGGAAAATCCCATTCCGTCCAGATCCAAATGGACAGTTAAATTATACCAATCCAGCAACCATGGCTTGTCGGTGAAATAGACGACAAGACCGGCCCCCATTGGACTTGCCACCGGGCCGGGAAACCGCTTGGCTGAATGGATGATGACGAGAATTCCCTGCTTTGGTTCAACGGCCGCACGTCAACGTCGGGCTTGGGTTTATTGGACCTTTGTGCTCCTGGCCGTCCTGCCTCTGAACCCCGTCCGGGCGGCGGAAAACGAATCGTCCTTGATTCGGCTCAACACCGTCGGCTACCCACCGGAGGCGGAAAAGCGGGCTGCTATCGCTGCAGCGTGCACCAACTTCGTCGTCCTCCGCCTTTTCGACAACTCAACGGTCCTCACCGGCAAGGTCACCGGCCCGGTTTTGAATCCGGACACACAAGAGCAGCTTTACACGGCTGATTTTTCGAAGCTCAAACAACCCGGCAACTATCAACTCGACGTGCCGGGCGTGGGCCGCTCCGCGCCATTCCGCATCGCGCCGGACGTTTACCGCGAACCGTACTACATCGTCATGCGCGGATTTTATTTGTGGCGTTGCGGCACCGCCGTCAGCGCGACGTATCACGGCGAAACCTTCGCGCACGCAGCCTGCCATACCAACGACGCGTGGCTGGATTATGTCGGCGGCGGCCACACCAACAGGAACGGCACGAAAGGCTGGCACGATGCGGGCGATTACAACAAATACACCGTCAACGCCGGCGTCACGGTCGGTTCCCTGTTCCGGGCTTGGGAGGATTTCGGCCCGCAACTCAAGGCGGTCCGCCTCGACCTCCCGGAATCCGGCGGTCCACTGCCGGATTTTCTGGCGGAACTGAAATGGGAGATGGATTGGGTGCTGACCATGCAGGCGCCGGATGGCTCGGTTTATCACAAACTCACCACGCTAAGGTTCGGGCGTTTTATTCTGCCGGAATTCGAAACGGCGGAGCGTTACTTCACTCCCTGGGGCAGCGAGGCCACTGCAGATTTTGTGGCGATGACCGCACAAGCCGCCCGGATTTACAGAACCTACGACCCGGCTTATGCTGATCGTTGTTTGGAGGCCGCCCAACGGAGCTATCAATTCCTGAAAGCCCACCCGGAATATCATCGGGCCGACATGACCGGTTTCAGGACCGGCAGCTATGAAATCAACCAGTTCAACCATCGGCAGGATGGCATTCCGCAAAACCGTCTGTGGGCGGCGGCCGAACTTTGGGAAACCACCGGCTCACCCGACGCCTTGCTCGACTTGGAAACCCGCATCAACGCGACCCACGGCCAGGTGGACAGCAATTTTGATTGGGACGAAACGAAAGATCTGGGACTCATCACTTATCTGTTTTCCCAGCGACCGGGCCGCAACCCGGCCTTGGTGCAACTCGTCCACAGCAACCTGTTGGCCGTGGCGGACGACATCATGCAAACCGCCAGCCGCGACGGTTATGCCCGTCCGCTGGGTTCGCGTTACTATTGGGGTTGCAACGGCGGGGTGGCGCGGCAGACGCTCCTGCTCATGGCCGCCAACCGCCTGTCGCCCGGTAAAGGCGTTTATCGCGCCACGTGCCTCGACGCCTTGAACCATTTGTTCGGCCGCAACGGCTACGGCCGGTCATTCGTCACCGGCCTCGGTTTCCGTCCGCCGCTGCATCCGCACGACCGCCGCTCCGGCGGCGACAACGTGGCGGACCCGTGGCCCGGGTATCTCGTCGGCGGACCGCATCCGGGGGCAGGTGACTGGCATGATGAACAGTCCGACCCCTCGACCAACGAAATCGCCATCAACTGGAATGCCGCGTTGGTCTATGCCTTGGCCGCCTGCCTCCAAAACCCGGAGTAAATACCATTTACAGTTTGCTTTTTCACTGTAGCGGCGGTCTGCGACCGTCGCTATTGATTTCATCGGCGCTCACAGAGCGCCGCTACAAAAAATGCCCTCCCATCCTTTACGCGGCCTTTGCCGAGTGGGAAATGAGGTGATAAATCATCGGACCGCCTGTGCCCTGTCGCGTCGTGACGAGCCTCCTTTCAATCAATTGCGCCAGCGCATGCGCCACAATGCCCGGCGTGGTTTGCAGATGTTTTTCCAATATCAACCATTGGACGATGCCCTCCAGCGTGTCCTCCGCCGAGGGATGTTTGGTCAGGTAACCCAGGATTTCAGGAGCCACGTCGCCTTCCGGCCGGCCTGGGGTTGCTTTTGCAGACGATTTGTCTTTCATAAGACGCCTCGCATGGCTTGGTCCAAAACGAGCCGGAAGTCCAGCGCAAACGCACAATGAACTTTAACCGCCAAGACGCGAAGGGCACGAAGAAGACGGAGAACTTCCATTAACCGCGAAGGACAACGATCCCAAATCCCGGACACCAGACCCCAGATCCGGACTGACACAACCGGCCGATGGGCAATTGAGTCATTTCATGCTGGTGCTGCGCTGGAACAGCCAGACCCTGTCGCGGTCGTGAAAGACACAGAAAGTGGGGCTAATCGCGGTTCCCCACGAATTACCCATGGCTTGTTACATCACACCTGGCCGGACAAATTATACGATTTGTGTTTTGGGGAATGGATGAAATTGTGTTTCACATAGTCAATCCTCCATTCGAAATTTGGGCCTCAATCCGATCTGCCCATGGCCGCCCGGAAAGCTTCGGCATCGCGTCAACCAGCCGTCAAGGTTTACTTTCAGAAGAAAGAGCATTCGTCAGGTTGATGTCACGGAACGGGGTATCCGCTTCGTAAAATCCGATTTGCGTCTGCAGGGCATTGACCATTGCGGTGTTGGTCTGGGCATCGGCCAACCGCAACGCTTCCTGGGCGGTCGCAACGGCTTCAGGAAATCGCCCAGCCTCGGCATAAGCGGCTGCGAGCGTGCCGATAATTGCCGGGTTCCTACCGCCAGAAAGTTGATCCGCTTGTTGCGCCAGTTCAACCGCCTTGGCGCCGTCGCGAACCGATGCTTCAGGACAAGTCGCCTGAATCCAAGCCAAGTTTCTGAGGACCATTACATAGTTGGGCTGGATTTCCAGCGCCTTTCGGAAATGAACAATTGCCTCGCGTACTTGGCCCTTTCGAAGAAAAGCAACGCCGAGATTGTTTTGGGCTTGTGGATCGTTCGGCTCTAATTTCATGGCCTCTTGGAAATGAGCCAAAGCCTCGTCCACCCGGCCCCTCTGGAGAAGAATGTTGCCGAGGTTGTTTTGGGCCTTTACATCGTAGGGTTGAATTTCCAAAGCCTTCTGGTAATGAACGATTGCTTCGTCCACCTGCCCTTTTTGGAGAAGAGCAAGGGCGAGGTTGTTATGGGCCTTCGCATAGTCAGGTTGAATTTCCAAGGCCTTTTGGAACTGAGCGATCGCCTCGTCCCTCTGCCCTTTTTGAAGGAGCGCCCAGCCGATGCTGTTGTAAGCGAACGCATAGTTGGGCTGGATTTTCACGGCCTCCTCATACTGTTCCAGCGCCTCGTCAATCCGCCCGTTTTGGAACAGTGCGTTGCCGAAATTGTTGTGGGCGCGCGCATTGTCAGGGCATTTTGCCACCGTGTCGCTCCAAATATCCCAACCGCTGCGATAGTTTTCGTTGCGTCGTAAGGTGAGAATTACCAATCCGACCATGAAAATCAGGAAGATCGTCAGGCTCCGCCGTCCGGCCAGCGCGTGAATCAACACGACCCCCAGCGTAACTACCGCCGCCAGCGGCAGATACATGCGGTGTTCGGCCACCAATTCTGTCGCCACCGGGACCACGCTGGAAGTCGGTGCCAAAATGAAAAAGAACCAGCACCCCAAAAAACCGACTGGCGGCCATCGACGCAGGGCAACCACCGTCCCCCCCACCAGTAGAACAAGGAGCAGCGCGTAAGGTGCAACTGCCACCACATCTTTAACCAGGATTCCCCTGCCGTAGTCGAAAACCAGGGGATATGGCCATACCGAAAGCCGAAGGTAGTGTGCAATTGCCCGAAACTGCGTGAGCGCATACGTCGGCCAGGCAACTTCGGTGTCAAAACCGACCGAGCTGCCACGGTTGCCCGCACCCGCCATCAGATAACCCAGCGGGAGCCAGGTTACCGCCAGACCCAGATATACGTGCCAGTGTTGCTTCCACGCTTCCCGAAAAGATCCGGTAATGAAACTGCGATCATACAACAAAACAATCAGCGGCGCAGAAATCATCACCTCCTTGCTGCCCATCCCCAGCAGGCACGCGGTGACCGCAAGTGAATACCAAATAACTGGCACACGTGAGTCCACGCCGCGAACGAAACAATACAGAGTCAGCAAATAGAACAGTCCCATGAGTGACTCGGCCCGCTGTGCCACATAGGTCACCGACGCAGTAAGCAGTGGATGCACGGCCCAGAGGAGTGCCACCGCAAACGCCAAAGGCAGTGCCACCTGACCGTAACGCGGACGCATTGCCGGCTGGCGCAGCGTCCGCCGCACAATACCGAACAGAGTCAGGCCCGCAAAGATGTGAATGACCAGGTTCAGCGCGTGATAACCCTGCACCTTAGTACCCTCGAGGGCGTAGTTGGCGGCAAAGGAAAAATTGGTCACCGGGCGACCGGTGACCGGACTGCCATCCTTCGGGGGTGACAACGCGGACGATATCGGCCACAGATGCCGGATTGTCGGGTTCTCCGTAATCGCTCCCTGATCATCAAAAATGAACGGGCCCGAAAAGCTGTTACAATAACCCACGAGCACCGCGAGAATGATGACGACGCCCGCCAGAAAGATCATGCGGCGTGTCGGGTATGGAACAGGCGGATGGCCGCCGGGGTCAGCGGGCGCGTGTTTTTCCGGGCTCAGTTGACAGGCCATCTCGTGATCTCCGGATTCATTGTATTGAGAAGTGGTAAAGGGCATTGCATGTCTCGCAACCGAGTTTTTTGCCGAACCTACTTGTTGTCAAGGGCGCTTTGAAGAATGCAGTGCATTCGTCAGACTGGTGTCGCGGAACGAAGAACCAGTTTGGTAGAGTTCAATTTCCATCTGAAGCGTATTAACCTCTGCGGCGTTGTTTTGGGCAGTGGCCAATTCCAAGGCTCGCCGGGCGGTCGCAACTGCCTCGGAAAATCGCCCAGCCTCGGCATAGGCAGCGGCCAAGGTTCCGAGAAACGACGGATTCTTGCCCCCGGAAAACTTATCTGCTCGTTGCGCCAGTGCAACCGCCCTCTCGCCATTGCGAACCGATGTGTCCGGACAGGTCGCCAGTATCCAAGCCAGATGGTCAAGGACGGAAACGTCGCCCGGTTGGAGTTTTAGCGCCATCTCGTAATGTTCGATTGTCTCATGTGTACGACCATTTTGCAGAAGGAGACCACTGATGTAACTATGGACGCCGGCGCCGGATTTGGGGTCGATTTGCGCAACCCTCTGGAAATGCGTGATGGCCTCGTCCAACCGCCCGTTTTGCAAAAGAGCGCTGCCCAAGTTGCCATGAGCTATCGCGTTGTCGGGGTTGATTTCCAGTGATTTTTGGAACTGAATGATGGCTGGATCGACCTGTCCTTTCTGGAGAAGGGCCAAGCCGAGGTTGTCATGGGCCTCTGCATTCTCAGGTTCAATTTGCAGGGCCTTTTGGAAACAGGTGATCGCTTCATCCACCTTTCCCTTTCCGATCAAGACGGCACCAAGATTATTACAGGCCATCGAGGAATGCGGATTTCTAACGATGGTCGTTCCCCAAAGTGTTTCGAGGTCGGTGTACATCCTGCTTTGCCGCCAAGTCAAAGTGGCGAGCACCAGCACCAACAGCCCTAACAGCATTGGTTTCAGGAAAGGTGTTCCTTTCCCGAAGAAATCAAGCCCCTTTGTAATCCCGGCCGCTGCCAGCGCCAGAGGGCCAATGCTGGCGATATACTGATAATGGTCGGCAACATACGTATACCGAAAAGTGTAAAGTACGATGATCCCCAATAACGGACTTAACGTCACGATGTAGAACAACGCCGCGACTTCGACGCTTCGCCCGACAAATCGTCTCACGATACAAATCGCTGCGCATAATCCCGCTCCCGCAACGAGCCATCCATAGGCGGAAAGATCGGCAGAGTTGATTGTCCAGTGTGGATAACTGAATGTTAGATTCGCCGGCCAGATGAGTTTGCCCGCATAAAACCAAACGGCGCGGCTGGCGATAAGGACGCGTTCCAACGGATCAAGCGAAAAAAACCTCCCCTGCGTGCCCTGGTGATATCGTTCCCACCACATCGCCATCAGCCCCATGCCCGCCCCCAGCGCAAGGAAGGGAAGGATTTGCGCGAGCCGGAACCGTTCGATTGGTTTTTCTTTCAACCAGAGAATTAAAAGCAAAGCCACCGGCAGTGTGCAGGCCGTGGTTTTGCTGAACAGCGCCAATGCGAAAAACATCAGTGCCAACAGATAAAACCGCCACTTTTGTGCGAACCGTTCATCCGCAAATTCCACCCAGGCCAGCAGCGACAACAAACTGAAAAAAAGGGAGAGAACATTTTTCAGCTCCGTAATCCAGGCGACGGATTCCACTTGAACCGGATGCAAGGCAAAAATTGCCGCCGCCAGCCAGGCGCCGGGCACGTTCAAACGCCGGAGCAGCCGCCACAGGAGCAGCGCATTGACTGCGTGCAGCAAAAGGTTGACCCAATGATAACCGGCGGGGTTTAATCCCCAGAATGCCCGTTCCATGCGGAAGGTGGTGTAAACCAATGGAAAGTATTGGGACGGTGAATCGAACGAAAACCAAATCCGCTTCAAACCATCCGGCGCGGTGAGCAACAGATTGTTGGTCACATATTTGTCATCGTCCCAAATAAATCCGGCGCGCCACACCGGTTGGAAAGCAAAAAGCACCGCCAAAAAAAGGGCCAATCCCAGGCACAAATCCCGACGACGCGCTGACGATTGGCCACTGGCCGGCCCGAACAGCGTTTGAGGTGATGACGTTGTTAACACCATGTCAATTTGGTTTGATCCTGCTCGACCGTCCCGCCGGTTCCAGCGCCGTTGATGCGCAATTCAACACCTTGAAGCAGTTCCACATCAAGAACCAATGAACCTGCTTCCGGCGCGGGCGTGAAAAAGCGCGCCGGGGAACCTGCGCGGCGCGTTTTTATGGCGGCAAACTGCTTAAATGAACTCGTTAATGAGATTTCCCAGAAACTCCTGACGAGATTGCGGGCATCTGGGCCGGAAGAACGCCGTTCACAAACATGACGAACGATTTGACGGCAATTTTCACGGCGAGTAAGAAACTTATATGATTCTATTCCCGTCAATTCAAATCCTAAAAACGCAACAGCCGCCACCTCAAATCGGTAACGGCTGTTGCTCTAAGTCCGGTTTGAAAAAACCATCTACTTGCGACGGCGAATCACACCGAGCATCACCAGTGCGCCACCCATAAGCGCCAGCGTTGAAGGCTCGGGAATTGCAATCGCGAAACCGTTGATAATTGAAGCCTGCTGGCCCGTATAAGTAACGGAATCATTCCACCCATAAATCGTGGCATCACCGCTGCCGTCGGTCGTCACGAAGAAATCGGCTGCGGCAGAATATTCAGGGTTTTGGAAATTCGACGGATATGTCGAGCCCATGAACGATCTGCCAAGAATTGGCGCTCCTTGGGCACCACCGGGCGCTTGGGCACTTTGGGGAGTATAGCCATTAGCATAGCCAATACCGGCATAATACGTAGCTGGGTTTACTGTACCCCAAGCCATATAATTGTTGTTCGCGCTGGAATTAACGTCGAAACTCCAGAAAGTGAATTCGTAGGTCGTTGAGGCGCTCAAACCCGTGAACGCGATAGAGAGATAATCCACTCCGAAGCCATCAGAAGAGTTATGAGGGGTATAATAGAAGTCCTGGTAAAGTGGGCTCCAAGTCTCCGTTCCCATGGTGCCGCGGTTGCGCGCGCCTGCATTTTGACCATTGCTACTATTCTCGGTAATGGTCACTCCCACCGACCCGAACGTATTGTTTATTGAATTGGCTGGAGTATTGCCGCCAGCAATATTCCATGCGGTAAAGCCCGGTTGGGTCGGACCGCCATTGCCATTGAGGTCCACCTGCAGGAAAGGCGCGTTAACCGGGTTGGTTTGGAGAACACCGGTGCCGTACTGCGCCGACGCGGTTAAAGCCACTGTGAACACAATGCTACAAATTGCGATATATTTTTTCATAGGGTTTTCTGTTTAATTTTGTTAAGTGTTTTCTCTAACTGAACCAAATATTGAGAATACTTTACACTGAGTGGCCATTTTATGGAATGGACAAAACTATGATTGTCATGGAGGATTCTCCACTGGCAAAATGGCACTTTCCCATTGTAAACACTGGCGAATTTGACGATTGGCTGGTTCATGGGCCGAGCTGGATGCAATAAAATCGGACGGGGTTGGCGCTGAAGTCGGTGTCCACCAGCGTGACCGGTGTCACGGGTGAATTGCTCGTAAGGAGGAGACCTGCCAGCTCGTGAGATTCGTCGAGGCCCATAACGTGTAATCCGGCCCCACTGCGCCCGTCGCCACCAGGCTCATCTGCCCGCTCAAAACCGTCACCGAACCAACCACCGGGTTGGTTATTGGATTGACCGTCACCGTAAAGTTTTTGGTTGCGCTCAAACCCGGCGTGCTGTTGTCGGTTATTGCCACGGGTGATCGCCACGGTATGGCCGCTCAGGCATCAAGCTTTCGAACAAACTTAGGCAGTGACTCTTTTGGGTGGGGCGAGGCTAAGGACGAGCCAGGCTTGCTGCGTCAAAGTATAGCAACGACGGCTCGCGAGGACGTTCGCCCCACCTAAAAGGCAAATTGCGTCGCCACCCAAACTTACGGTGAAACGATCTGATAGAATCGTTGCGCCAGATTGGTGGCTGAACCATCCGTAAAGGTCGCCGTGCCTGATCCAAACGCCCCACTTGCCACTATCGTCCACTGGCTCACTGGCAGCGTCAGATCGTCGGTGGCCAGCACTTGGTAACTTTGTCCAGCCGGACCGTTAAAACTCAACTGCCACCCCTCTGATCCCATGGATATCCCTGTAAAGACCGGTATCAGCGGCGGCAGAATGTCCGCCAGCAATCCCGTCGGCGGGTTTAGCGTGTAATTGGCCGCTGCACTGCCCGTCAGACTCAAGCCGCCAACGGTTACCGCGATGTTTGTCCCCACATCCATCGTCGCAAATGTTGCCGTGTAAGCGTTGGTGGACAAACTTATGGCGTCCACATCACCACTGATCACACCGTTCAGCACCACATTGTTGCTGCTGATCGTCGCCACTGCCGTCCCGTCATACACTTTGTCATTGGCCGTAATGCCAGAAACAATCGCCACCGGCGCAGGCCAAATGTTTGCCGCCACGTTCGTCGGCGCCATCACCGCGTAATTGGTGGCCGCATTACCATCCAACGCCAGACCACTCACTGTCACCGGCTTGTTCGTCCCCACATTCGGGCCAGCAAAATATCCAACCGCATTGCTGGTTACCAAACTAACAGCATCGCTGTTCAATATCCCGGCCAGCCCGGCGTTGGTCGCATTCAACGCGGCGTTCGTTGTCCCATCATACACCTTGTCCAGAGCCAACAGATTCGTCACTGCCAGTCCGGTCGCTGTGATGCTCACCGTGCCGCTGGCGCCCGACAGCGTGTAGCTGCCCGCCGACGTGCCGCCCAAGGCCAGCGTCCCGAACAACGTGATCGCCTCTGACCCAACATTCGCGCCCGCCAAGGTACCGCTCCCCGAAGCCACCGTCACGTTGTCGCTACCCACCTTGTTCGCCACGGTCAGTATGCCCGCTGAAACCGCCGTCGTCCCGTCATAAGCCCGTGTCCCCGTCACATTCACCGCCAGCGCGTTGATCGTCAGCGCCGTCGCATTCCCCGCCGTCTGCATGAACGTGTAATTGCCGTTGTTGGCCGTCAGCCCCGAACCGTTGATCGCGTAGCTGCCCGCGCCGCTGGATGATGTCGCCGCTGTCGTGAAGGTCAACGTCCCCGTCGTCGCATTGGCCTGCGTGTCCCCTCCCACAAATCCGCTCACCGAACCGCTCAACGCCGGCACCACCGACCCATAGGCCATGTTCGTCGGGTTCGCCGTGTAGGTCAGCGTCGCCGCATTGATTGTCCCGTTTGCGCTGGTGACAAACGAATAGTTGTAGTTGTTCCCGCTGTTGCCGTCGGTGACCGAACCGGAGGGTGTCAGTGTCTTGCCGCTGCCCATGTTCTTGGTGTCGTAGGTTTCCACAAAGCTGGCCGTGTCTCCGCTCTGCACGCCACCCGAGGTTATCGTCGGGGTTGCTGACGCGCCGGTTGTCCCGTCGTAGGTCTTGCTGTTGGCCGCCGCGGTCACGGTGATGTTGGTCTGGTTGATCGTGCCCACCGCAGCGGAGGCTGAGGTGCTCGACAAAGTGTAGTTGGTCGCAGACGCGCCGGAAATCGCGAGACCCGTCACACTCACCGTCTTGCCACTGCCCTGGTTCCTAGTGTCGTAAGTCCCGCTCGTCGGATTGTTCAGCGTCACCGTGTCACCACTCACCACGCCGGACAGGTTATAGTTGCCTGCCGCAAGCGTGGCGCCCGTTGTTCCATCGTAGTTCTTGCTCACCGTTCCGGTTAAACCTGCCGTCAGCGTTGCCTGGCTCACGGTTTGTGACAAAGCGGGTGAATTGGTGCTGCCAGCGTAAACGGTGTCCCCGCCATAACCGGCGGTGATGGAGTGGGTGGTGGCGGCGAGTTGGGCAGCGCTCGTGGTACAAGCGGCCTGACCGCTGCTGTTCAATGTTCCGGTGCCCAACGAGGTTGCCCCATCATAGAACGTGACGGTTTCCCCGCTGATACCTCCCACCGCCACGCCATTGGTCTTGACTGTGGCGGTAAAGGTTACGGCATTGCCGTAGGTCGAAGGATTACTGCTGGCGGTCAAACCAACAGTGGTCGTTACCAGCGCCGCTTGTCCGACAAAAGTCACCACGCTCAATGCCGGCAGCGTGTAGCTGAACGAGGAGCCGCTCACGGCAACGGGTGTTTGACTGGAGAGCGACAGCGTGGCCGAAGTAATCCACGGGGTCACCGAGCTGACGGTCCCGGGGAAATTGGTGAGATTGAACGTCTGGCTGATGGCCGCGCTGGTGTTGGTGTTGACGGCCACGATGACGAAGTTGCCGGAATTCGTATAATTGTAGGCGCTGATCAGGGCGGTGCCGGTAGTGGTCGCGCCAATGCGGTAATAGCCGGGACGGACAAAGCGGCTGTATTGACCAAATACAAAAAGACGCTTGGTGATGGAAGCATTATTGTCCAGCAACCCCTGATTTCCCGTGCTGTTGCCGGAAATGAGCCACCAGTAATGGTAGGCGTTCGCTTGCGCCACGGTCATGAACAGGTAAATCCGCTGGCCATAATAAACGCCATTGGTAATGCTGCTGTCACTGCCGGAGAGCAGGGAAACCTCCGTCTCCCAGAGCGCCTTGCCGTAACTGTTTTTCGTCAACGTCGCCGGTCCGTTGGCGCCATCATAATTATGATCGGCGATGATGCCCACCATGTTTGACGTGCTATCGCTCATGGCGGTGACAGTGAGATTGGAAGGGTCCTGCCAGTTCTGGCTTTCGGGGAGCATAATTTTGGTGGAACCCACGCCAGCGTTCGTCAACGCGTTGAAAAGGTTGGTGGTAAAATCATGGATTTGCTGCGCATTCCAATAGCAGGCTTCATAGGTGGTGACATTCGCGTCCGGCTCATTCTGGATGGAGATGGCGTAAAGGTTGATTTTGTAACTATTCTTCATGCTGACCACATAATTGGCCAACTGGCTGGCATAGGCCAGATTGGTGGCGTTCGCCCCGTATCCTTGATAGTTGCCACCGTCTTGTCCGACGGGAAGTTTGAAGCCGGACGCCGGAGTCCATGGCGTGCTCCAGACCTTGGCACCGCGTTTCTGCGCGTTTGTCATGATGTTTATTTCGACCGTGGACGGGGTGTCAATCGCCGAAGTTGTACTGGCCGAGGTGATGTGGTTGCGCAGCAGAGAAAGGCCGATGCCATTATTGGTGGATTTATTGCTCAGACTGTCGGTATAAACGATTCCGTTATTGGTGGAAAAAAACAGGTCGGCCAAATTCGTGGTCCAGGTGCTCCGCCAGGCCGAGGACGCGCCGAAGCCGTCTATCCGTTGGTACACGTTGGTCCAGTTCACGGTGCAGGTTTGCGCCCAGCCTGACAGGGCTGACACCGCCAGCGCCAGCAAACCAACCGACAAACCTGCTCGAATCTTCAAGTACATCTTCATTTTGAGAAATTTTTATGTGACCAGCCATCAACTGGAATTTTCAACTGCAGCACAATCGTGTTCCAAGTTTGATAAAATCCCTCCCCCATTATATTCGGCATTGTGTAATTTAACTCATTTCCCAACGTGTGACAAATTCTGCCAACATCACGGTCCAATCTGGATGCGGTAGAAACGGATGGGGTAGGTGTTGAAGTTGGTATCCACCAGCGTGACCGGGATGCCCGGTGAATTGCTCGTAAGCAGGACCTGCCAGCTCATCAGATTGGTTGAGGCCCACAACGTGTAATCCGGTCCCAAGGCACCGGTCGCCACCAGGCTCACCTGCCCGCCCGACACATTGATCGAACTCACCGCCGGCTGGACCAGCGGATTGATGGTGACATTGAAATTGTTCGTCGCACTCAGGCTCCCACTGTCCACCACTTGCACCGTGACCAAGTTGGTCGTGTTGGCCTGACTCACCAGCGGGCGCCAAGTGAAGACAGCGTTGGTGTTGTTCAGCGGCACCAGGGTTGCATTGGTTGGGGCGCTGAGGAGGTTGAAGTTCAGGGTTGGGGTCGGTTGGTTGGTGTCAGTTGCTGTATTGGTGACGAGGAGGGTGACTCCCGCATTGATCGTTTGATTGGCAATCGGCGCCAGGGTTGGTGGCGTGTTGGTTTGCGGCTGGCCTACGAAGGTCACCACACTCAAGGCCGGCAGCGTATAGCTGAAAGATAAATTAGCGACGCTGACAGCAGACTGGCTGGCCAGCGAAAGATTGCTGGAAGTAATCCAAGGGGTCACGGAGCCAACCGCCGGGAAGTTGGCCAGATTAAAGGTCTGCGTCACGGCAGCGAAGGCGGAATTGATGGCGACGATGGCGAAGTTGCCGTAGTTCGTGTCTTTGTAGGCACTGATCGAGGTGAAAGCGTTGTTGGACACCCCGATCCGGTAATAGCCCGGGCGGACAAACCGGCTGTATTGGCCAAGCACAAACATGCGCGGGGTCGGATTCGCGTTGGTGTCCATCAAACTCTCGTTGCCGGTGCTGTTGCCGGACATAAGCCACCAGTAATGCCAGGCATTCACCTGTGCCACGGTCAGGAACAAATGAATCCGTCCGGCATAATAAATGCCATTGTTAATGCTGCTGTCGCTGCCGGAAAGGAGGGAAACTTCCGTTTCCCAAAGCGCCTTGCCGTAACTGTTTTTCGTCAACGTCGCCGGTCCGTTGGCGCCATCATAATTATGATCGGCGATAATGCCCACCATGTTTGACGTGCTGTCGCTCATGGCGGTGACGGCGAGATTGGAGTAGTCCTGCCAATTTTGGGATTCCGGGAGCATGATCATGGTTGAAGCCGCGTTGCTGGCCGCCAGCGCGTTATACAGGTAAGGAACGAAATCATGAATTTGCTGTGCATTCCAATTGCAGGATTCATACGTGGTGACATTGGCATCCGGTTCATTCTGGATTGAAATGGCGTAATTAGTGACGCTGTAAGACTGTTTCATGCTGGCTACATAACCGGCGAGTTGATTGGCGTAGGCCTGATAGTTGGCTGTAGTCGCCACAAAACCGCCGCCGTTAACATTGGCATTGCTCTTAAATTGCGCCGCCGGACTCCACGGCGAGCTCCAGACCCTGGCCCCACGGGCTTGGGCGTTGGTCATAATGGCCTGTTCAACCGTGGTTCCGCCGGGCGCGATGCGGGTGCGCAACAAGGAAAGGCCGATGCCGTTGTTGGTGGAAACGATGGTCTTGTTGTTGTTGGTATAAACGATACCGTTGTTCGTCGAGAAAAACATGTCGGCCTGGCTGGTGGTCCAGGTGCTGCGCCAGGCTGATGACGCACCAAAACCATCTATCCTTTGGCACACGTTGGTCCAGTTCACCACGCAGTTTGTGCTGGGATTCGCGCCGACAAACTGGATGTTGTCCACCCAGAGGGTGGAAGTGCCGCTCAATCCCGGGCTGTAATACGGCCCGTAAATGTGAATCAATACGTCATTGATGCTTTGCAGGTTGGTGTACGTTACCGCATCGATGGGTATGCTGATGTGAACCCAATTGGTGTTGGTCGCAACGATGTCGATACCGTAATTCTGGCCTCCAAAATAAGCCTGGCCGGAGGAAGCGGTGCTGGTGCCGAATTGCAGGTGGCCGAAGCTGACCACACCGCCATTGGTAGCCATGGCGGAGCCGGGGCCAAAGCGGACATCGCACTGAAAATTCGTGTACTGTAATCCATTCAACGGCGGGGTAATGCCATTCATCCCATCGTAAACCTCGAATTGATTGGTGCCATTGCTGCCGTTGAAGCTGGCGGTGATTTTCATGGAGCCGGAGCTTGAATTAGTGTTGGCGTCGCTGGTGGAATCCCAGACCAGGGATTGAAACGCACCGCCAAACCAGTTGCCCCAGACGTTCCCGATCTGGCCGCCAGAATAGCTGTTCCCGCCGGTTCCGGCCGGGTTGAACTGGTCAACAATGTAGATCGTGGTTTGGGCCTGGCTTGACAGGCCGAACACGGCCAGCAAGAGCGACGCAACCAAACCCTTCAGAACAGAAGCGCTTTCCGCGCCTTTCCGGATGACGGTTGTTGTTTTCAAATTATGCAAGATACCATCGCACTAGGATTGCAAAAAAAAGGCGCCAGTTTCCCGGCGCCCTTTTTATTGTTTCAACCCAGGCAAAATCAGTACGCCAATGGCGGACTGAAGAGCTGGAAGAACGCGGTGGGAGAAATCACTCCCCCCGGCTGTCCATTCAACGTCGGCAGGCAATCCAAAGGCATCAGCACCCAAGCCTTGTTGGGGCCTTGATTCGCCTGGTTGGGAGGGTTATTGCCATCATTATAGTAATTGTAATACTCGGGCAACATCCATCCGTTAGGCGTGTTGTTAGACGTGTTGCTGTTGGGAGCCAACAGGTCCGTGGCGACGCCCAATGCGCAAGGAAGAGTGGGAATCGTCCAATTTATCCAGTAGGGGGTGTTGGTGGTGACGAGTTGCACACAGGTGGTCCACGTCGAGCTGTTTACGTTAATAGCCCACATTGATTTCAAGCTCGTATCCGTCGTGAAGTCGTCATTTTCGTTGACTCCAGCAACGTTGGTAACTGAGATCGAAGCCCAGTCCTCGTATTGTCCTATGCCGGTGCTGCCGTTGGGCTGCAATCCAAAGTAAGCGACCAGCGGATTGGCAAAGTCCGTCGCGGCATTGGGATCCGCGATGGTGAAGGACGCCGAGATGGAGTTCGTCGGAGTCACCGCAGTCACCATTCCACCGTTGGCGCTCGTGAACTTCAGTGTCCAGGTGCTGAGGGCGGAATTGGTGAGAAGAACCATCGTGTGATTCGGATTGGCATTCGGCAGATTAGTCTTCCACTCAACAGTGGCGGTGACTAGCCCGCCGCTAAAAGGTTGAAGATCCAGCCAGACCGCATTGGACGCTTGATATTCAACATACATGTTGACCGAACCGCTGTTGCCCGGGCCATTGCCGGTGGGGGGTATCGAGTTCTCTGGAACCAGGAAGATCATGGTCTGGTTGATGTTGGCCGGATAGCTTAGAAGTGAGAACGAATAGCTCACCGGACTGCCGCTGGTTGCGGCCACCCATGACTGGTTAGCGTCAACCGTGGCCAACTCCACCCGGTCATTAACGCCGGGTGACCCGGCAAACATCCGCAAACCGGGAGTGGCTTTCAGTATGCTCAGAACCGGCGACCCCGGCGTGACATAATTGGTCGGCCCCACAAACTTGACATTGTCCACCCAAAGGGTCGTCGTCCCATTCAATGGGGTGCTACCATACCAGCCACCATCGATGTTAAAATACACATCGCTGATGGTAAGCAAATTGGGGTCGGTGTTCATACTGAGGGTAATGTTCACATGCTGCCAATTGGTGGTTCCGACCGGAATTTCAATGGAGCCAAAGGGATCCGCCGTGCTGCCAACCGCCATGCCGAAGACCAAATGTCCGTAGTTGGTCACGTTCAAGCTGCTGTTGATGGTGGTGGGCGAAGTGTTGGCAAACTTCACATCGCATTGGAAACTCGTTATGCCGTTGGTCCAGCAGCTCAATGCCGGAGCAATCCCGTTGAATCCATCAAAGACCATAAACTGTCCGCCGCTGCTGAAATTCGCGGTGATTTCCATGGAACCGGAATTTGCGCTGCCGTAGGCATCCTGGGTTGAATCCCAGGTCACGCTGGCGGGGTTTCCATACCCTGGCCAGTTCGTCCAAACGTTGTTGAGCTGGCCGAGGTTGTAGGTGTTCGTGCCGATATAGCGGATCGTGGGATTGGTGTTGGTCGGATTGAATGCATCTATGATGAAATTGGTCATTCCCACGTTATTGAGGATATTGGTATTGGCACTTGGTTTGGCGCTGGTGGGCGAGCCGTAAAGCGCCAGGCAAAAGGTCCGCGGCGCGCCGCCCGCCAAGCCCAGACTGGTGATGGTCAGCCGTGCCACGCCTAGACTCGAATCATGGCTGCCCATCGCCTGGCCGCCGGGATCCGCACCGGAGAAGCGATTCCAGGTAAAAGTACCAGCAGTAGTACCACTACCGCTGCCAGTGGTCGGGTCCCAGAGCTCAATCGCATAGGTGTGGTTTGTGCCCAGCACAATCTGATCGTCCGTGTTAGGTCCGGTGGTCAAACTGAAAAGAATCTGCGATTGTCCTGGAAGCGCGCTGGTATTAAACCACAAACCGTTGCCACCACCCAAAAGATCGCCGTTCGTGGTGAAAGTATAAGTTGCCCCCGAGCCTTGTAATGGTGTGCCGTTGTTTGAGGTCAAAGTTCCGGTAACATCATATATGTGTATGGAACTGTTGGTGGGCAGAGTATTGCCGATGACTGCTATGCCGGTCAAAACATAGTTGGTGTTGCCGGTGATTGACGTAAGCGTGCCCGCACCGTTGGTGACAGTAATGGTTTCGCCAAGGACAGTGGAGATGGCTCCGGCATTGGCGCTCGGCTGGCCTTGCGCGGTTTGTCCGCTTCCAGACAACGCCGTATAATAAAATGGATTCTGCCCGTTGGCCTGATCCCAGGTGGCGATATTGCTCGTGTCGGCGGTCACGGTTATGTCCGCCCGTGCCGTTCCGCATAGCGTGACAAACGCCATTCCGGCAAGGATGCCGGTTGTTAATGATTTAATGATTGTTTTCATGGTGGTGGGAATGAATGACTGCAATTTTTGGTTTGGGTTTTTAATGCTGTAACAAATTATATCCACGGGCGAACAATTTACCATGCACAAAACTACGTTTCGCATGGAGAATTCTATGGTTGATTCATGGTTTTTCTTTTATTCAATTGGTCGGGGTTATGCCGGCCTAAAAAAACATTTTCAATAATAGTAACTGCTCTGGTTGCTGAACTGCCATGCAATGGTGGCGGCATTGTGGGTTTCGACATGATTATCGGCAAAACCGCAATTAATCGAAGACAGACTGCCATTATAAAAATGAGCTTCGGTAGTCGCCCCATAGGCGGGGGATTGACCTTCGATATTGGGGATGGCGCTGGGATCGGTGGTGCCCAAGCTGGTTTCTGCCAGATCAGTGATGATGGGTTGCAAAGTCACCGTTAAATCACTTGTCTTTAGCGGCCAAGGAGGGGTATTGGGCGGTGCGGTTGATGGTGAGAGGTTCGGCGTAGGAAATGAACCACTGAAACCGCCACCAGTATTTTTTCGCGGCACCCACCAATCGTGTAAAAGTTTTGCATACCCTCCGTTCAGCGAGCGCCCACCGGTCTTGGTGGATGTGAACCACTGATTAAGATCTTGAATGGAAATAATGTAACGATGAGAGGGAACACCATTGATATAAAACCAGTTATTGGCGGTGTCCACATCTGTCTGTCTGACCGGGCAAAAAAACATCGCCACCGTAAATCCGAAAGGCCCCAGATTGGTAACAAAATTGGTGGCGACGTCAGTCGGATTTCCCCCGCACATGGCAGTATTAAAAGAGGGCATGCTGCCTATCGGATCATCCGAGGCATACACATTGGCCATCTGCACCCACTGCTTGTAGTTGGATGTGCAACTGAGGACTTTGGAGCGGAATTTCGCTTTGGCCAGCGCCGGCATCAGAATCGCCGCCAAAATGGCGATGATGGCAATGACCACCAGCAATTCAATCAGAGTGAACCCGCCGGCCGGGAGACTTTTCTTTTTCGATGTGTCACACATATGAAATTTTATAATAGAATTCGCATTGATGCTCGAATCACCATCCTCCTTTTTCTCCATTTTTGCAACCAGTTTTCCACACCGGACTGATGCCTGTTCGGCCTTGGGCGCCACCCTGATCTTGTGCCGGATGCGAGCCGGTGCGCTCCAGGCCTTTGTTGGATTCGCCGGGATGAAAAAAGCGCAAAGCAATCCTAATCCCGCAGTTCCGGATCTCCTCCTTGGCCCCGTTTTTCAGCAACCGATACTCGGTGGGCGCAACGTGGACGACGGATTTGAAAATGCGGGAAAAGTAGAAGGGATCGTCGTAGCCGAGCATGGCGGCCACTTCCTTCACGCTCAACATTGTTTCGTCCAGCAAACGGCAGGCTTCCTGCATGCGCAGGCGGATGAAGCAGTCAATGGGCGCGCAGCCGGTTTGCCGTTTGAACAGCGCAAAGAAGTGCGATGGGGAAATATTTGCCCGGGCGGCGAGCGTGGCCACCTGGAGCGGCTCGTCCAGATGCTGCGTCATGTAGGCAATGCTTTGCTCAATCTTCCGAACCGCTTCCGATTCGCAAGATTCCACCCGATAACCGGCATTGTTTTGCAGAACCGGCTTCGGCTGTTCGATTTCGGCGGTTTTCATTGGTACTTCTGTGACAAAATAAAATTAGTACGCCGCACGAACAATATAGGTCATCACAACCATTTCAGTTTTGTTAATTGGTTTCATGCGATCAGGGGTGCGCCGAAATGCTTCTGCATAACCAGGGCAACGGTGCCCCGCAACCGGGGTTGCGCTTCCGGGTTGGTGGGCAAAATCCGGGTCGTGGCATGGGTGAACGACCGGCGTTTGACGGCCTCGGCCACGACCGGCCCAACCTTGTCCCAAACCCGCGTTACTTCTCCCACCACCACCACCACATCCGGGGCCAGTCCGGTCACCAGCATGGCGATGCCGTCGCCCAGATGATGGGCCATTCGATCCAAGGCTTTGCAGGCCCGGACGTCATTCTGTTCCACCAGCCGTAAAATATCTCCAAACGGCAGCTTGGCCATGTCGCTCTTGGAGCCAACCTCACCTTTGTGGACGGAAACCAACTCCGTGTAATAGCGGACGGCGGCGGCATTGGACGCCAGCACCTCCCAGCATCCGCTGTTGCCACACCGGCATTTGGGACCGTCGGGCATCTGGGTCACATGGCCAAATTCCCCGGCCACCCCGGTTGAACCCCGCACCAACTGGCCGTTCATAACAATCCCCGTACCGATCCCTTCCGAAACAGTGACAGCAATCAGATTGTTCACACCTTTTGATGCGTGGCCAAACCAGAACTCCGAAAGCGCACAGGCGTTGGCGGCGTTTTCGAGTTCCACCGGAAGCCCGGTGGCGTCTTGAAGCCGGGACTTCAAGTCATATTCCGGCCAGCCCAAGTTGGGAGCGAAAACCAGGCGTTGTGTAGGCAAATCTGTCCGGCCTGGCAGACTTACGCCAATGCCCTCATACGAGTTTTGGGGATACGCCCGCATCAAATCCTTGATCCGTCGGATCAACCGGGCGATGAATTCGCCCGGATCTTTTTCCGTGGACATGGACTCCTGGGCCAAAAACTGGCTGTCCATGCTCGACACCGCCAGAGTGGTCGTGGCTGGTTGAATATCCACACCTATCACCCCGCATCGTTCGGTATTCAGATGCAGAAAAGTCGGCTTGCGGCCGCGCGGCAAATTACCGACCGCCCCCTCCTTCAACCAGCGTTCCGCAATCAGCCGCCCGGTGATCGCCGACACGGTGCTGCGTTGCAATCCCGAGTAACGCATCAAATCAGCCCGGGACACGGGTTGATGTCTGCGCACCAGATTCAACATGATGCGGCTGTTGATGTCGCGGACCGTTTCATTGGTCGCCACTTGAAAATTGTTCAAATCAATTTTGCGCACAAGACACCTTCAAGACATCGCTCAACAGGATTAGTTTATCGGTTGAACTTTATCCATTTCCAGCTGGGTGTCAAGGATAAAGTTCGGGGTGCGAACAAATCATTTAATATCAACCTATCAACAGGATAAATTCAATGCTTGCGCCGCGGTCCACGGGCAACACCACACCCGTGACAAAGCGCGCGGCAGGCAGGCAAAGACATGTTGCAGCGCCCATGTCTCCCGCCCCGCCGAAACTGTTCATCGGCGTACGGCCAGAATTTTTGGGGAGCGTTCCGGGCCGCCAGCCAGCGCTTTAAGCATCATGTCGGACTCGATTCAGCCTGGCGCGATGGCGTTTACACGTACGCCGCGTGGTAAAACTTCAGTCGCGAGCGCACGCACCATCCCAAGACACGCTGATTTTGCCCCGGAGCAAGCCACTACGAATGGAATCCCGAATCGCGAAGCCATCCAAGCAGTGAACAAAATGTTGCTATGTTCCTGAATATAGGCGAAGGATTGTCACGTTCACCATGGCTTGTGATTCTTGGTAATCCCCGGCCAGTTGTCCGTGCGGAATGGGACAGCCGGCAACCCGGCCCCGTTGTAAAGAGTCGCCGCCGGGTTGGCTTGCCATGCAAAGCGGGCGGCCTGAGGATCCGAGACCATTGGCGATGACACGACCACTGAATCCCCTTCCACCTTGGCATCGGCCCAATGCCATTGGCGGTCTTTGCCGGCAACGGCGAACTCTTCCAGTTTGTCCCCTTTTACAACCAGCCCGCCATCGGTATGGCTGAAATGAAGTTTAAGCGCACCCGGAAGATGCTCAACCGAAGTGAAAGTCGGCCCGGCATCGGAAATCTTTTTGCCGTATTCCCGCGCCAGGGCACACAAGGCCAGTCGCTCCCCGACCACTTTTTTATCCTTCGGATGAATGTTATCGGGATCGCCGGTATCAATGGTAACGGCCAGGCCGGAATTTTTTACATTCCGGGCCGTCAAAGCTTGGGCTTCGCGCAATTCGGCCCAGGAATCGTCGCCGGGCTGGTCGCGGTGATGCATGAACGCGGGCAGGCTGACGATATAAAACGGAAAGTCACCCTGGCTAAAAAGTTTCCGCCAGTCGCCAATCATCGCCGGAAGCAGCGTTCGATACTGACAAGCCCGCTCGGCGTTTGCTTCGCCCTGGTACCAGATGGCGCCGGTTATGGCCAGCGGCGCCACCGGCTGAATCATGCCTTCGTAAAGAATGGCCGGCATCGTCGGATAATTCTCGAACGTCAAGGGCAGGGGATGCGGCGGGCGGGCATCCACACTCAACGCGCCTTTCCATTCACCGGCGAGCGGAATCACGGATTGGTTCCCCAAGACCAGGCGCAGTTCATCCGGTTTGGCCAGAAATCCGCCCTGCGGTTTCAGCTTGAAGACCCGCACGGCAAGGACATTCCGGCCGGGTTTCAGCACGCCATTTTTGATCACATACACCCGGGGATTCTCCACCCAGGAACTGGCGCCGACCCACTGGCCATTGAGGTAGGCCGTATCCATTTTTTCAATCGAGCCGAGGCAAAGGATTGCCGGGCCCGCGGGTAACGGATCCGGCAGGGTGAACTCTTTGCGAAACCAGCAGAGGCTTGGCACGTCCGCCACGCCCAACTCCGAAAAGCCGCCGGGAATCTGCACCGTTTTCCAACCGGAATCATCCAGCTCGGTCGCCGCCCAGGTGTTGCTTTGCGACCCCGTGTCATATTCATCCAGCCAGTGCATGAGGAAGCTGCCGTACTCCGGTCCGCCTTTGGCGTGCAATCTTTCGATTTCCGCCAGCAGCGGGTCAAAATCTTTCAGCTGATGAAGGGTTTCCGGGCTCATCCAGCTTTCAGCCGGAGTGCCGCCCCAGCAATCCTCAATCAGGCCGATGGGCACATGAAGTTCATCCTGAAGTTTCCGTCCGAAAAAATAGGCAACCGCCGAAAAGCCTGCACCTTCAGCGACGGTTTGCGGCGAGCAAATCTTCCACGAGCCCTGCAGAACCGCCGTGGGAGAATACGAAACATGCTGCTTGACTATGAAGAGCCGGATTTCCGGATGATTCGCCGACTTGATTTCGTCGTCACCATTTCGTGTCCGGCTCAGGCCAAGCTCCATGTTTGACTGGCCGTCGCACAGCCAGACATCCCCCACCAATACTTCATGCAACACCACCCTTTGCTCCGGCCCGGTAATTTTAACCGTGTAAGGGCCTCCCGGCGCCGGAACCTTGACCTCTGCCTGCCAGCGGCCATCTGGTCCCGTCACCGCCGTTGCCGTCTGACCGGCAATTTCCACCCGAATCGCCTGCCCGGGCTTTGCCCATCCCCAAAACCGGTTTGCTTTTCCGCGTTGGAGAACCATGTTGTCGCCAAACATCGGGCTGACGAATGGTAAAGACGCATTGTTGGTCTCAGCCGCCTCAAGCGTCAATCGGTCACCGGTCGCGGCCAGCAACGCCATGCAGGCAAAAATAAAAATGCGGTGGTGTTTGAATCGCATAAGTCAATTGGTGAATTATCGCGTCAGAAAAAACAATTTTTCAGGAGAATTGTCCATGCAAATCATAACATTGTCCATTCCGCGGCAAATGAGTATTCAGTTTAGTGAACGCTTTGGAAGCAACGGGAGAGAAAGTGAGTGAATGACATGACCAACTTTCAAATTGCCAGGAACCGGCTGATGAAACAGTCGCTCGCCGTAAAAACCGGCATCGCAACGCTCGCTGTATCCGCTGGTTGCGTTCTTTTCGCCGAACCACCGCAGCTCCCAACGAATTATCCCAGGGCGCAGTACGACGAGTCAAAGGTCACTGCCTATACCCTGCCCGACCCTTTGGTCATGCTCGACGGCAAGAAGGTCACCGACACCAACACCTGGAGGCGGGAACGCCGGCCGGAAATTTTGCGGTTATTTGAGACCAATGTTTACGGTCGCACGATGGTCGGACGGCCCGGGGAAATGACCTGGGAAGTGACTTCGCCGGCAACAAATGCCATGGATGGGACGGTTATCAGCAAGACCGTGACGATTTATTTTGCTGGAAAAAAAGACGGGCCGAAGATGGATTTGCGCGTCACCCTGCCGACCAATGCCGGAAAACCAGTGCCGGTTTTCATGCTCGCGGGTGGCTTTGGCCGGCCCAGCCAGGAAATCTTCAAACGTGGCTATGGCACGGTCAGTGTCAGAATTGACCAGGTTCAAGCGGACAAGGCCAATGGATATATCAACAGCATTCGCGCGTTCTTCGCGCCGCCGGGGCAAACGGAGCCGGGCCCGGACGAATGGGGTGCGATTGGCGCCTGGGCCTGGGCCATGAGCCGGGCCATGGATTACCTTGAGACCGATCCGGCGATTGACGCCAGGAAAGTCTGCCTCAATGGCGTTTCACGATACGGCAAGGTCGTCATGTGGGCCGGGGCGCAGGATGAACGCTTTGCCATCGTCTTTTCGGGTGAAGCCGGTTGTGCCGGCCAGACCATTGTCCGCCGTCAATTCGGCGAGACGGTCAAATCCATCACCGGTTTTGCGCCCTACTGGTTCGCCGGCAATTTCAAAAGTTATGCTGACCGGGTGAACGACCTTCCTGTGGACTGGCACGAACTCATTGCCTTGATGGCCCCCCGGCCGGTGTATATCGCCACCGCCGAACAGGATTATTGGGGTGACCCGCACGGTTCATTCCTCGCCGCCAGGGCCGCCGGGCCGGTTTATCAACTTTTTGGTGAAACCGGTCTAAGTGTGAACGATTGGCCGCCGGTGGAAACCCCCGTTGGCGATTTCATCGGTTACCACAATCGAAAAGGCACGCATGGCCAGAACGAGTATGATTGGGAGCAGTTTCTCAATTTTGCCGACCGGCATTTTGGCTTTGCCCGGAGCAACGCCAACAGTTCCGGGGCCTTCGCCACCGGCCAATACCGCAATCTGTTCATCGAAGCCGGACATTTACCCGGGGAAGTGACCAATAAAATCAATGCCGCCTTCCAGCAATTGTTCCACGGCGACCCGGCGACGCAGGCGGTTTATTTTCCCGCCGGGACCAATGTCAACGGCGCGCTCGCCTATGTCACGGACATCGCCCACAACGACGTGCG
>Ga0181536_10001033_pt1 | contig 33192 bp, 28 predicted proteins | sample PEATcosm2014_Bin_41_FD_121105 | JGI IMG/M metagenome (GOLD analysis project Ga0181536, IMG submission 121105) | Peatland microbial communities from MTU Mesocosm Facility, Houghton, MI, USA - PEATcosm2014_Bin17_60_metaG | ecosystem: Environmental > Terrestrial > Soil > Wetlands > Peat | place...
CAACGATCTGAACTACACCGAAAACTTCATGAATATGCTGTGGAAGATGGTCGAGCCCAAGTACGTCGCCCAACCGGCGATTGCGCGCGCGCTCGACATTTTGTTTATTTTGCACGCCGACCATGAACAGAACTGCAGCGCCAACGCGATGCGCGCGGTGGGCAGTTCGCAGACCGATCCGTACCTGGCGGTGGCGTCGGCGGCCTCGGCGCTGGCCGGTCCCCTGCACGGCGGCGCCAACGAAGAAGTCCTGAAGATGCTTGACGAAATTGGCACGAAAGACAACGTGTGGCCGTACGTCAAGAAAGTCAAGGAAGGACATGGCAAGCTGATGGGCTTCGGTCACCGGATCTACAAGAATTACGATCCGCGGGCCAAGATCATCAAGTGGAGCGCCGAGCAGGTCTTCCAAGTCACCGGGCGCAACGCCAAGCTAGAGATCGCGCTGGAGTTGGAGCGCATCGCGCTGGAAGACGAATATTTCGTGAAGCGTAAACTTTATCCCAACGTGGATTTCTACTCCGGGATCATCTATCAGGCCATGGGCTTCCGGCCGGAGATGTTCACCGTGCTGTTCGCCATCCCGCGCACGGCGGGCTGGCTGGCCCAGTGGCAGGAGATGATCACCGACCCCGAGCAGAAGATCGCGCGCCCACGCCAGGTCTACACCGGGTATGACGAGCGCGAATTCGTGCCCATGGAGAAGAGATCAACCTTGAAGGTTGCGGCCGACTGAGCCGATCGTAACTTCGAGCAAGAATCTGCCCCGCCTTATGGCGGGGCACTCTTTTGCGGGCGACTTTTTACTTGCGGAAAACGCGCTCTATTTATGCGGCGTGCTTGGCCAGTTCGGCCAAGTGTTCGCGGTGCGAATCAGGGGATGTGATGACTTTCATTTCCCGCCAGTCATAGGGAAACTCTCTGCCGCAATCGAGACAAGCTACATAGGTTCCGGTCAGAGCGGCGGCTGGGGGGCGGCGCCCTCCTTTGCGAATAGTAACCGGAAAGCTGTAGCGGGCGTGCCTGCAACCAAATAATGCTTCGTACAGTTTTTCAATCATGTCCCCCACCTTCCACATGCGGGTTGGTTTTCCCGCGACCTGGTTATGCGAGTGGCGCCCCTGGAGAATTTAAACACGCCACCAGACAATTAGTTAGATTCAGGCCGCGGGCAAAGGGTTTCGAGATTCGCGCGCCGCAGGCGAATCGTCGTGGAAGTCGCACAATGGGAACATTTAGATCGAATATGAAAGAGCATAGATCGGCCTGCTGCGCCACTCCTGATCCGCCGGGGTTTGCATTTCCTTGCACAAGCCGGGAACGCCGTACCAAAGAAGGAAATCTGTGATAGCTTTGCGCCATTAGAGCCAATGCCGATTGAAGTTCACATCCTGCAGAACGGTGCGGGTCGCCTGTGGATATGCCATGGCGTCCTCAGGGGAAAGGACTTCATTGCCAACAACGACCGGATTCTGACCACTCAGAGCTATAATGGCGTACGCTGGGTGCTGATCGACGAGACCGATGCAACGCTGAGAGATTTTTCGCAGGAGGAAATCCGCATCATCCGGCAGCGGGATGATCGCCTTGCGGCCGTTTTGCCGGAACTGGTTGCTGCGGTCCTTGCTCCCAAGGATTTCAGCTTCGGCATGTCGCGCATGTGGGAGATGATGACCGAGCGCCCGGGATGGTCGGTGCGCGCCTTTCGCTCGCGGCCAGAAGCCTGGCTTCGGGAAGAAGTACGCCGCAAGTTTGGCCTGGAGTTACCGGACAGCCTGAGCCCGCCTTAGAGGCTGGCTCACACGCTCTGCGGGCCGCGCTTTTTCTGCTGCTGGCACTTGGTCATGATGGCGGAACGCAGCCGGGCGCGCAGATCTTCGGGCAGTTCGTAGAGCTGGGTGTCGCGATAGATCTCGATGGTCTTCTTGGTCGTGTCGCAAACCACGTAGCAGTTGTGGCACCAGGAAAGATGGTTCTCCAACTCAGCTTTGGTTCTTTCGTCGAGCACGCCGTCTAAATAGTTGGTCAGCTCGTGCAAAAATTCAGAGCATTTCACTGGGTCCCATCTCCACTCTCGCGTTTCTGAAAGTACCGTCCTAACCTTTCGCGCAACTGCAGGCGGGCGCGTAATAGCCGCGATTTTACCGCGGGCACGCTTAACTCGAGCGCGGCTGCCGTTTCTTCGGTCGACAGTCCTTCCACGTCCCTCAACACAAACACCGTCCGGAAGCCCGGGGGCAGCCCCTGGATGGTCTTACTCAAAATCTCGCGCAACTCAGCCTGCGTGTACTGCTGCTCCGGATTGGGGCTCCAGTCGGCGATCTCGCGGGGCAGAGAATCGTCTTCCGTCTTAATCTCTTCGTCCAGCGAAACCGTGCGCTCGGGCCGCCTCCGGCGCAACTTCATCAAGGCTTCGTTAACGGCAATCCGAACCAGCCAGGTATAGAACTTCGACTGTTCCTGAAACTTCGCCAGGTTGCCGTAGGCTTTGAGAAACGCTTCCTGCACCACGTCTTCGGCGTCTTCGCGGTTCTGCGTGATGTGCTGCGCGATGCGGAAGACGTTTCGGTCGTAACGCCGGACCAGTTCCTCAAAAGCCGAGTCGTCGCCCTGCTTGGCTGCCCGTACCAGCGCCAGCTCGTCGCTGACCGGCCCTACCAGTTTGTTTTGGATGGCTCCCATGTCTAAGGCGATGCAGTATTTTCGGGTGACCCAGGAAACGTGACGCGACGGGCAACGCGAAGCTGTTATTTTACTTGGTAACCTGCCTTTTTGCCCAATGGCTTTCAAGTAGGCGTGGGGTGGAGGTTTAGGATAGAGTTCAGAGAGGCAGTCGATGCCGCGGCGGAACAGGTGACTATCGTACTCTGCCCTGGGCACACAAGTTCCGTATAATCAGCGGTTAGAGCGGTGGTTCCCGGTCTCACAAACAGGGCGGACCGGAGACGGTTTTCTAGGCATGGCGGAGAAGCAACTTCAGCGAATCGTCGAACGGGCAGTGGCGAAGGTTTTCGATCGTCACCTGCCAAAGTTGCAGGCAGAACTGGTCGAGCGAGTGTTGGAGGAGTTGCCCGGATCGGCGTCTGAGGCCGCAGCACCCGCTGAGGCCAACGTCGGAAGCCTGGTGCAAGCCATCGCCAGCATTCATTCCGGTACTACGCAGAAAGAAATTCTTCGCGCACTGCTCGATGCCAGTGCGTCAAGCGCCACTCGCGTCGCTCTGTTTGTAGTAAGGGCAGGGGCGGCTACGGGATGGCAGGGACGCGGTTTTAGCGATGATGAAGCGGTCAAAGATCTTCCTCTTGATGTGAGCGGTGGCCCGGCGGCCCACGCCTATCAGAATCGCGCGGCCACGCCCGGCAACATTGCTGAAATGGACGGCCGATTCGTGGAGCGCTTCGGCGGACCCACCAACGAACAGGTACTGGTCCTGCCGCTGGTGCTCAAGGACAAGGTCGCGGCGCTGCTCTACGCCGATGGTGGCGCCAACGGGGTGCTCGACTCGTCGTCTTTGGAAGTTTTGGTCCTGGCCACCAGCGCCTGGCTGGAAGTGGCTTCGCTGCGGAAACAAGCGCTGAAGGAAGGTCCCGAAGCCGCGCCTGCGCCGGCCTTTACACCTCCGGTGCAGACCGTGAGTTCGTTTGCCGATCCTTTCGCCGCCCATGCTCCCCGGCACACCGAGCCCCCGGCGCCTCAACCCGAGCCGGCGGCAGAAGTGGTTGAAGTTGCCGCGCACGCCGCGGCTGCGAGTGCGGTTGCCTCCGCCCCGGCCGCAGCGGCCGATCCCTTTGCCGGACTTTCGCCCGAGGATGCCGATACCCACCGCAAGGCGCAGCGCTTCGCCCGCCTGCTGGTAGATGAGATCAAGCTCTACAACCAGGCCAAGGTCGCGGAAGGCCGGCGCAACCAAGATTTGTATGATCGACTGAAAGACGATATCGAAAAAAGCCGCGCCTCGTATCAGAAGCGCTATGGCAACACCGTCGCGGCCAGCGGCGATTATTTTCAGAAGGAAGTGGTGCGCAGCCTGGCCGAAGAAGACGCTTCGCTGATGGGCGCTAACTTCCGGCGGTAGGGTCTCTGCTCAACGTTTCAGGACAGGTTCTGGTGTTCGCGTCTCCGCGCGAAAGTAGGATTGTGGTTCGATTGGCTCTCAAGTGGTGGTGGGTGCTCGTGGGGGGCGCGCTGTGCGGATTCCTGACTGCTGCGGATTCCGCGGCCTGGGTTCCTCCTCGGCAATCTCAGTCGTCTTCGCCTTCGTCCGCGCCACCTGCTGCTTCGTCGAGCGCTCCCCTGAAACAGGCCGCAGCTGGTCAGTCAACGTCCGCCCCGCAGAAGCCTGCGCCGGAGCAGGCGGCTCCCGCGGCACCCCCTGCGCGCAAGCCCGCGCGGCCGAAATCCACAACAACTCCAGCCAATTCAAACCAAACCGCTGCCGGCAAGACGGCGAGCAAGAAGGCAAGCACAGGGCAGGCTCACGACGCCGCCACCACGAAGAAGCGCAAGAAAGTTCTTTCCCCCCGCGTGCGCCGCATTCACCAGGCGTTCGTCGCCTCGACCGATTTGCGGCCAATGGCGCAGCAGTTGGTCCAGGATCGTACTCCGGCCGCTTATGCCGGGGTCGAAGCCTATGCCAGGGGGCACGCCAAAGAGGACGCGGGAGCGCTCGCCTGGCTGGTTGTGGGATACGCGCACGTCCTCGACCACGACTACGCCAAAGCCATTGATCCCTTGAATCGCGCCAAGCCGCTTGCCGGAGATCTCGGCGACTACGTTGCCTATTACCTGGGAACCTGCTATCTCCAGACCGGGCGCCAGGGAGAAGCTCTGGCAACGCTTGCCGACTTTGCGACTGCGTATCCGGATTCGCTGTTGGTGCGGGATGCTGATGTCAGCTACGCCGGAGCGTTGTTGATCGACGGACGAGCCGCCGAAGCGGCGGAACTGCTGGAGAAAGATCGCCTGCCGGCGCGCTCTGATATTGAGCTCGCCCTGGGGAAGGCCTACGCCTCGCTTGGCCAGCACGCCAAAGCAGCCGATGCCTTGGCCAACGTCTACTACAACATGCCCGCCGCGCCCGAAGCGGATGAAGCATACGGCGAGCTGAGAAAACTGCCACAGGCGCCCCCGGCTACTGCCGCACAGCGCAAGACCCGCGGCGACCTTCTGATGAAAGCGAAGCGCTACAGCGACGCGGTGGAAGAATATCGGGAACTGGCGATCCACGCCAATGCCGCGGATCGTCCGGCGGCCGAACTCGAACTGGCCGATGCTCTGCATCACGCTGGCCGCAACCGCGAGGCCAGAGCCGAACTCACGACTCTTCCGGGTGCGAGCAGCGATCAGAACGCGCAGCGCCTCTACATTCTGGGCGAGGTCGCGTGGTCCATGGACGAGAACGAAGCGTTCTACCGCACGGTAGACGATCTGCGGAATACTGCCCCGGCCAGCCCGTGGTTCGAGCAGGCGCTAATGTCAGAGGCCAACCTCCATCTTGTGCATCATGAGTATGACCAGGCGCTGGACGCATTCCGGGAGCTGCAACAGCGTTTTCCCAATGGATCACGAGCTTCCTATGCCCACTGGAAGGCCGCCTGGCTCACGCTCCGCCAGGGACATAACGACGACGCCAAGCAGCAATTCGACGAGCAGATCACGGAGTATCCGGCGGGTAACGAGACCTCCGCCGCGCTGTACTGGCGCGCCCGGCTGGCTGAAGAAGACAACCAGCCCGCCATGGCGCGCGCTTATTACCTAAAGCTATCGGAACGCTATCGCAATTACTACTATGCGGAACTGGGCCGGCAGCGCCTGAAAAAGCTCCCGGCGACACCGGATCCTCCGCCACACTACGCCGCGCTCGATCACGTTCCTCCCCTGGTCAGCGAAAAGATCGTGCTGTCGGATCCCCCGGCCGACGACTTGCACTGGCAGAAGGCCGAGTTGCTGGGAAACGGCGGCCTGGTGGATTTTGCCGTGCGCGAATTGCAGTCGGCAGCCAGCGACGGCGGGGGAAACTGGGCCGTGGCCGCGACCGCGCAGTTGTGCCTCGACACCGGCCATTACGACCGCGCCATTGAAGTGATGAAGCGCTCCGTGCCCAGCTATTTCGCCGTGGACATCCCTGATTTGCCGCAGCTTTACTGGGAGGCGCTGTTTCCCCGTCCTTACTGGACTGACTTGAAGAGGTTTTCCGTGGCCAACGGGCTGGATCCGTATCTGGTGGCGTCACTGATTCGGCAGGAATCAGAGTTCAACCCGGCCGCAGTCTCGCGCGCCAATGCTGTCGGGCTGATGCAGTTGCTGCCGAAAACCGGAAAGCTCGTTGCCCACGAAGCCAAGCTCAGCCACTACAATCCCACCCAGCTGTACACGCCAGCCGTCAATCTGCAACTGGGGACGCGTTACTTTCGCGGCACGGTCGATCATTTCGGCGGCTCGTTCGAATACGCGCTCGCCGCTTACAATGCCGGCGACGACCGCGTGGAGGAGTGGCTCGGGGAGGGAAAATACCGCGATCCCCAGGAGTTCGTCGAATCCATCCCATTCACCGAGACCCGCGAGTACGTGCAGGCCATCCTGCGCAACGCCAGCGTCTACCGCCAGCTATACGGTGCACCCTGACATCTTGCAATTTGATGGAACTTTCTTCCTGCCTCCCGCGTAACTCTAGGCGAGGCGGAGGTGTGCCATGAGAACGAGCCTGTTCGCTTTACTGATCTGCAGTGCGGTCTTCTCGATTGCTCAGGACGCGACAGTCGAGGAAATTGGCAAGAGCCCGGTCGAGGTAAAGTTCGCTCCCGGCGGCGAGGTGCGGATGGACCTTTGCTCCAGCGGAGTTGAAGTGGTCGGCAAAGATGACAACATGCTCCGCGTGTCCTACCGCTCAGAGCACGATCAGGACGGCGAGGTGAAAGTCCGGATCCGCGTGCAGGGAAATGAGGCTCATGTCAGAGTGACTGGTTGTCCCCACAACAACTTTCAAGCCACGATCGAAGTGCCGAAGACCACAGGCCTTGAGGTCCGCATGTTTGCGGGACAGTTGGACGTCCGGGGCATTACGGGCGACAAGGATGTGGAACTCAGCTTCGGCCAGCTCACCATGGAGACCGGGAACACCGCCGACTATTCCCACGTGCAGGCCTCGGTCAACAGCGGCGAGCTGGAGGCGCCGGGCTTTGATGTTTCCAAGGGCGGGCTCTTCCGCTCGTTCGACCGCAGCGGGCCGGGCAAGTACCGGCTGCACGCGCACGTCGGGGCCGGGCAGCTGGATCTCCGGTAACTCGAATCACTCCGCGCTTTTCGGCCGGCTGAACAAAACCTCGATCACCAGCAGCGATGCTCCGATCACAATTGAGCTGTCGGCCAGATTGAACACCGGCCACTGATATTGCTTGATGTAGAACAGAAGAAAATCTACAACCCGCCCGCTGGCCAGCGGGTCCCAGAGATTTCCCGCGGCTCCGCCCAGAATCAGCGAAAGCGCGATCCCCGTGGTCGTGAGAGGACGCGACTGTTTCCACAACAGCACCGAGACGATCGCCATCGCGGCCGCCGAGAAGCCAATGAGAAGCTCGGTCTTCCAGTGGGCCGGCGAATCAGCGAAGAGGCTGAAGGCGGCGCCTACGTTTTCCGTGTGGGTGAGGCGGAAGAATCCCGGAATAATCTGGATATGGGCATAGAGCCCGATGCGCGTGGCCGCGAGATGCTTGGTCCAGCGGTCCACGAGCACGACGATCAGAGCGAGCAGGAAATGAGCGGTGCGTGCGCGATGAGGGGACATTCGGATGTTATTGTAAGCGGTTTGCTTCGCGCTTTGGGCGACAGCGTTACGCCGACTGCGAAGAGCCCTGAACCGCGAAGTACGCGAAGAAAGGCCGCAAAGAACGCAAAGAAATGCTCAGCCCTCCAGTTCTTTCAGCACAGCGCTACAGCGCTCGCAGACCGTCGGATACATCTTGTCTTCGCCCACGTGCGTAGAGTAATTCCAGCAGCGTTCGCACTTGGCGCCATCGGCTTTCTTGACCTCCACCCGCACGCCGCCGGTGCCGTTGCCGGAGCCTGGCGCGAGTGTGACCGCCGAAACGATGAAGAAGTAGCGCAGCTCCTCGGCGTACCGCTCGAGAACGGAGTAGGCGGGCTCTGCCGCCGTGATGATCAGTTGCGCCTCCAGACTCTTGCCAATCCGCTTGCTGTTCCGCTCTTCCTCCAGCGCTTTCATCGCCTGTTCCCGCACGGCAAGCAACGTGGTCCAGTCCTGCGCTTGCTGAGGGTCCTCCGCCGGAACGGAGTCTGTGCCGAGCACGTCGCCGGCCTCGGGGAACTTCGCCAGATGCACGCTCTGCTCACGACTCGGCATCTCCGGCAAGTGTTGCCAAACTTCTTCGCAGGTAAAACTCAGGATTGGCGCCAGCAGCCGCGCCATAGCCTCGCAGATTCGCCAGACCGCCGTCTGCGCCGAACGCCGGCCGGCAGAATTCGGCGCGTAAGTGTAAAGCCGGTCTTTAATCACGTCGAAATAAAACGCGCTCAGATCGACTACGCAGAAATGATTTGCGCGGTGGTAAATGCGATGAAAAGCAAACTCCTCATACGATTTGCGCGCGTCCTGAACGACGGCCCAAGTCTGCGTGAGCATGTACTGGTCCAGCCGTTCCAGCTTCTCGAAAGGCAAGGCATGAACTGACGGATCGAAATCGTACAGGTTTCCCAGCGCGTTCTTGAAGAGATTATTGCGGATCGAGCGGTAGTTCTCCGCCACCCGCTGCATCAGCGTTTCTGATCCCACTACATCCTCGCGGAAGTCGACCGAGGCCGCCCACAGGCGCACGATCTCTCCTCCTAAGCGGTTGGAGATGTCGACCGGGTCCACGTCGTTGCCCCGCGACTTCGACATGGCCTGGCCTTTTTCATCGAGAGTCCATCCGGGCGTGACCACGTTGCGATACGGAGGCGTCGCACGCGTGCCCATCGCGCAGAGCAGGGAAGACTGAAACCACCCGCGGTATTGATCTCCGCCTTCGAGGTAAAGATCGGACGGCCAGGGATAATCCGGCTCGGCGTTGACCAGCGCCAGATAGCTCGCTCCCGATTCCAGCCACACGTCGAAGATGTCGGTTTCTTTCTCGAACTTGGAACTACCGCAGTGCGGGCATTTCGTTTCTGGCGGCAGAATTTCGTCCGATTCCGGCGTGAACCAGGCATCAGCGCCAGACTTGGCAAACAACTCCACCACTTTCTGATTGATGGCGCGGTCGTTGAGCGGTTTGCCGCAGGCCTGGCACAGAAAAACGGCGATCGGAACTCCCCAAACGCGCTGGCGCGAGATGCACCAGTCGGGCCGCGTCTGAATCATGTTGGCCAGCCGTTCTTCACCCCACGCCGGGTCCCATTTCACTTTCGTGATTTCTTTCAGCGTCCGCGTGCGCAGCGTGTCATTTCCCGGACCTCGACCTCCCGTCCCGCCCGGCATCGGCGTTTCCATCGAGATGAACCACTGCTCGGTGGCGCGGAAGATCACCGGATTATGGCAGCGCCAGCAGTGCGGATACGAGTGCTCAGTCTTCTCCGTGTGCAGCAGCGCCCCGCGCTTTTTCAGCAATTCGATGATAGGCTGGTTCGCGTCCCACACCCGCTTGCTGTCATATTCGGGCAGGCCGTCGCGCAGGATGCCTTTTTCGTCCACGTGGCTGGTGGCGTCGAGACCGTACTTGACGCCGGTGGCGAAGTCCTCGGCGCCGTGCGAAGGAGCGGTGTGAACAACTCCCGTGCCCGTGTCCATGGTGACGTAGTCCGCCAGCACGCCCAAAACCTTGCGATCAAGAAATGGATGCTGGAAGTTCAGCCGCTCCAGCCTCCGGCCCGGAAACCTGGCAATGATCGGCGGTGGCCCGTCGGGATCGTGCCGAAAGCAACGATTCATCGTTTCCCGGGCGAGCTTCCCGGCGACAAGAAAAACGCCAAGATTACCCATGTCCAGCGCGACATATTCTTCATCCGGATGAAACGCCACCGCCATCGACGCCGGCAGCGTCCATGGTGTCGTGGTCCAGATAATCGTCGAAACCTTTTTCCCAGCCAGCGCCGGATCAATTCGCGCCGGGTCGTCCGCTAACCCGTACTTTACCCACACCGTGTCGCTGATGTGGTTTTCATATTCGACTTCCGCTTCGGCCAGCGCGGTTTCATCGTGCATACACCAGTAGACCGCTCGCAGTCCTTTGTAGACGAATCCATTCTCGTAGAACGAATAGAAAGTCGAGAGCACCACCGACTCGTACTGCGGAGTCATCGTGGCATAGGGCCTCTCGAAACGCCCGAACACGCCGATGCGCTTGAACTGCGTCCGCTGCAGATCGAGGTACTTTTGCGCGTACTTGCGGCACTCGGCGCGGACGTCAACCGGTCGCATCTGCAGCTTTTTGCCGCCCAACTCCTTATCGACCTTGATCTCGATCGGCAGGCCGTGGCAGTCCCACCCCGGCACGTAGGGCGCATCGAAACCGGCCATGGTCTTCGACTTGACGATGAAATCCTTCAGGCACTTGTTGAAACCCGTGCCCAGGTGAATCGGCCCGCTGGTGTACGGCGGCCCGTCGTGCAGGATGTAGCGCCCCGCGCCCTTCCGCGCCTGCCGGATACGTTCGTAAATGCCCATCTGCTCCCAGCGCTCCAGCATTTTGGGCTCGTTCTGGGGCAGGTTCGCCTTCATGGGGAAGGCGGTTTTGGGCAGGTTGATGGTCTTCTTCAGGTCGAGCGGCACTCGGTCAGGTCTCCCAATTGGTTGAATCTTTTCATTATAGGGAGCGAGGCCGGGAACGTCCACGCAAGCCACAGGAAGGTAGTGGGTCAGTTTAACTGACCCACTACCCACAGGAAGGACATGTCTATCAGTGAGTTGCCGGGCACACCGAAATGTACTGTCGGAAAGGGAAGAGTGGAGTTACAATTTTAAAAAGCAGGGAGCGGAACACCCGACCTGTCCATGGGGGATAGGTACCTCAGGTGCAAAATCGGGTGGAAGTCTAAGCAACTTCGCGCCGGTGTCGCTCATCTGTGTAAGCAGGGTATTCGACGGTATTTACGCTGACTTCCCGGGTAAGTGAGCGAGGACGTTTCTGACCGAAAACATGGGATCCGTACAAGTCAATCCGACCACCCCGAGCCAGGAGCCGGAACTGCATCTTTGTCTGGCTGGACAGAGCTTTGAAGAGCCCCTGTGGAAATCACTGGCCCGGCAACTGGACGAGTTCTTTTTCCCCAAGAAACTCCCGCCCCTGAAACTGGAGTCGAAGCCTGAACCGGTAAGAGACATCTGGGGTTTCTACAACTACAAGAAAAACGGCGCGCTGGGCTCGACCGGAGTGCATGTCGTGATCATCGGCCTGATCATCGGCGGGACCTTGCTGGCGCGCCACGTGGTCACAGCGGCACCCACGCAGAAGGTGACCGTGACACTGATTGACCCCGACGATATCCCGGCCCTGAAGCCCTCCAAGACTCAGGTCGGCGGTGGTGGTGGTGGTGGTGATCGTGACGTCCTGCAGGCCAGCAAGGGCAAGTTGCCAAAATTCTCCATGCAGCAGATCACGCCTCCCGTGGTGGTGGTGCGCAACGAGAATCCGAAACTTCCCGTCGAGCCGACGATCGTGATTCCGCCCCAGGTCCAACTGGCGTCGAATAATATGCCCAACCTGGGCGACCCGATGGCGCATGTGGTGCTGCCGTCGAACGGCACAGGTTCGGGCGGCGGCATCGGCACTGGCAGCGGCGGCGGCGTCGGATCAGGCAAGGGACCGGGCTTTGGTCCGGGCGAAGGCGGCGGCGTCGGAGGCGGTATCTTCCACGTCGGTGGCGGCACATCAGCGCCCATTCCCATCTACAAGCCGGAGCCGGAGTTCTCCGAAGAGGCGCGCAAGGCAAAGTATCAGGGCACTTGCACCCTGGGAATGATTGTCGGCGTGGATGGTCGTCCGAGGAATATTCGCGTGCTCAGCAGCCTGGGCATGGGGCTCGACGAAAAAGCCATCGAGGCCGTCAAGAACTGGAAGTTTGAGCCCGCCATGAGAGATGGTCACCCGGTAAACGTTGAAATCGCGGTCGAGGTCGACTTCCACCTGTACTGAGGCACACTTAGTCCTCAGGTTCTCAGCGAGAATTAGATTCTCCTATACCCGTCAAATGCTTGTGTGGGGACAGCCGCCCTCGGCTGTCCGGCGGAGCGCAGCTCCGCGGCCTGCAGCGTTCCGTAGATCGCTTATTCCTTCAAATCCACGTGACGCACGTCTTCGATGGCGTGTCCCAGGAAGCGCTGGCCGAGCCGCTGAAATTTCTCCACCGAGTCGGTAGCGAAGAACTTCAGGCGCGAAACCGAGCGGCGTTCCGCGGCGTCGCTGGAGGGCGACGGCAATAACTGGGGCAAATGCGAAGCCACGGCCCGCGCCGTGGATTCGGCCGAATCCACAATGTTCACATGAGCCGGCGCCACGCGACGCAGCAGCGGCTTCAGCAGCGGATAGTGCGTGCAGCCCAGCACGAGCACGTCGGCATCGCCAAAACCATCGCCGAAGGCTTCGGCCAGGTAAATGCGTGCCACCAGCTCGGTGACTGGGTGTTCCACCCACCCTTCTTCCACCAGCGGAACCAGCAGAGGACAAGCCTTTTCCCGCGCCTGCAGGCTGCGGGCTTCGAGCGCCTTGCGGTAGGCATGACTGCTGACCGTGGCTTCGGTTCCGATGACGACGATCTTGCGATTTCTGCTCGCCAGTGCAGCCGCCTCCGCCCCCGGCTCAATCACACCGACGACCGGAACGTGGGCCGCCGCTGTAATTCGATCGAGCGCCAGCGCGGTCGCGGTATTGCATGCGATCACCAGCATCTGCGCGCCATTGGCCTCAAGGTAGTGCGCCGCTTCCACCGCATAGCGGGCCACGGTCTCAACCGATTTCGAGCCATAGGGCAGGCGGGCCGTGTCGCCAAAATAGGCATAGTCCGCGCCCGGAATGAGTTCAAGTAACGCTTTAAGGACGGTCAGGCCCCCAAAACCAGAGTCGAACACGCCGATGGTGGGACGGCGAAGAGTCATTATCGGGGAATGCACATCGATGATAGCAGCGTATAAGGGAGATGAGGCGGTGACCAGGTTTGTTCCGCGGACGGCATTACGATTTTGGATGGATCCCTGCGGCCCCCGCGGCAACGCCCGAGTATTCCGCAGCCCGTCCGCAGCATGGCCCCGGCGGAATCGGCGCCCCGTGTGGGCAGGTCCGCGGATGGCCCAGGAAGGTGCAGATTTTGTCCGTGGCCTCGGCCGACAGAATGTGCTCGAACTTGCAGGCTTGCTGCTCGATTTCAGTCTCGCTGTCCATGGCCAGGCTGTCGGTGAACAGCCGCTCGGCCAGCCGATGCCGCCGGATGATGCTGCCCGCATGCTCGCGGCCGCGCGGTGTCAGTTCCACAATCAGCGTTCCGTCGCCCACTGACGCTGCCATCGGCTTCAGCGCATCATGGCACGGATTCACAAACGGCCTGTGATCGTGCGTCTGGGGCGGATGCGGCGCTGAAACCACCAGTCCCAGGTCGATCATCTTTTCGATCGCCAAGCTGACCGGCAGCGCGCCGTGTACTTCCATGCGCTCCACTTCGGCGATTTCTCCGTTTTCCTCGAGCACCCACAATTCCTCCAGAACCTCATCGAGTTGCTCTTCGTCGGCCATGGAGAAGACTTCCTGGGCGGCGATTTTTCCGTGGTGCAGCTCGATCCGCCGGTCCGCCAGCCGTGCCACCACCGGGTCATGCGTCACCATCACAATCGTCCGCCCTTGCTGATGGAACTCGCGCAGCAGCCGCAGCACGATCTCCTCGTTCTGCGCGTCGAGATTGCCGGTGGGCTCGTCCGCCAGAATGATCCGCGGATCGTTGATCAGCGCCCGCGCAATGCAAACGCGCTGCTGCTCTCCGCCTGAGAGCTGCGATGGCAGGTGATGGGCGCGGTCGCCCAGGCCAACACGCGTGAGCGCCTCGATGGCTTCTTTCTCGTCGGTCATGCTGTGAAAGTACTGCGCCAGCATGACGTTCTCGACCGCGGTGAGGAAGGGAATGAGGTGGAATTGCTGGAAGATGAATCCGATCTTTTCCGCGCGTACCCGGTTCAGTTCAGCCGATGAGATGCCGGCAACATTCTGGCCGTCAAGCCAGATCTCGCCTGAGGTCGGCTGGTCCAGGCAGCCGATCAGATTCACCAGCGTGGACTTGCCCGATCCCGACGGCCCCATGATCGAAAGCCATTCGCCCTTGGTCACGTGCAGGGAGATGTGGTCGAGAGCGTGAATCGCGCCGTTGTCCTTGCCCGAACCATTCCCGTTTCCCGCCTCCTTGGCGGGATAGAGCTTGGTCACGTTCTTGATCTGAATCATTTCACTCTCCCCTCAGAATGACCGCCGGCTGCACGCGGCGCAGCAGCGAGATCGGGAGGATCGCTGACACGAGCGTTACTGCCATGCTACCAGCCAGAACCACCGGCAGCACGCTGAAGCGGGGCACGACTGCAGCGTGGAAGTTCACGCGGCCGATCCATGCCGCGATGCCGATGCCCACCACAAACCCGATCACCGCTCCGGTCGCGCCCAGGGCGGCCGCCTCCGCAGCGAAGAACCCGTTCAGCAGGCGTCCCGATGCGCCCAGGGCTTTCATAATCGCGAAGTCGCGGCGCCGGTCAAACACCCATCCCATCAGCGTGGAAAGTACGCACAACGCCGCCGTCAAAATAATCAGCGCGGCAGCAGCCAGCAAAGTCGCGCGCGTCTTGCCCAGTACCCGCGCCTCGCCTTCCATGATCTGCCGCACCGGGCGCGCGTCGGCGGCCGGAATCGCCTGCGCCAGCTGGTTCATGATGGCCGTGACCTCTTCCGGCGACCCGTTGGCCGCAACCTCGATCGTTGCCGGTTGAACGCCGGTCCACGCCACGAAATCCGCCAGGGACAAGTAAACGCGGCTGTCCTCGGCCGCTCCCGTCTGCACCGTGCCCGCGGGTGTGAGATGAATCGTTCGCCCCTGGAAGCTCAAGTCGAACGGCTGATTCTTGGGCGCTACCACCGGCACCGCCCGCACTCCCACCAGACTTGGGTGCCCCAGGTCTCGTTGGTCTTGCGAGACCTGGGAATTCGCTGGGTGCCGAATTTCTGGGGCGTCTTCGGCGGGAGAAAGTCTGCCCTGAGCTTGCCGAAGGGTGGGGACTTCCGAAGGCCAGTTGCTCACCGACCACCAGTGGTCGAGTTGGCGCACGCGGTCAAAATCCGTCCCCGCCACCACGATCGCCTGGCCGTCACTGGTGCGGGCAACGATCATCGCGAAAGGCGCGGCGATGCCCCGACCAGTCAGGACAGAATCCACTTGCTCGACTGCATTGGCGGGAAGGGAAGCGCCGTCCCTGCTCACGACGATGATGTTCGCACCGTAGTTGCGAAATTCGCGCCGAAGTTTGGCCTGCACATCCACATAAAGATTCAGCATCGCGGTAGCGACCGCCGCCGCTACCACCATGGCAAGCAGCGCGGATGCCGCGCGTCCGCGCCGCAAAACCGCAGCCCGTACCAGCATGCGCAGAAACATCGAAGTATGCGGCCCATGGGCGCGGCTGGCCGCGAGATCGCGCGCGGCATGAGACATATTCTGCAACCCAGGCGCGTTCACAGTTCACCTCGGAGGGCAAACACAGGGTCAAGAGTCACCGCGCGCCGGATCGCCGCCGCGCTGCCCGCGAACGTGACGATCACCGCAATGGCCAGAATCACCGGCAACAGCACCGGCGGAATCGAGATTTGCGAATTGAAGATGGATTGTCCAATCTGCCGCGCCAGCAGCGCACCCGCACCGAACCCCACCGCTCCGCCGATCAGGGCCAGCAGGGTGGCTTCGGCGAAGAACACTGCCGCGACCGCCAGCTTTCCCGCGCCCAGAGCCTTCATCAGTCCGACTTCCGCGCGGCGCTCGAAAATGGCCGTGGCCATGGCCGCCGAGACAGCCAGGGCGGAGGCAAACAGCGCGGCCAGAGTGATCAGGAAAATCAGGCCTTCGATCCGCGTCAGGACCGCGCCTTCATTCTGCGCCACCTGGCGTATCTGCTCCGCGTGCGAGTGTGGAATCGCCTCTGCGAGTTGCAGCGCGATTGCCTGGGGATACGGTGTGCAATACCAGCGGTCATAGATCGGTCCCGACATACTCTTGGGGTCGCGGCGGCCGAACGCGTCTTCCGGTTTGGTCAGTGCGCTCACATAAACGCGGCGGACCGCGCCGGGTTTGCTCAGGATTTCCTGCGCCAGCGCCAGAGGCGCGACCATCTGATCGTCTTCCGCGCCACCGGTCGAGAGAATCCCGCTCACCAGCAGTCGCCGCCCCATTTCTCGCGCGTTCCTTGCGCGAGAAGTGCGATTCTCGACAAGCGTTACCTGATCTCCCGGTTTCGCCCCCAAACGAGTCGCCAGCCTCTCTCCGACGAGAACGTTACGGGAGTTGTCATCCGGCCAAGCGCCCGAAACTTTCCACCAGGCGTAGGTCGAGCGCACACCGGTCGTGAAATCTTCGCCGCCCAGGGGAAGCCGCTTGGCGAAGTAAGTCCCGAGCAGCGTGACATCCTGTTGTTTTCCCGCATGCTCCAGCCTGACCGGGACCGGAAGCATGGGCGCGAACGCCGTGATGTTGTTGCGCCAGAAAATGTCTTTGATCTTGGGCAGATCCGCTTCGTTGAGATACGCGCCATCACTCGGCGGCTTCAGATTGACTCCGCCGATTTCCACATCCAGCGAATCTTCCTGAGGAGTCACAACCAGGTTGGCGCCGATCGTGCGCAGTTCGCGGTTGATCTTGTCGCCGATATCGGTCGCGACTGCGATCATCGCCGTGGCTACGGTCACGCCCAGCGTGATGGCTGCGCCCGCCAGCACTTTGCGCCGCTTCTGGCGCCGGAACGATTCGTATACGAGGCGCACGAACATCGGCTACGGTTGCGCGAACACGCGGCTGCCGGCCGCAACGTTCGCCTCCTCGATGATGATCGCATCGGCGGTCTGCGTGGCCTTAAGCGGAATCGGATTGCAGCCTCCGGCCGTGCCTACCGATTGCGGATTGATCGGGGCCGCGCAGTTCTTGCAGATCACACCATTGCCGCTCTTGTAAAACCCTTTCGCACCGCAAATCTCGCAGGCGTCGAACACGGTGGCGATCTTGCCGTCGGGTTTCTGATACAGCCAGAACCGGACCTCCACGCCGTTCTCCTTCGCCTGGAAGCGATGCAGGTCGCCACCGGAGACCTGCGCCAGCGGAATCCTGACCTGGCCGTTGGTGAACGTGACTTCGGTCGCGGGCGAAAGCGCGCTCACGCTCTGGGAGTAAATAAACTCTGCCGTAACCATGGCGATAAGGACAAACGAGAAGGTATAAACCGAGGCCATCCACAACCGCTCACGCCGCGCCGTCCACGCGGCCTTGCGGCGCTCGGCAGGGGAAGCCGACACGGGCACAGGCTCGCGCCGCTTGGCGTCAAACAGCACCATGAGAGCCGCCATGGCAAAAATCGTCACGAAGAAGAACCAGTCGTTGCTGACGATCGGCCCGATGATCGCCATCTCGCGCTGCGACGACGCAATCAGACCGCTCTCCGAGAGTTCATGCAGTCCCGAGACCAGCAACTGCGCCGCTACCAGGAACATGATCGCGGTGGTCACCCGGAAGAACTTCTGCAGGTTGATGCGCACGCTGCCCTTGACGAACATCACGCCAAACGCGATCGCTGAGATCACGCCCAGCAGCGTTCCCAGAAAGCTCATCAGCTCGGTCGAATTGAGCGAGACGGCGGTCAGCATCAGCACCGTCTCCGCGCCCTCGCGCAGCACCATCAGGAACACAAAGACGAACAAGCCGAACCACGCGTCATTGCCCGCCAGCAGCCCGACTTTGCCCTCGATCTCGCCCTTGAGCTTGCGCCCCGTCTTCATCATGAACAGGACCATGGTGATCACGAAAAACGCGGCCACCAGCATGATCCAGCCTTCGAAGACGTCTTCGTTCAGATGAGTGCGGGAGATGACGATCGCCACGCCGATACTGCCCAGAAACGCCGCCGCCAGCGCGGCATACACGGTCTTGCGCAACTCGGCGCGCCCGATCTTGGTGAGATAAGCGAGGGTGATGCCGACAATGAGCGCAGCCTCGACCCCTTCCCGAAGCGTAATGATGAAAGCCTGAAGCATTTATGAGTGCTCCTATGAATCAAATGTCATCTCGACCGCAACTTCGCCGTCCGCCAAGGACGGCGAAGCGAAGTGGAGAGACCCTGGGTTTTGGGCTGCCGGGAAGCCGTCGGTTAGATCCCGACTAACCCTTATGATCTTGAAAATGATTTTCAATTTCAACTTCAAGGATATGCCCCCGCGCCGAACCCGTCAATCCGCCGCCTCACAACCATGTGTGATCGGGATCACACGGTCGAATTGCCGTCCTGAATGGCGCTGGCTTGCAGGGAAGGGCGTGATGGGCGGATGCGCTGCATCTCTCTAGTGAGTGATGACGCGATTTATCGACAGTTATCGACGCCAGACGAGGGAATGTCAGAATTTCCCAAGATTTCTCCGCCAAATCGCTCGAAGTCCCGTACGACGCGCCCCCGGTTGGCAGGGAGCACTCCATCGACCGACCGGACGTTGTAGCTGCGCTGTCTACCAAAGTCGCTGAAGAGGTTGTACTCCACCGTTACAGTGTGTCCGTCCTTCGGCGCAAGGCGCTGGCGCAGTTCTTCCGACTTGAAGGCATCGTAGCAGTAGCTGTTCCCGACACGACGGTACAGGACGACGGGTGCCGAGCCATCTGGCCATTCCGGCCCTACGTCTCCCCACGGCGCGTGGCCATTTACTGCAACGTACATCTGATACGTTCGGACAGTAACTTTGTTCGTGAATAAACGGTCGGTAGCGAAAGCGCACGTCACAAACGCGAGCGACAGAGCGACTGGCAATCGCCAGTGAGAAGATCCACGCAACGCTGCAACTACCAGCACAAGGGCCGTCGCTAGCCCGACAACCACCGATCCGGCCCAGATCCGAGAAAAGGTCCACATCCCAGAAACGTAGTGGAGCAAGGCGGCGACGGATATGAGTGGTCCTATGCTTAGCGCAGCGGCCCGAGGAGGTTGCCAGAGCCACACGACCCCGACGACGGGCAGCGCACAAAAGCAGACGAAATACCAGAGGCTTGGGGCCGCCCCCGCCAGCGACATTAGTACTAATGAGCCGCCGCCGACAATGAATAGCGGCGCACCCACGGCACGCAACACTGTCATATTTCGTGGCCCTTTCGACCGCCTGACCTGTTCATTATCTTAACCGTTGTTATCAGGCGTAACGCTCACAGCCTCTTCAGGAACGCATTCGCCTGCGCCGCACGAGGGAACAGCTTCTCCTCCGCCTGGAACTCGGCCGAGTGCACGCAGCGCCGGCTGCCGCGCAGCTTTACCGGATGCTTCAGGTGCAGCATCTCGTGGTAGACGATGTACTCCAGCACATACTTCGGCACAGCGTTGAGGTCGAAAATGCGGCTGATGATGATCGCATTGTGCGCGGGATCGTAGTGGCCGAGAATGCGGCGCGTCTTGGTTTGGCTCCAACTCATGCGCGGACGCGCCATCAGCCCGTGAAAGAAGCGCGTGTTCAATTCCTCAAAGACCGCATCCAGGTCATAGAAATGTCCCCGCGCAGAACGCAGCCGCTTGCGACCGCGCATCTGCCGGACCAAGTGCGCCTTGCGCACGATCTCGTGGCTCGCGACATACTTGCGATACCGTGCCGCGTGCCCGCGATCAATCGCCTGACGGTACATCTTGGCCAGCAGGATATGCGCGATAGCCCGCAAAACCGCTTCCGGCGCGCCTTCCAGCAAATCCGAAAGCCTCACCAGCAGCTGGCCATCGCGCAGCCGGATGGTGTTGTTGACATTGGCAAAGGCGAAGAATTCGATCTTCAGCTCGGGCAGGGAAGTCCCGGGGCGCAGTTCGTTGTAAGTTTCCTGGAAGATTTCGAGCAGGCCTTCGCGCACGGTGAGGGTAGGGTAACACGACCCGGACCTCAGCCCTCAGACTTCAGCCCTCAGACTTCGGATCACCTGCCTCGCCGAGGTCTGAGGTCCGACGTCTGACGTCCGGTGTCACTCCGGCTTCCCCTCGCTCTTGGCGCTGGAGCTCGCATTGAGCTTCTTGTGTTTGGCTGCGTCTTCCTGGTCGGCGAGCAGCTTCTTGTGGTCTTCCGACGATGCGTTCACCGTGTCCAACGCGTTGGTCAGGACGAACTCGTATTGCTGGCTTTCCTCTGGCTTGACGCCGGCGGCATCCTTCAGCGCGAGCAGCTTGGCCTGAAATTCGGTATCCGCCTCAACGATGAGCTTCAGCGGCTTGCGAATGTCATCTTTGCGATCTACATAAGTCTCAATATTGTCATTGAGCTCGTCGTAGAGCAGTTGAAAGTCGTCGAGCAAGTCGTGCGTCTGCTTGGCGCGATCCTTGGTCTTGGGGTCGGCCCGCATCTGTTCCAGTTTTGCCAGCCGGACGCGGGCGAATTCGACATACAGCTTCAGCCGTTCCCGCGGCTCCCAGCTGGCGTCGCGAATCTGGTCAATTTCGGGCTGGGTCAGCGGATCACGGTGGCGCTGAGCCATCACCCGAGACCCTGCGGCCAGCAGCAGAGCAACCCCGACACACCAACTGAGCTTCAAGGCGGTCATTTTGCGCCTTTCGGAAACATTGCGGCCAACAGGTCGTCGCGTACGTGTTGCAGCCGACTGATGGCGTCCCGCACCGGAGGCTGATCGGCCTGACCCAACGAATGCACGATCTCGGTCAGCTTGCGGATCATCCCGCGCACCGCAATCTCCGTCTGCTTCTCCCGCTTGTGCGACTGAATCGCGTAGTCGCGGGCCAGTTCCGAATAAGCGACCACGTCGCTCAGCGCGGCCTGCGCCTTTTCAACCTCACCCCCGGCGTACAATTTGTCGGCCGCGGCCAGCTGTTGCTCGGCAATTTGCACACACAGGTGCGGACGGTAGCCGATGCCGGTCGACGAAAGCCGGGCTTTCAACTCCTCGACCGTAGGCTCGCTGCCGGGCAGCGCGCTCGCGCTCAGGGCGTCTACGACTGCCAGCCAAACGAAGGCGCGGCACAATCGAAATGGGAAACGCCCCACAGACATAATCCGATCCCCGACTATTTCTTTGGCTCGATGGCGATCAGCCGATGTCTTGCTTGCCACTCTTGATCAGGATACTTCCCGTTGGCCGTGCTGAGGAAGAGGTGATAATTGGCCGCCGCTTTCTTGGTGTCTTTCAAATGGTCATAGGCCGAAGCCCGGAGAAAATACGTAATCGGGATTTCCGGCAGGAGTTTCGCGCGCGCCTCCAGCGCTCGAATGACCAGCGGATAGTTTTTGTTTTCACTTGCAGCGAAGGCCAAATCCCCGTAGGCCTCGCCCAGATCGGGCTTGAGTTTCACTGCCGCCAGGAATTCCTGCTGTGCTTCGGCTGGCTTCTTTTCTCGCAGCAGGCACTGTCCCAGACCGCGGTGCAGGTCGGCTTCGTTGGGATGGCCCGCCAGCAGCACGCGATACGCCGCTTCCGCCTGATCGTTCTTTCCCACCGTTACATAGAGCTCAGCCAGGTCGCGCTGGATCGACTCGTCCCCCGGGGCCAGCTTCGCGCCCGTCTGCAGCTCGGCAATGGCCGCATCGTTCTTGCCCTCCGCCGCCAGAACTCGACCCAACTGAACGTGCGCCGCAGCCCGCTCCGGATGCAAAGCCACCAGTCTGCGCAGATATTCGGCAGCTTCCGGGAAGCGCCGCCCGCGCATGTAAATATTCGCCAGCCCGGTCAGCGCATCTGACGCCGGATCGAGCGCCAGCGCCTGTTTGTATTCGTCGACTGCATCGGCGAACTTCTCTTGCTTTTCCAGAATCATTCCGGCGGCGAGGTGCGGCTCGGGATCCTTCGGTTGCAAAGTTGCCGCCTGGCGATAGGCGGCAACGGCCTCTTCCGGCCTGGTCGCTTCGAGCACGTGAGCCAGCGAAAGCCACGCGCGCTCTTGCCCTTCGGCCGCGTGATCGGTTGGCTTGAGCTGGGTCGCAGCGCGCAGGAATTGCTCAGCATCCGGCTGGCCGGTCTTGGCCAACTGAATACCCAGATTCAGGTTCGACTCGAATACGTCCGGCTTTGCCGCCACCGACTTGCGATACGCCGCAATCGAGTCGTCCACCTTGCCGAGCTTGTTTTCCACGAAGCCGAGATCGAACCACGCCACATAGCTCGCCGGATCAGCCTCGATCGCCTGGTGTAACAGCGGTTCCGCCGCGGCATAGTCCTGCTTCTGAATGAGCGCTTCCGCCTTGGTGAGCTCCGGCGACGGAGGGACTTCCTCTTCCACTTGGACGTGGTGAGTGGAGTTCGCTGCTTTTTGATGCGGTTTGCTGGAAGAGGAGCCTTCGGCCTGCGGCTGGCTTGTGGGTTGTGAGGCAGACTGGGAAGGCGATTGCGAGTCCGTCTGGTCCGCAATCGAAGCGGCGAAAGTACACGCCAGAGCGGCAACTGCCAGCCCGGCGATTAAGAGCCCGCCAGTTAGCAGTTTACGACCGGCCATTGGAACGCGCGGTGCCATTCCCATTCAGGATACGCGCCAGATACTTGCCCGTGTAAGACCCAGGCTGTTTGGCGATGGCCTCCGGCGGGCCGACGCCAACCACCCGACCGCCGCGATTCCCGCCCTCCGGGCCCAGATCAATCACCCAGTCGGCCGTCTTGATGACTTCAAGGTTGTGTTCGATGACAAGAATCGAACCTCCCGCTTCTATCAGACGTCGAAACGCCGCCAGCAGCTTGCTGACATCGTCAAAATGCAGCCCGGTCGTGGGCTCGTCGAAGATGTACAGCACCCGCTGCCGCGGTGATGCATCACCGCTGCGGCTGGACCGGCGGGCCTCCCGCGCCGCCGGTTGCAGGTGTGCGGCGAGTTTCATGCGCTGCGCCTCGCCGCCAGAAAGCGTCGTGGCCGACTGTCCCAGCCGCAGATAGCCCAATCCAACCTCTTCGAGCGGCCGCAGTTTTTCCGTGATTTTGTGCGCCTCGGCGAAGAACTTGAGCGCCTCCTTCACCGTGAGGTTCAGCACTTCGTGAATGTTTTTTCCCCGGTACCGCACCTCCAGTACCTGCGGTTTGTAGCGCGTGCCTTTGCACTCTTCGCAGATCAGTTCGACATCCGCCAGGAATTGCATTTCTACCGTGACGGTGCCGTCGCCCTGGCACATTTCGCACCGCCCCCCGGGAATATTGAAGGAAAAATGCCCGGCGGTAAATCCGCGTTTCTTCGACTCCGGCAGGGAAGCGAACAGTTCGCGGATGGCATCGAACGCCTTTATGTACGTGACCGGATTCGAGCGCGGGGTGCGCCCGATGGGCGACTGATCCACCAGGACGACCTCGTCAATAAACTGATCGCCGCTCAGGCTTTCCCACGACGCCGCGGGCCCGCCCGCACCGTTGCTCGACTGCTGCTTGGCTTGCGCCAGAGCCCGGTAGAGCACTTGATGAAGCAGCGTGGACTTGCCCGACCCGGAAACGCCCGTGATGGCGACGATCACCCCCAGGGGAATGGAGATGTCGATGCCCTTGAGATTGTTGGCCCGCACTCCGCGGAGCATAATCTGCCGGGCTCCCGGCTTGCGCCGCGTCGTCGGCACTGGAATGCGCAGGTCGTGCGCCAGATACCGTCCCGTCAAAGAGGCGGGATCCCGCGTGATCTCGTCGTACGTTCCCGCCGCCACCAGCTTGCCGCCATTCTCGCCCGCACCCGGCCCCAGATCGAGAATGCGGTCGGCCGCCTGCATGATGTCAGGGTCATGCTCGACTACCAGGATCGTGTTTCCCAGATTGCGCAGGTCGTGAAGGATCTTGATCAGCCGGTGCGTGTCGCGCGGGTGCAGGCCAATCGAAGGTTCATCGAGCACATACAGCGTGCCGACCAGCCGCGATCCGAGCGAAGTCGCGAGCTGAATCCGTTGCGCTTCGCCGCCCGAGAGCGTGGAGGAAAGCCGGTCGAGCGTCAGGTACTCCAGTCCCACCTCATTTAAAAACCGCAGCCGCTCGCGAATCTCTTCCAGCAGCCTTTCCGCAATGTCCTTCTCCTGCGCCGTTAACTCGAATTCCGAGAAGAACCGGAACGCGTCTTCGACCGTGAGGGCGCAGATTTCGCAGAGGTTGCGCCCGTTGATCTTGACCTGCCGCGCTTCCATCCGCAGCCGGGCTCCGTTGCAGGCCGAGCACAACGAATATCCGCGGTAGCGGCTCAGAAACACGCGCACATGCAATTTGTATTTTTTGCGCTCGAGGTGAAGGAAAAACCCCCGCACTCCGAAGAACCGCCCTTCGCCATTGAGCACCAGATTCCTGTGCTCCTCTTCGAGTTCCGCCCACGGCACATCGAGCGGAATGCCGGCCTGCTTGGCAAAGCGTTTCAAATCGGTGAACAGCGCCCGATACTTGGGCTTGGTCCACGGCTCGATCGCGCCCTCGGCCAGCGTTTTCATCTTGTCGGGAATGACCAGGTCGAGATCGAAGTCAATCGTGTTGCCGAACCCCTGGCACCGCGGGCACGCGCCATAAGGATTGTTGAACGAAAAAAGTCTCGGCTCCGGCTCCTCATAGCGCAGGTTGCAGTGTTTGCATTCAAAGCGCTGGGCAAAGCGCAGTGTGGGGCGGGCGCTCCCGCCCGCCACTTCCGCATCGCTGCCACGGGGCGCAATTTCGAAAATCACTTCTCCCGCTTCCCGATATGCCGTTTCAATCGCATCCACAATGCGGGAACGCGCTGCGGCGGAAACGCTCAGCCGATCCACGAGAACAAAGACGGGCTGATCGAACTGAATGTCGAGCAGCGACTCCGGCGTGGAGAATTCGAAGACCTGTCCTGCCTGGCAAAGCCGGTTAAACCCCGCCTTGCGCAGATCGAACAGCCGCGTCTTCAGCGCCTCGGGCAATTCCGCCATGGGTGCCCCATTTCTCGCCGCCTTTGCGAGAAAGCCTGCCCTGAGCTTGTCGAAGGGTGGGGACTTCTTTGCCTTCGCCGAGCCGCCGCTTTTGCTCCCTGACTCATGCGTCGGAGCCGTCGCCCGCTGCACGGGAAACAGCACCTGCAGACGCGTGTCCGGATCGAGGGCCAGAATCAAGTCGGCAACTTCGTCGACCGTGTCTTTCTTCACTTCGCGCCCACACTTGGCGCAGTAGGTCCGCCCCACACGGGCAAACAGCAATCGCAGATAGTCGTAGATTTCGGTGGCAGTCGCCACGGTCGAGCGCGGGTTCCGCGTCGTGTTCTTTTGCCGGATGGCGACCGCCGGGGCAATCCCGTCAATCGAATCGGCATCCGGCTTCTCAATCCGCTCCAGAAATTGCCGCGCATACGCCGACAGTGATTCCACGTACCGGCGCTGACCCTCCGCATAGATCGTGTCGAACGCCAGCGAAGACTTGCCCGAGCCGGAGACTCCCGTCACCACCGTCAACTGGTTGTGCGGGACCTCAAAATCTATGTTCTTGAGGTTGTGAACGCGGGCTCCGCGTACAACAATGCTTTCCGTGTGCATCGATCCAGAAGACATCGGGTCTGAGGCCGGAACCACCTGGAGCGCCCCAAGCCTGCGCTAGTGGGAAGCCCAGGGTGGCCGAATCTTTAGATTATAACTCCGCGGTCATTGTCATCCCGAGCAAGCGCTGGTAGCGCAGCGAGGGGTCTGGGCGCCGCGCGATGCCTCGCGTTCTTTGGGCGAGGCCAAGATCGCGAGTTTGGCGCACCCCTGTTACGGTGCACCACCAGGCTCGCTCTTCCGCTAAGATACAGGTGGACCGTGACCGTCCCTGCCAAAACGACTGGCCTGCGCTATTGGATGCTGCGCGTGCTCCACGAGTGCGAGCACGTCTCCACCGATTTCGGCGCCGACCCGGTACACGATCTGCGGGTTGCCTTGCGCCGCTGCCGCTCCATGGCCGATGGCATGATGGCTATGGATCCCGATCCCGCCTGGAAGGCGATGAAAAAAGCCGGCAAGCGCCTGTTCCAGAGCCTGGGCGAGCTGCGCGACGTGCAGATCATGATGGAGTGGCTGGAAAAGCTTCAGCCCACCCCCACCACTGTGGCCGAGGCAGATGTGGCGCGGGCGCTCTCGCCCGGGCTGCCGCAAGCAACAGAGCAGCAGGCGGAGAATGAGAACCCTTCCGCGCTGGCCCATCCTGACCCGCCCGCCCGCGATCCCGCTGCCCACACCCTGCTCCAGATTCTTCGCGTGCGCGAAACCGAACAGAAGCACGCAGCCCGCGCCGCGCTCGACCAATTCGATCGCAAACAATGGCGCCACTGGGCACGAATTCTGCCGCAGCGCGCCTCGCGCATCCGCCCCGGCAGTGCGGTGTTCAAGCATCTCGCCCTCGAGCGCTGGACCGCCGCCCGCGAACTGCACCACCGCGCCCTGCGCAATCGCTCCCAGGTTGCCTTCCACACCTTGCGCATTGGCCTCAAGCGCTTTCGCTACATCGTGGAGAATTTTCTTCCCGCCGAGCACGCTGCCTGGTCGAACGATCTTAAACACATGCAGGACTTACTCGGTGAAGTCCACGATCTTGATGTGCTCTGGGCGACCGCGCTTTCCTGCCACGTTTTCCCCGAGGGTGAATCGCGCCAGCGCTGGCATGCACTCACGCTGGAAGAGCGCGCCAAACGCATCGCCGAATATCGCCAGCGCACCACCGGACCTGATTCGCTGTGGAATGTCTGGCGCGCCGGATTGCCGCAGGGCAAGCAGATTCAGCAGATCGCCACCCGCCGCATGAAGTTGTGGGCCAAGGCGCTTGACCCTGACTTCGCCCATTCCGAACGCGTGGCGCGTCTCGCGCTCGAACTCTACGACGGCCTTGCCGCGGCGGGTTTGCTCGGTGCCCTGAATGGCAACGCAGCCGACGCCCGCGACAGCCTGCACCTGGCCGCCCTGCTGCACGACGTCGGCCTGTCGAAGGAGAAGAAAGGGCATCACAAGACTTCCCAGGCCCTGATCAAGGCTCACGGCACGCCGCTCGGATGGAAAACTGAAAACATGCAGCGGGTGGCGATCGTGGCGCGCTTTCACTGCGGAGCGCTACCCACCCCCAGCCACGAGGCACTGCGCGATCTGCTGCCCAACGAGCAAAAAGTCATCATTCGGCTGGCGGCAATCCTGCGCCTCGCCAATGCCCTCGACGCCGGGCATGACGGCCAGATCCGCCGCGTGCGGATCGAAAACGTGGACCGAAGCTTGCCCGCTCGCCTGCGCCGCACGAATGGCTTTCTGCGCAAGCCTTCAACTCTGGCGAGGAATGAAGCGCTGGTCATTGCCACTGACGGGTACACGCCCAGAAGTCCCATGGCCCAGACCATCGCCGCCGAGCGCCACCTGCTCGAAACTGTGCTGCGGAGGCCTGTGGTGGTCAAGGCGATGAAGCCCCAAGCTCTGGGGCGACGTACCGCTTAGACAGCGGATATTGGGCGGCGCAGGCCTTCCAGCGATACGAGAAACTGCTGGTTTCTTTCAGGGCAGTTTCAGCGGCGGTAGCTTCCCAGCCACTTCCCGCACATCTGCTTCTCCGGCTACAACTGATCTGTCCATGACTCACGCCCAACTGGTCGAAAAAGCCGTGCGCTGGCTGCGGCACTATCGCTGCGGAGTGGTGCTATCCGAGCAGGCCTCGGTCAGCGGCGAAATGCCCGACGCTATCGGATGGAAGCGCGCCTGCCATTCCGTGCTGGTCGAGTGCAAGGTCACGCGCACCGATTTCCTGGCCGACCGCGCCAAGCCTTTCCGCCAGAAGCCGGAAAAGGGCGTGGGCAGCGAGCGCTTCTGTCTGACGCCGCCGGGTCTGATCAAGACCGAGGAATTGCCCGCAGGCTGGGGCCTGCTGGAATGCCGGCGCGGAGGGATCGAAATGCTGCAAGCCTCGGCGAAGAATCTGCGCACCGCCACCGGCTTCCGCTATGAGATGAATCTGCTGCTCGCCAGTCTGCGCCGCGTCGAAGTGCGCATCGAGCCCCAGACCATCACCGACTTCCTCAAATGGAAGAACCGCATGGCCGAATACAACCGCGGCACATTACCCGAGGGATTGACCGCAACCGAAGAAGAACTGAACGTCTTCCTGGAGCCGGAAGTGCCATGTTAATTTGTGCCCTCGCGTCGGCCCGCCCTTGAGGGAGAGGTAGAAAAACCGGGCTGGTTGGCCCGGCTTCTTCATGCGTCGAGTTGGATGCGCACCGGAATTCCCAGCACGCGCCGTTTTTCGCGGGCTCGGTGCGGTTCACATCGCAGCCCGGCGCGAAAACAAATAGGGGGAGGGCCGCACGCCAACTGCCGTCAGCAGACCTAAAGTGAAATTTCCGCAAATTCCGTTAACTGACTGATTAACCAGCTCTTACCTGCTGCATTCACCGCTTCCCAGCAGTCGGCCCCTGGGTGGCGAAATCCCCCGTGGGCAAAACCTTGCGCAACTGCGCGCAAGTTCTGGATCCGCTACAGCTCCCGCCGGCCTTCCATCGCTTTGAGCATGGTGATTTCGTCGGTGTATTCGATGTCGCTGCCGACCGGGATGCCCATGGCAATGCGGGTGATCTTCACCCCCGTCGGCTTCAGTTGCTGCGAGAGATAGACGGCCGTCGCTTCGCCTTCGACCGTGGGGTTGGTCGCCAGGATGACTTCGTCCACGTTGCCCGCAACCACGCGCGAGATAAGGTTCGCGATTCGCAACTGCTCGGGCCCGATGCCGTGGAGCGGTGAGATCGCGCCGTGCAGGACGTGGAAGACGCCGTTGAAGTGCTTGGTTTTTTCAATCGAGGCAATGTTCGTGGGTTCTTCGACCACACACACCAGGCGCTGGTTTCGCGTGGGGCTGGTGCAGTACACGCAAGGATCAACGTCGGTGATGTTGTTGCACACCGAGCACAGGCGCAGGTTGGCCTTCACGTCGCGCACCGCGGCCGCCAGCGCCTCGGCGTCTTCGTCGCTGGAGCGCAGAATGTGAAACGCCAGGCGCTGCGCGCTTTTCGCGCCGACGCCGGGGAGCTTCTTCAGCTCGTCAATCAGCCGCGACATGGGTTCGGCAAAGCGGGACATTGGGGAAATTGAGTAATTTTGTAATTTGGTAATTGAGTAATTTGGGTCGTGCGATCCCGCCAGCGGCTACGATGCTCTGCGACGGTTTTCAATTACCCAATTACTCAATTACAAAATTACTCAATGCTCAGAGTCCGGGCAAGCCCATCCCGCCGAGCATTCCGCCCACCGTGGACTGCATCTGCGCGTCTACCTTGCGCGCGGCTTCGTTGACCGCGGCGAGAATCAAGTCTTCGAGCATTTCGACGTCGCCCGACTTCACCGCTTCGGGGTCGATGTGCAGGGTGAGCAACTGTTTGCGGCCATCCATTTTCGCCGTGACCGCGCCGCCGCCCGACGACGCCTCGACCACCGTCTCCTGCATTTTCTTCTGCAGGGCGTCGTACTGCGCCTTGGCTTTCGACATCAGCTCTTGCAGGTTGAAACCACCCATAGAACCTCACGTTTCAAAGTTTCAAGGTTTCAGGGTTTCAAAGCTCCAAAACCTCAATGCTGTAGAGGGTACGCCCGGTGGCTTCGCTGCGGCTACTTTGAAACCTTGAAACTCTGAAACCTTGCCTTACCGTTTTTCCTTGTAATCAATCACCGTGCGAATTTGCGCACCAAATTTCTCCTGCATACGACGGACGACCGGGTCCTGTTCGGCGCGGCTGCGGCCGCCAGGACCTCCCGCGGACGGCGTAGTGCCACTGCGCGTACTCTCCGGTGTAGCCACCGTCGCGCCGGGCACAATCTTCAATTTCAGGGCCCGGCCAAGCGCTCCGCTGGCTGCAGCGATGGCCACGCGCTTCGCCTCAGGCCCGACCGACATGTCTACTACGGTTTGTGACTCCGCAACCTTGATAACCAGTTCATTGGCCTGCACGCTCCATTCGCCGCCGGACAACATAGAGGCGAGAACGCGCTGGTTACTATCAGCCAGCGCCTGCAAAACAGCAGCTTGCGCTCGGGCAGTCTCATCCGTGACCGTGGCATCTGCCTGCCGAGTCCCGGACTGACCCGCGTCCGGTTCGGGCTCAGGCGGAGCTTGACGCAAAGTCACGGGCGCGGTGACGCCCATGATCACAGGCTCCGGCGCGCTGACGGTGGCCACAATGCGCGGCCCGGGCGCAACCACGGCATCGACCGCCGCCTCTTGCCGGGGGCTGCCTTTGCGGGCCGAATCGGCGGCAAATGGACTGATGAAATTCGACCGCGACGCAGGTGGCGGCTCCGTTCGGCGCGCCTCCGCGGCGGGCGCGCCGCTCACTATCGCCGGCCTTGCCGGTGCCCTTTGCCCGCTGGCGGCCTGGGTCGCCGCAACTTCGCTCAGCAGTTGCTCAATCGGCAACAGCCTTTGCGCGTGCGCCATTTTCAGCAACCCGAGCTCAAGGTGAAAGCGCTGCTCCTGCTTGTAGCCCAGCTCGCCGTGGGTGCGCAGCATGATCTGCAGGTGCCGGGTCAGATCTTCTTCGCCGAACTCCTCGGCCACGCAAGCCACTCGTTCCCGCTCCTCGCTCGAAATCTGCAGCAGGGAAGAGCCCTTTCCGGCGACTTTCGCCACCATCACATTCCGCAGGAAACGGACCATCTGGCGGGCAAAATGCGTGGGACTGTGGCCTTCGCTGAGGAGGTGGTCGACTTGCTTCAGAATCTCTTCGCTAGCACTGCGAGACACTGCGTGCATGACTTCTTCGAGGACGTGCGCGGGGGCAGCACCCACCAGATTACGCACCGATTCGGCGGTAAGCTGCCCGCTCGACGACGCGATTGCCTGGTCAAGAATCGATAGCGCATCGCGCATGGAGCCGTCGCCGGCCTCGGCCAGCAAAGCCAACGCATCTTCATCGGCCCCGATTTTTTCGCGGCTCACGATGTCGCGCAGCTGCCCCACAATATCGTCAAACTTCACCGCTCGAAAACTGAAGTGCTGGCAGCGCGACCGGATCGTCTGTGGAATGTCCTCCGGCTGTGTAGTCGCCAGCATGAAGACGATGTGGTCGGGCGGCTCTTCCAGAGTCTTCAGCAGCGCGTTAAATGCGGCGTCAGTGATCTGGTGGGCTTCATCGAGAATGTAAATCTTGAAGCGGTCGCGAGCCGGCCGGTAGCGCGCAGCCTCGCGCAGCTCGCGAATTTCGTCAATGCCCCGGTTCGTCGCCGCGTCGATTTCGATCACGTCGACCGAGTTGCCGGCGCGAATCTCGGTGCACGATTCACAGATTCCGCAGGGCTCAGGCACCGGCTTGTCGGTGGAGCGGCAGTTGAGCGACATGGCCAGAATGCGGGCGACGGTGGTTTTCCCGATGCCGCGATGGCCGCTGAAGATGTAACCGTGGGCGGTTCGTCCCTGCTCAATGGCGTTCTGCAGCGTGCGCGTGACGTGCTCTTGTCCGATGACCTCGGAGAATTTCTGGGGACGGTATTTGCGCGCCAGGACGGTGTAACTCATGAGCTGAAGAAAGATTATACGTGAGCGCCGCGCCCTTACGACGTCCGGCGACTCCCAGCACTTAGCGGCGGCCCGCCGGGACGAAACCCGCAATGGTTGGCGCTTTCGGCCCGGTCCTGGCTGGTCGCGGGCGGCCGGCACCCGTTTTTCCGGCTTGCGCGCCCGCCTGCTAAGCGCTACGCTGGTGCGACACGATTCTGCGCAGGGCCGGCAGGGGCAAGTAAAACGGGCGGTCCGCGAAGGAGGGTCTCTATGCAATTGAAGCTCACAAAGCGAACGGTGGATGGGATTCTCGTCATCCAATGTAGCGGAAGGATTGTGTTTGGCGAGGAATCGTCGCTGCTGCGGGAAGAAGTCAAGAAAGCGGTTGCGGACGGCACGAAACGCATTGTGCTCAACCTGGGCGAGGTGAACTACATTGATTCCGGCGGGCTGGGCACGCTGGTCGCGCTGCATACCACGGCAGTGAACGCCGGCAGCACGATCAAGCTGGCCAGCCTCACCAAGCGCGTGGGCGACCTGCTGCAGGTAACCAAGCTGCTGACGGTGTTCGAGGTTCACAACTCGGAACAAGAGGCACTCGACGCCTTCCGCAAAGTGGCGTAGTTATAGATGCGTTGGGGTCGACAACCGGCCTGGCTAGTAGGTCAGCGAAGGGCACGGCGCCAGTCGTGCCGTTGAAAGCCTGACACGCACTGGGCGTGAGCCCCTGAGGGTTTCCCGAATTGCGCACTCGCCGACCACTGACGAGAGGTCGCAAAGCCCGGCGGGATAGCGCTGCAGCGAGGCAGGACCATCACGCTCGATCGCGCAAGACCAAACTGGCTCAGCCTGGCGCCATGCTTCTGCGTATCGAGCGGGCCATTCGTGCCATTCCTCGTGGGAAAGTCTCGACCTACGGTGCGATCGCGCGGGCGGCAGGGTTCCCCGGAGCGGCACGGCAGGTGGCGAAAGTGCTGCGCCGAAGTTTCGGATTACCGTGGCAACGCGTCCTGGGTGCAGGGGGAGAAATCAAGCTGCGCGGCGACTCCGCCATCGAGCAGCGCCTAAGACTGGAGGCCGAGGGCGTGCGCTTTCGCGGCCGGAAAGTGGACATGAAGGCGCATGAGTTCAAGGCGTTACGGCTTAAGAAGTAGAACAACCTGCGGACGTCTCTGTCCCGCAGTGTAATGGCCAACGACCCGACTAACGGCCGCTCTTGAACTCTTCATCCAACTCCACCTGGTATCCCGTCACCATCTTGTTGGTTTCGTTGGCCATGCCGACCACCGCCATCAGTTCCTTGAACATGGCGTCGGTCATTCCTTTGTTCTGTGCCGAGACGGTGTGCGAGGCGATGCAGCAGTTGCACTGGTTGGTCACGCTGACCGCGATGTAGATCATTTCCTTCGTCAGCGGGTCGAGCGCGCCTGGAGCCATGATCTGCTTGATGTCTTCCCAGGTGCGCTTGAGCGTGGCGGGATCGTGCGCGATCGCCTTCCAGAAGTTGTTGATATGGTCGGTCTTCCGCGTCGCCATGATGTCGTCATAAACGGCGCGCACTTCCGGGCTGGCGTC
>Ga0181536_10001035_pt1 | contig 33189 bp, 25 predicted proteins | sample PEATcosm2014_Bin_41_FD_121105 | JGI IMG/M metagenome (GOLD analysis project Ga0181536, IMG submission 121105) | Peatland microbial communities from MTU Mesocosm Facility, Houghton, MI, USA - PEATcosm2014_Bin17_60_metaG | ecosystem: Environmental > Terrestrial > Soil > Wetlands > Peat | place...
AGCTGCGCGGGTAATCGCCTCGCGTTTGCTCTTCTCCCGCGAACGTCAGTGCGCCGTTTTCGGCAATGGAAAACCACGCGATCGTGTCGTGCAACCGGTCCGCCGCGTAGAGGAACCTTGCGTCGGGCGAAATCATCACCTCCGAAGTGAAGTTCGTGCCGGCGAAACCCTTCGGCATGGTGGAAATGGTTTGCCTCGCGGTCAGCCTTCCCCGCGTCGCATCATAGTCGAATAACACCAGCGTCGAGCTTTCTTCCTGTAGCGAATAAAACCAGCGGCCATTCGGATGAAACGTAAAGTGACGCGGCCCGTCGCCTGGCGGCAGTGACACGAACGGCGGATCATTCGGCGTGAGCTTGCCCTTCTCGATATCGAACTTCCAGATCAGAATCTGGTCCAGCCCCAGATCCGCCTGCAGAACGAATCGTCCCGATGGATCGGCCTGAATCATGTGGGCATGCGGCCCTTCGTGGCCACTGATGGCGAAACTCCCCGGAGGCGCGCTCGCCGCGTGTACCGGGCCGACGGTGCCCTTATCGTGCTTCACGTCGACTGCCGCGCCGACTCCGCCGTTCGCGAGCACGGGAAGCACAGCAACCGCACCGCCAGCATAATTGGCCACCAGCACATACTTGCCAGAGGGATGAACACTCAGGTGAGCCGGCCCGGCAGCTTCCGAGCTCACCGTGTTGAGCAACGTCAAATGCCCGTTCGACCGGTCAATCGAGTACGCGCTCACCGAGCCCGACGGGCCTCCTGTAGGCGACGTTTCATTCGCGGAATAAAGATGCGTCCGCGAAGGATCGAACGCTAGCCACGCCGGGTTCGAGCTGCTAGCAAACACCTCGCGCTGCGACAACGCACCAGTGGAACGATCCACGTCGAAAAGGTAGATACCGTTTCCATGCCCGGCGCTTCCTTCCGGGCCTTGTGGCGAACTGTACGTGCCAACATACGCCACGTGCGGCACACCCTGCTGCGCCTGCGCCAACACCGGCAGACTCGCGCCCAGCGCCGCCGCGCTAGCCAGGAATCCACGTCGCGTAGTTTTGCCGAGACAGTCGTATTTCCTCTGCACCTCGTCGGGCGCCATGTAAATGCTCCTTTTTTGTACGTGATCGATCCGCGATGACTCAGCTTACACGCCGATGACGTCTTTCCAGACCGCTTCTTTCCCAGTATAAATGGCCGTGCGGCCCAGGATCGCAATCATTGTGCTCAGCGCCGATCGTTCCGCCACGTTCTCCACATTCCCGCTGATCACGCGGCCGATGAACGCTTCGAACGCATCCACTGTAATATCCTGGCGCGAGTTGAGCGTGACGCTCGTCTTGGGTTCATCCCCGCTGTGCGCCGGCGTGAAAACCGTCTTCCCGCGCGATGTCGTGATCATACCCTTCCGCCCCACGAACTCCTCGCCCACCTTTCCGATCCCCGGCGGCGACATCTGGTTCGCCTCGAAATTTACCTGAATGCCGTTCGGGAATTCGAATGCCAGGCTCAAGTGATCCATGATCTCCATCGAGGTCCGCACCTTCGTGCCGCCGTAACCCACCGCGCGGCTGGGCAGCCCGAGAAACCAGTGCAGCACATCGAAGTTATGGCAATCCTGCTCGCAAATGAAATCGCCCGACGTGTCCTTGTAGCAGAACCAATTACGCAGATGCTCGATCTTCGGGTCGGAATACGGCTTGCGCGTGAATGGATCACCGCCAATCCAATATGCGCGCGCGGTGATGAGATCGCCAATCTGCCCCTGCTGCACGCGTTTGTAAGCGTCCAGGTAAACCGGGCCATAGCGCTGCTGGAAGCCGACCGAAATATTCTTCTTCGGATCGCACCGCTTGCCGGTCGCAATCACCTTCTTGGCCCCTTCGACATCCACGCCCATCGGTTTCTCGCAGTAGATGTGCTTCCTCGCCTCAACGGCTGCTGCCAGCATCCGCGGATGCTCAAACGGCGGCGTGGCGATAATCACAGCGTCTATGCTGGGTGATGCCAGCAGCTTCTCGAAGTCTTCGTACTCGGCCGGCCGTTCGAGCTTCAACCCGCGCTTGGCCCCTTCCCGGCGATCCTCGAACAGGTCGCAGAGCGCCGTGATGCTCGCCCGCGGATCGTCGTGCACGATGCCCGCGTCGTAGGAGCCCCGGCCGCCGCAGCCGATCAGTCCCACCGACACCTTCGAGTTCGCCTCCGTGCCTCGCACCAGTTGCGGAGCCATGATCGTAAACGCTCCCGTCCCTTGCAGGAAGCGCCGTCTCAATACGTTGGAATCCGGATTATCCATGAAAGCCTCCGTCGGATGGTTCCCGACGCTTGAATTCTATCTCTATCACCAGAGCGTCCACACGTATGCGGCACCGGTCCTGTCCGGCCAGGGACATGGGTAACCGAGCCGTGACCAAAGGGAGCGGATTCTTCGGATCCTGTTAGCTCTTTGCACACTCGCTAGGTCAATTTGGCCCACTAGCCCAGATCGGACTACTACTAGTACTTTTCTTTGACTGCCCACCTTAGAATGGCCATGGGATAGCTTCGGCACCGAGGAGTGTCACGCAACACTGGCAGTTGCGGATGAACCCGCCGTCAGCGAGTCAAATGAAGCTCACTAGCCAGGATTGCTCGTTTCGTTAACGAAGCAGCCCAGGACCTTCCCAGCGCCGCCAGGCAGGCGCCGACTCAGGCATCTTTGACGGGCCTATTTTTGCGGCTTGCGGGAGGTAGCGATCATGGCACGGAATCGGATGGCGGAACAAACTATCTTGGCTGTTTTCCCGGTTGGCGAAGACCGCTCAGCGCTCGAGACCATTCTTGGGCAGTCAGACTGGCAGTTGCAGTTCGCTGAGACCTTTCAGGAAGCCCAAACCCATTTGCGCACATCGCCGGTCGGCGTGGTCATCAGTGAGGGCCGCCTGCCTGGTGGCCGCACCTGGAAGGATCTTCTCGGCGAACTTCAGAAACTGCCCGACCCACGGCCGCTGATTGTTGCGGACCGTCTGGCCGACGACAGGTTATGGGCGGAAGTCCTGAACCTAGGCGGCTATGATCTCCTGACGAAGCCCTTCAACACTAGGGAGGTGCTACACGCGGTAACTACCGCCAGTCACTTCCGCTCGAACCAAAGAGTTGTGCTCACAAAGTCCGCCGCCCATGGCGTGGACTAAGATTCACAACCTCCGGATCAACAGCTCGCGCTCATAGATCATCTCCGGCGGCAGGTGATCATGCAGGTCGATAAAGAGCTGCTCATGCCCGATCACCTCGTCGCGCCACGCCGCGCGATCGATGGACTGTAGCCGGTCGAACTTCTCTTCGGGATAGTCAAGCCCTTCCCAGTCAAGATGCTCGTAACGCGGCGTCCAGCCGATGGGAGTCTCCTTGGCGCGTGCCCGCCCATGGACCCGGTCAACAATCCACTTCAGCACCCGCATGTTCTCGCCGAATCCCGGCCACAGAAACTGCCCGTCGCCGTCTTTGCGGAACCAGTTCACGTGAAAGATTCTCGGAGTTTCGCTGATGGAACGCTGCATCCTCAGCCAATGGCGAAAATAGTCGCCCATGTGATACCCGCAGAATGGCAGCATGGCCATCGGATCCCGGCGAACCTTGCCCACGTTTCCATTCGCGGCGGCGGTCATCTCCGAGCCCATCGTGGCCCCGACGTACACGCCGGACGTCCAGTTGAACGCCTCGTAGACCAGCGGCATCGTGCTGGCTCGCCGCCCCCCGAAGATGATGGCGCTGATCGGCACCCCGTCGGGGTGCTCCCAGGCGGGATCGATGGTCGGACATTGCGACGCCGGCGCCGTAAAACGGGCATTCGGATGAGCCGCCTTCGCGCCGGTCTGTTTTGCCAGCTCCGGCGTCCACGTGTTGCCTTGCCAGTCCAGGCACTCCGCCGGAGGCTCATCCGTCATCCCCTCCCACCACACTCCTCCCTCAGGTGTCAGCGCGACGTTGGTGAAAATAGTATTCGCCGCCAGCGTGGCCATCGCGTTCGAATTCGTCTTGGCCGACGTTCCCGGAGCGACCCCGAAAAAGCCCGCCTCCGGGTTGATCGCGCGCAAGTGGCCTTGCTGGTCGGGCCGGATCCACGCGATGTCATCACCCACCGTCCAGACCTTCCAGCCTTCGAAGCCCTTCGGCGGAATCATCATGGCGAAGTTCGTCTTGCCGCAGGCGCTGGGGAACGCCGCGGCGACGTAAGTCTTCTCACCCTCCGGACTCTCCGCCCCGACGATCAGCATGTGCTCTGCCATCCAGCCTTCGTCTCGCGCGATATTCGAAGCAATCCGCAGCGCGAAGCATTTCTTGCCCAGCAGCGCGTTACCGCCGTAGCCCGAGCCGTATGACCAGATCTCGCGCGTCTCCGGGAAGTGAACGATGTACTTTTCGTCGTTGCACGGCCAGGGAACATCCTTCTGCCAGGGCTCCAGCGGCCGGCCAACGCTGTGGATGCACGGCACCACGCGCTTCTGGTCCTTGTCGATCTCCTGGAATACCGGAAGGCCGATCCGCGCCATGATGCGCATGTTCGCCACCACGTAGGGTGAATCCGTGAGTTGCACGCCGATCTGCGACATGGGCGATCCCACCGGACCCATGCTGAACGGCAACACGTACATCGTCCGCCCGCGCATACAGCCAGAAAATAGCGTCTTCAGCTTCCGGCGCATCGGGAACGGATCTTCCCAGTTGTTCGTAGGCCCGGCGTCGTCCTTAGAGAGGGAGCAGATATATGTGCGATCCTCAACCCGCGCTACATCGCTGGCGTCCGAACGGGCGTAATAACAGCCCGGCCACAGGTCCTGGTTCAGCTTGGTAAGCGTGCCGGCCGCAACCATCTGTTCGCAGAGCCGGTCGTACTCAGCTTGCGAGCCATCCACCCAGTAAACAGTGTCCGGCTTCGTGAGCAGGGCGGTCTTCTGGACCCACCGTATAAGGTGCTCATTTCGACACAAAGGTGAGGTAGTGGTCTGGTACACAATCTCCAGCGCTTGGGCTGCGGACACAGCAGTCTCCTTCTAATCTACCTGATCAGGCGATCGCGTAGTGGCTTTCCGGAACGGGGGAGGATTCGTTTTCTTCGTATTCGCGGCTTTCGAGGATAAGCACGGAGTCGTGGCCGTCATCAAACCAGTCCGGCCGTTCCGATTGTCTTTGCGTAAGTTCGAGTGTCATAGTTGGTGCCGGATTTCATCCTAAAGCACACGGCCCGATTCTCCCAGTCGCCTGGGTCAACTTGGACAACTGGACCGTTTCGGACGCCACATCTATACTGGGACCGTGCAGAGTCCCTGGGGCGAAATCGAGGTGAGCGATGCCCACGTTCACTTTTTTTCTCATAATTTTTTTGCCGCCCTGGCGTCTCAAGCAAATGCTGAGAGCATCGGCGCAACTCTCGGCTGGCAAGTGCCGGCGCGGCAGCCCGAAGCATTGGCAGCGACCTGGGCGCAGGAATTGGACCGTTGGGGCGTGCGCCGCGCGGCGCTGATTGCGAGCATTCCGGGTGACGAAGCTTCCGTCGCGGCGGCGGTTCGCTCCCATCCCGATCGGTTTTACGGCTATTTCATGGTGGACCCGACCGCCCCAGGTGCCGGTGAACGGGTTCGCGCCGCGCTTGCCGGCGGCTATCTCCATTGCATTTGCCTATTTCCGGCGATGCACCGCTATTCCATTCAGGACGAACGCGTCCGGCCTGTGCTCGAGGCGGCAACCACTGCGGTTTTCGTCCACTGCGGCGTCCTGACGGTGGGGGTGCGGGCAAAGCTGGGGCTGCCGTCACCGTTCGATATGCGATTCTCCAATCCCATTGATTTGCATGCAGTTGCACTGGCCTTTCCGAAATTGCGGTTCATCGTTCCGCATTTCGGTGCGGGCTATTTGCGGGAGGCGCTGATGCTATGCGATCTCTGCCCCAACGTCTACCTGGATACCTCGAGCAGCAACAATTGGACACGCTACCAACCCGAATTCCCCAGTCTCCCCCAGGTTTTCCGGCGGGCGCTGGACGTGGCGGGGCCGGAAAGGCTGCTGTTTGGGTCTGATTCCTCATTTTTCCCGCGCGGCTGGAACAAGGCGATTTTTGACTCGCAAGTGCAAGCCCTTCAGCACGTTGGGGTTTCCGGCGTGGATGCCCAACGCATCTTCGGAGGGAATCTGGAGCGAGTCTTGGTGAGAGATTCGTAAGAAAACGTACACTCCATCTTCGAATCATTCAAATGAAAGTCATTTTAAGATGGACCTGCTCCCAGGGCGGTCACGGGGTGGACGTGCGCCTGGTGAGATTCAGACGGGTTTTGCGCGCCGCGCAACGCACCGCCGGTTATCAGCCGCTTCTAGAAAACGCAGGGCTTGCGACGCCCGAGGCGCTGGCCTCGGTCGACTCGGTAGAGGGGACACTCGAACGGCTTCCGGCCATTGATCTGGACGAGTTCTGCGGTTCGCGGGCGGCATTTGAGAGTCCAGGGGGCACACGGCCTTCGCCGCAGCCGTTCCGATCTCCGCTCGAACATACGCCCAAGACGGCGATCCTCATGGCGGGGTTCCAGCCGAGTTCCGGCGTCAAGGTCATGGCGCAGAACTGGAGCCGAGGCTTGAGACAATTTGGCGCGAGCGCTCTTGCGGCGCCGGTGAGCGTACTGCGATCGTTAGCGGACACGATCGAGGCCGGGCGGCAGGATGCGCCGCCGCTGCGGCATTTCGTGGTGTCCTTCACTGGCGGCGAACAAGGCGAGCTGGCCGAGGATGACCGCGAGCGTTTCTGGCGCGTCTTCCGAGTACCCGTGTTTGAACAACGGCTGGGCTTCGATGGCCGGGTAATCGCCTATGAATGCGAGGCGCATAACGGTCTGCACATCTTGCCGGAGCGCGCCGCGTTCGAGCAGACCGCCCGCTCGGAACTGCTGCTGACGTCGCTCACGGATTTGCGTTTTCCCACGCTGCGCGTGGGCACAAGGCTGGCGGGTTCGATTCACTCCGAGTGCTGCGATTGCGGCAATACAGCGGCGCGGCTCGTCGGGGCGCAACCGTTAGCTGCCGCCGCGTGCTGAGTCCAATCCGCGCGTGAGGGTGGCCACAATCAACGCTGAGCGGTACTCGCGGAGGCGCACGATCTGCTGTCCGATGACCGATACCAGCCGGTCAACCTTGCCTGTAGCGCGATCCAGGCGGTCCACAATAGCCTGCTGTTCGCCGAGTGGCGGCAGCGGAACGGCGAAATTCCCGTATCGTTCCGCGCTCACGTTGGCGATCGTCGACTGAACGGTATTCAGGCGGACCTCGCGCCGGTAAGCGCGGGACTGCGTGTAGTAGCACAGGTAATCCGGCAGGATCTTGCGGCGATCCGCGCGCAGCCGCACCAGATAGCCGGCGAAGCACGCTCGCCCCCATTCCTTGCGATAACGAAACGCCTTGCCCACGGTAGCTCCGCTGCGCGCCAGAAGGACATCGCCATCCCGGAGGAGGTAGGGCGCAGCGAGATGTTCCGGCAGCGTGTGGAACGTGTCGTCGCGCAGAGAGCCATCCTCGTTGAGATCGGTAATGCGGATGTATCGCGGACCATCAAGATCGTGGCTGGTGGCGGGCTCATTGGCGCCGTAGAGCAGGGCGCCGGAGCGGACGAACTTGAGCTTCGTAGTTTGCCAGCGGTCCGCGCCGATGTTTTGAGTGATGAGCGCGTCGCGCCTCTCACGCAGTACTTCTAGCAGGCGCTGCTTCACGCGCAGCAGACCATCGAGCAGCGCAGTCTTGCGATCCAGCAACGCCGCGATTTGCCTCTGCTCCGCGTATTCGGGCACGCGGACGACCTCCTCCAGATAGGACTTGCGATCCAGGTTCTGAATCCCGGTCGTCTGGGAAATGGACCGGCGATTCACGCCAAGGTGGTAGAGCACGGCATGCAGATAGCACAGATAGCGAGGATCGAAACCTGGCGCCACGGGCATGCGCGCGATGAAGTTGGAGCAAACGGCCGGGGCATGGCTCGCGTACATCACTACCGCACCCACTGGCTGCCCGTCCCCTCCGCCCGATTTTTCGAGCAGCAGGTCTTCCTCGGCGAGCATCCTTCCCCGGCGATACCCCGGCGGAATGAAGCGCAAGGTGGGCTCGCGCAGATCGGCGCGAAGCCGTAGGCGATCGAAGTCGGCGACACGCACGCAAACCAGGTCTTCGTTACCGCCCCGCGCCTCCTCGCCCCAAACACCGGTCGTGCACGCGGTGACGGTCTGCTTCAAACTTACTGTGCGCCAGCGGGCGGGTGCATCGTGAAATACGGCGTTCATGTTGCGCCGAGTTGCTGGAGTAGAGCTTGCGCCTCGCGATCGAGATCGCGGATTTCGCGATCGATCTCGGCCAACGGGCGCACGGGCTCCGGTTCGAAGAAGAAGCGCGCAAACGGAATACTGTAGCCGATGCGCGGCTCAGCGGAGGCAATCCAGGAATCGGGCACGTGCGGAAGCACCTCGCGTGCGAACCATGCAGTCACATCCTCATCCAGTGGAATCTCCTCGTGATCCCGAAGGTCGGGGTCCGGCTGCGGGCGGTCCTTGGCGTCGCGATAGATGGCGGCGGTGTCATCCTGTTCCGCGAGCGCCTCGCGAATGCGGCGCGCCAATGTGCGCCCGAATTTCACTCCGGCGCGAGCAGAGGCGTCTTTGAGCGCCGCATCGAAGGTGGATTGGTCCCGGTAAACCATCTGCGGATCGAGGTGACCGAGCGCGTCGATCACGGCCGGTGTGAATTTAGCCTGCGTGACGCGGATGCGCTCCGGCGTCGCGTGGAAATGCACCCTCAGGGGGCGCTCGACGATAATCCGGCGGTGGCCGAATTCCTGATTGCGCAGGATCTTTGAGTGCGGACCTTCGCGGAAATCGCGGTGGATTTCGCAGATCTGGTCGATCTGCGCAGGTGAGATTTCGTTGCGCTTCGCGCCGAGCGACCGTGCCATTTTTCCGGCAAACGCCGCGGCGCCGATCAATTGCACTTTGCCTTGGCGCACGGGCGGTTTGCGATTCGTGAGGAGCCAGATATAGGTCGCGAGGCCGGTGTTGTAAAAGAGCTGATCAGGTAACGCGACGATGGCTTCGAGCCAGTCGTTTTCGAAGATCCACCGGCGAATCTCGCTCTCCCCGGAGCCAGCGTCGCCGGCAAACAGGGGTGAGCCGCTGAAAACCACCGCGATTCGAGTTCCCGAGGGCTTCATCTTCGAAAGCATGTGCTGGAGAAACAACAGCGAACCATCGTTCACGCGCGGTAGACCCGCGCCGAAGCGGCCCTTAAAGCCGAGCCGATCGCGCTCGGTGCGTACTGGCTTCTCGATCTTTCTCCAGTCAACGCCGAAAGGCGGGTTGCTGAGCATGTAGTCGAAGCAGCGGCCCGCAAAGCCGTCGTGAGTGAAGCTGTTGCCAAGCACGATGCTACTGGCATCGTGCCCGCGGAGGAGGGCGTCAGCCTTGCAAATCGCGTAAGACTCGGCGTTCAGCTCCTGGCCGGCAATCACCAGCCGCGCGCCGGGACAACGCTCACGCACATACTCCTCCGCTACCGCGAGCATGCCGCCAGTACCGCAGGCGGGGTCATAGAGGCTCTTGCCTGCCCCCGAGTCTTCCTGAAGAACCAGCCGGACCATGAGCCGCACGACCTCACGCGGCGTGAAGTGCTCACCGGCCGTTTCGTTCGACTGCTCGGAGAACTTGCGAATGAGCTCTTCGAAGATGTAGCCCATCTCATGATTGGAGACGGAGGCGGGGTCCAGATCGATTTGGCTGAAGCGCTCCAGCACGATGGGAAGCAAGGCGGCTTTGTGCAAACGCGCGACGGTGTCGCGTAAACGGAAGCAGTCGAAGATTTCGCGGACTGCTGGGGACAGGTGTTTCAGGCGGTGTTGCAGATCGTTAGCGGCATCCGGCAGGGCGCCCAAGCGGCGCAGGACGGTGAACGGCAGGATGACCTTGCCATATTCCGACTTCTTGTAATCGCCACGCAGCAGGTCAGCGATGCTCCAGATGAAATTGACCTTCTCTTGAAAGCGGCTCACGCGAAGCCTATCCCGCCGAGTGGGCGAATTACTGTGCGTTCACTTTGCTCAGGATGCGGTCTTTGATCCAGTGTTCGTCCCACCATTCGATGGGATTCACTTGTACGCCGTCAACTTGCATGCTGAAGTGCAGGTGATCGCCTCCGGCTAGGCCAGTTGAGCCGCTTTTCCCGAGCGACTGGCCCTTCTTCACGGCATCGCCAGCCTTCACGGCAAACTCGCTCAGATGGCCGTAGATGGATTGCAAGCCGTAGCCGTGATCGACCACCACGCAGTTGCCGTAGATGCCGAGATTGTCCGCCCAGACGACTCGGCCGTCATTCGCGGCCGGCACGGAAACATGCAGGGTCACGGCCAGATCGAAGCCGAGGTGGACCTGCTCATCGACCTTCTTACCTTTGTATATGTAGCTGCGCTTGTCCGCGAAGTTGGATTCGATGGCGGCGTTGGTCAGCGGTAGAAAGGGACCGGACCAAAGAAAATGGTCGGCCGTCTTGAAGCGGAGATCCGCGATGGTCTTGTTGTTCTGGCGGCGCATTTCCCCGTTGATCTTGAGGAAACGGGTGAGCAAGTCGCCCGAACCGCCGGGATCGATCTGGTTCACGACCTTATCCAGAAACGCGTCGTCAATGGGCAGGTCCCGCGCGCGGAACTTCTTGGGAAACAGCTTGTACCAGAAGCGCGCTGTAGCCTCCGCGCCGGCAGGGTTGCGCGCGAATGCCACAGGCACTACGTCTGCCGGCAGATCCCATGGGTAGGCGAACAGAGAGAAGCGCTGGCCGGGCTGTGAAGGATGCGGAAAACTGCGGAACTCGTACTTGCCGACGCGCACGCCGGAATCGGTGACGTAACCGGAAGGCGAAAGCACGACCAGCTCCGAGCCGCCCTGGTTGATGTAATGCTGTGCACCGTCGGTGCTGATGCGCGGCGGCTGGGTGACGATCTGGACGTCGGCCTCGGCCGAATCGGTGCTGCCACGAAAGTCGTTCGACACTACTTCGACAATCAACCGGGCCTTGCCATCATGCAACGAGGGCACCTGCTGCTTGCCGGCCTGGAAGCGCCGGATTTGCGGGCCGAAATGGCTGCGCCAGAACATCACACGGTGCGGAGTTTCGTGCACGTCGGCCACTGTGTAACTCTTTCCGTCCTGCTCGATGATGGCGGTCAAGCGGCGGATGCCGTGTGGGTTTTCGATGCGCACCTGCACGGGCGTCACGCCTCCGATGGCGGTCATCGGCGGATCGATTTTCAAAGTCGTGCCGTTGGACAGGAGCACCAGCGACAGCGGCACGGCGAGAACCACAACGATGATAACGATGAGGAGATATCTCACTTTTTTGTCCAGGTATCGATCCAATCGATAACGTTCTTGTACCAAAACAACGCGTTCTGCGGTTTCAACACCCAGTGGCCTTCATCCGGAAATACGATGAGCTTGGAAGGGACCTTCTGCAATTGCAGGGCGGTGAACAATTGCAGGCCCTGGCCATAAGGGACGCGGAAGTCCAGTTCGCCGTGGAAGACGAGCGTAGGCGTATGGAACTCTTTCACGAAGAGACTGGGCGACCAGCGGCCGTACATTTCCGGATTTTCCCACGGCATGCCGGCGAACTCCCAGGCGGGAAACCACAGCTCTTCGGTTTCGGTGGCTTCGCTGCGCAGGTCATAGACGCCCGCGTGCGAGACGAGTGCTTTGAAGCGCTGCGAGTGGCCGAGTATCCAATCGATCATGTAGCCGCCATACGAACCGCCGGCCGCGGCGATGTGGTCGGCATCGACGTAGGGAAGCTTGGCGGTGTAGTCGGTGGCGGCCATGATGTCGTCGTACGCGCGGCCGCCCCAATCGCCGTTGATTTCGTCGATAAATCTTTGTCCGTAGCCCGTTGAACCGCGCGGATTGGGCATGGCGACGACATAGCCGGCGGCGGCGAACACTTGCGCGTTCCAGCGGTAGGTCCAGTCCTGGCCCCAGGAGCCTTGCGGGCCGCCGTGAATCAGCATAAGCGCCGGGTATTTCTTTTGGGAATCAAAATTGGGCGGCTTGACGATGAACATCTGGACGCGCGCGTTCTCGGCTCCATCCACCCAGAACTCTTCGAGCGTCGTGAGTTGGTGCGCACTGAGCACTGCGTCGTTCAGCTGCGTGAGCGCCGTTTCGGCACCGCCGCCGGAAGCCGCGCGGAAGATTTCGACGGGGCTCGATCCGCTCTGGCGCGTGTAGACCATGGATTTGCCGTCGGGCGTGAGTTGCATGTCGTCGAGGTAGCTTTCACCGCTTAGAGCTACAGGTGCGGCACCGCCATTCACCGAAATGAACTGGATGTACTGCCGGCCACGGTCCTGAATGGTGAAGAAGAGGCGTGAAGAATCCGGCCCCCAGGCAAAGCTTCCCACCCAGCGGTCAATGGGCTCGGTGAGGTTGGTCAATTTGCCGGTGGCACGCTCGATCAGCATCAGGCGCCAGCGGTCGCTTTCGTAGCCTGGACGAACCTGCGCGCGATAGGCGAGGTACTTGCCATCGGGCGAGTACTGCGGGGAGTTGTCCGCGGCGGGATTCACCGTGATCTTCTTCGATTGGCCACCGGCGATGGGAACGGCGTATAGGTCGGAGTTGGTGCTGATGGCAGGCACATCATCGGAAATCATCGCGTAGCAGACTTCCGTGCCGTCGGGCGAGATGGCGTAATCGTCGGGGCCACCGAGCGAGAAGGGCGGAACATCGCGATTGCCGGGCGTGAGATCTTTGGCCGCGCCACCGTCGACGGAAACTACCAGGAGATGCATGCGGCGGGCGGTCTGCCACGTGGTCCAGTGACGATAGAGGAGACCTGTGATGGTGCGCGCCTTGACCTTATTATTCTTTTCGGCGTCGAGCTTCTGCCTGTTGCAGGCGTCATCGGCGCCGCAATCGGGGAACACGTCGCTGGTGAATACGAGGTTCTTGCCATCGTGCGAGTAGAGCACGCCGCCGGCTTCGGTGGAGAGATTGGTGATCTGCTTTGGGTTCGCGCCATCGGCATCCATGATCCAGATCTGCGCGGAGCCGTTGCGATCGGAGACAAACGCGATGCGCTTCGAATCCGGCGACCACCGGGGGCGCTCGGCAGCGTCAGCAATGTTGCGGGGCGCGCCACCGGACAGCGGAACGATATAAATTTGTTTAGGCTTACTATTCTTCTCGACGTCAATAGTCTGGGTGGAAAATGCCACCCATCGGCCGTCGGGCGAGAGTTGAGGGTCGCTGATGCGCACAAGCTGCATGAGCGCATTGGCATCGAATGGCTGCTTTTGCGCGAAGATTGCGGGAACCAGAAGCACGGGCAGTAGAGCCCGCGCCACTTTGATGTGCATATAAACCCGATTGTAGCGCGGCATGTTAGCATGGTTTGCATTCCCTCTGTTGCACAATAAGGACGAAACTTGATTCGCGCAGTCAAAGGAACCAGGGATTTATTGCCTCCAGCTACGGCGGTTTGGAACCACGTGGAGGAGCGCGCGCGCGAGGTGTTTCGGGCGTACAATTATCACGAAATTCGCACGCCGGTACTCGAGGAGACGCAACTGTTCGCGCGCGGCGTGGGCGCGGAAACCGACATCGTCACCAAGGAGATGTACACGTTCGAAGACCGCGATGGGAGCTCTCTGACGCTGCGTCCGGAGGCTACGGCCTCGGTGATGCGGGCGTACATCGAGCACCGGCTGGACCAGCGGCCGGGTGTGCAGAAGCTGTACTACATGGGTCCGATGTTCCGGCGCGAGCGGCCGCAGAAGGGACGCTACCGGCAGTTTTTTCAGATTGGTGCGGAAGCCATCGGCTCGGAATCAGCGGTGGTGGATGCGGAAGTGATCGAGATGGTGGTGGAACTGCTCCGGCGAGTGGGTCTGGAGGGGTTCACGCTGCTGCTGAATTCGGTGGGTGATCAGCATTGCCGCCCGGCATATATCAAGCGGCTGCGGGAAGAATTGGAAAAGGTCGCGCCGAGACTTTGCGAGGATTGCCAGCGGCGCGTGGAGACGAATCCGCTGCGCGTGCTTGATTGCAAGGTGCCGGAGGATCAGCCGATCATCGACCAGTTGCCGTCGATTCTCGATCATCTGGACGAGGTTTGCCGGCGGCACTTCGATACGGTGCAACGGCTGCTGCGGGATCGCGGAATTCCGTTTGAGGTGCGGCCACGCCTAGTTCGCGGACTCGATTACTACATGCGCACGACTTTTGAAGTGGTGCACGGGGCTCTGGGCGCGCAGAATTCGGTGCTCGGCGGCGGGCGCTATGATGGGCTCGCGGAATCACTGGGGTCGAAGGTGCCGGCGCCGGGAATTGGTTTTTCGATCGGCGAGGACCGGCTGGTGATGACCGTGGAAGAAAATCTGAAGGCGCCGCCGCTCGATTTGTTCGTCGCAGCCCTGGGCAATGGCGCCGTCGAGCGGGCGGGACAGCTCGCGCGAGACGCGCGGCAATCCGGATACTCCGTGGAAGTTACGGCGGATGGCAAGCTGAAACGTGCCATGGAACTGGCCAACAAGCTGGGCGCGCGTTATACGCTGATCGTAGGAGAAAACGAAATCGCCGCCGGCCGCTATGCTCTGAAGAATATGGCGTCCGGCGAACAAATAGAGATCGCGCGTGAAGAGATCGCGCAGCGGCTCCAAGTGACTCACTGATATGCAGACTGTACCGTTGGATTTTCTGGGCCAGTTGCGCCGCACCAACACTTGCGGCGAACTGCGCGCCAAAGATGCAGGTTCCCGCGCGTTGTTGATGGGATGGGTGCATCGCCGGCGTGATCTGGGCGGCGTCATTTTCATCCATCTCCGCGACCGCGAGGGCGTCACGCAGATCGTCTTTCACACCGACGCCGACCCGGAGATTCACGCCAAGGCCGAATTGCTTCGCTCGGAATACGTCATCGCGGTAGAAGGCAAGGTGAAGCAGCGCTCCGCCGACACGATCAATCCAAATCTGGCCACGGGAGAAGTGGAACTGGTGGCCGAGAAGATCTGGATCCTGAACGAATCGCGCACGCCGCCGTTTCCCATGGAGGACGACGTCGACGTTTCCGAAGACGCGCGCTTAAAATTTCGCTACGTTGACCTGCGCCGTCCGCGCATGCAGCGGAATATCATCCTGCGGTCGCAGATTTCGTTCGCGGTGCGCGAGTTTCTGGTTTCCCAGGGGTTTCTGGAAATCGAGACGCCCTTCATGACGCGCTCCACGCCCGAGGGTGCGCGCGATTACCTGGTGCCCAGCCGTGTGCAGCCGGGCACTTTTTATGCGCTGCCGCAATCCCCGCAGATCTTCAAACAGCTCCTCATGGTGAGCGGGTTCGACAAGTATTTCCAGATCGTGCGGTGTTTCCGCGATGAGGATCTGCGGGCCGACCGGCAACCGGAGTTCACGCAGATCGATCTCGAGATGTCGTTTCCTCAGGAGCAACAGATTTTCGAGGTGATCGAACCGCTGGTGCAGAAGATCTGCGCCGTGGCGGGTTACCAGGTGTCCATTCCCTTCCCCCGGCTGACGTACGCGGAGGCGATGCGCAGTTATGGGATCGACAAGCCGGATCGGCGTGTGCCGCCGATGTATCCGGTGGAAGATTTGTTCGCTGAGAACACACTCAGCGGGCACGGGCTGCCGCTGGTGGCGATTCACATTCCCAAAACGGGCGCGCTCAGCCGCAAGGAGCGCGACGAACTGAAGGCATTTGGCGCAGAGCGCGGACTGCGCGTTTTTGACGACGCCAAGCGCCTGGATCGCGATTTTCCTGAGGCGATGGCGCGCGTTCGCGAGCGCACCGGAGCAGCGGAAGATGACCTGCTGATCCTGGCGTCCTGGGCGGGTGAGCCAAAGGGTCATCGTCCCGAAGAGACCGTCTATCAGGCCTGCGGACAGTTACGTCTGTTCGCAGCGCAGAAATACAACGATCGCCACAAACTGCTCGATCCGAAGCGGTTCGAGTTTCTCTGGGTACTGGATTTTCCGATGTTCGAATGGAACCCGGACGAAAACCGCTGGGAAGCAGCACACCATCCATTCACGTCGGTGCATGACGATGACCTGGAGAAGCTGACAGCAGACCCGGCGCGCTGCCGGGCGAAATCGTATGACATCGTGCTGAATGGCGTCGAGCTCGGTTCGGGATCGATTCGTATTCACCGTCGCGATGTGCAGTCGAAGGTTTTCGGCGCGCTGGGGTTCAGCGACGAAGAGGCTCGGCGGCGGTTTGGGTTTCTCCTGGACGCGCTGGAGTACGGCGCGCCTCCCCATGGCGGGATTGCGCTGGGTCTGGACCGGCTGGTGATGATTCTGGCTGGTGAAACCTCCATTCGCGACGTGATTCCGTTCCCAAAAACCGCTCGCGGCACTGACTTGATGTGCGAGGCGCCGGCCGAAGTGCCCGAGCGGCAGTTGCGGGAGCTGGGCATCACAATACGTAAACCCCAGTGAGCGAACAAGGCGTTGGCGCCCGGACGCCCGATGACCGAAAACGGGCACGAATGCCGTGCTCCCCGCAATCTGCTATCCTCTAGAGTTGAAAAAGGAAAACTGTGTTCCCCGGCCGTGAGGCCGGGCCTTCCTGAGGTATCCATATGTCAGGCCATTCCAAATGGGCGACCATCAAGCACAAAAAGGCCGCCCTCGACGCTAAGCGCGGAAAAAGTTTCACGCGCATCATCAAAGAAATTACCATCGCCGCGCGCAACGGCGGCGATCCGGACGCTAACCCACGCCTGCGCACTGCGATTCTGGCGGCCAAGGGTGTCAGCATGCCCGCTGACAACATCAAGAAAGCCATCATGCGCGGCACCGGCGAACTCGAAGGCGGGCAGATCGACGAAGTGATGTTCGAAGGCTACGGCCCGGGCGGTGCGGCCGTGCTTGTGAATGTGGCCACCGACAACCGCAATCGCACCGTCAGCGAAATTCGCCATGTATTCTCCAAAAACGGCGGCAACCTGGGCGAGCAGGGCAGCGTGTCGTGGATGTTTGAGCGCAAGAGCCAGATTCTGGTCCCGCAGGAAAAAGCCGGCGAAGACCAGTTGATGGGCATCGTGCTGGATGCCGGCGCCGACGATCTCCGCTCGGACGGAACCCATTGGGAAATCCTCTCCGCGCCGGAAAATCACGAAGCCGTGCTTGCGGCGCTGGCGAAGGCCGGCATAAGTCACGAATCCGCCGAGGTCGCCATGGTGCCCAAGAACCTGATCAAGCTGGAGGGCAAGACCGCGGACGCCATGCTGCGCTTGAGCGAGGCCCTGGAAGAGCACGATGACGTCCAGAACGTCTTTTCTAATTTCGACGTGGACGAGAAAGAGCTTGAGGCCCTGGCCCGGTAGATGCGCGTTTTGGGTATCGATTGCGGAACCGAGCGCACCGGCTACGGCGTAATCGATAGCGATGGCCACACCCATCGTCTCGTTTCGGCGGGCGTGATTCGGACCAATACCAAATCCCCGCTGGAAGCCCGCCTACTGGAGATTTCTCGCGAGCTTCGCAACGTGATCGCGCGCAACGATCCCAACGCCGCGGCAGTGGAAGAAGTTTTTTATTCCACCAACGTCAAGACGGCTTTGAAACTGGCGCACGTACGCGGCGTCGCGCTGCTCGCGATTTCTGAAGCTGGCCTGGAATTTGGTGAATACTCTCCGCTGGAGATCAAGACCAGCGTGGTGGGGTACGGGCGCGCCGAGAAGCGCCAGGTGCAAATGATGGTGAAGTCGCTGCTGCGCCTCGATGAACCCATCGAATCGGAAGATGCATGCGACGCGCTGGCGGTGGCGGTGTGCCACGCCACGCACGACGCGATGCGCCGGAAGCTGGCGGGAACACCCGCATGAGGTGGGCCTTGGCCCTGGCGGTGGTGCCGCTATTCGCCGCGGACGCGCCGCGCTTGGTCTTTTCGAAATCCTTCCCCGGCAGCACGCCGGCCTATGTGGAGATTGCTCTCGACCGAGCTGGCAACGCCACCTACAAAGAGGCGGCGAATGACGATCAGCCTCTGCAGTTCCAGCTCGCCGAGAGTGACACGAGCGAAATGTTCGCACTGGCCGGCAAACTGGAACACTTCAACCATCCGCTCGAAGCGCCGGTCAAGGTGGCGTTCATGGGGATGAAAACTTTTCGCTTCGAGAACGGCGCCGAGAAGCACGAAGTGAAATTCAACTATTCGGAAGATCTCGACGCACAGGCGCTGCTGGACTGGTTCGAGCGCATCTCGGAAACCGAACAGCACGTCATCAACCTGGAGCGTGCCGCCAAGTACGACAAGCTCGGCGTGAACCAAGCTGTGCTTCTGGTGCAGATTGCGTTCGAGCACAAACGGCTGGTAGCCGCGCAGCAACTGCTGCCGATGCTGGATCGCGTTGCGAAAAGCGACACCTATATGCACATGGCCCGGGAGCGCGCGGCCGGCCTGGCGGATGCCATCCGCGCGTCCAAATGAAGTTCTGGGTTCCCCTCATTCTTCTGGTTTCCCTGGCGGCCGGGCAACAAACGAATCCCACGGCCGAGGAGAAAGAATTAAACACGGCTATCGCCGAAGCCGGCAATAGCCAGATTGACTTCGTTCGTGCGCTGGAGAATCATCTCGCCAAGTATCCGGATTCGTCCAAGAAACCGGAGATCGAGCGCGCCCTGGCAAGAGCGTCCATCGAATTGAAGGACGACCGGCGCATCGTTCTCTATGGCGGATGGGTCCTGGATCACGAAGCCGGTGATACACAGATCCTCGACCGCGTAACCCGCGCTCTGCTTTCCAGCGACTCCAAGGAGACCTCCGAGCGCGCGCTGCGGTATGCCAAACGCTACGTCGATCAGTTGGTTGACCTCGGCAAGGAGCCCCCCGCCGGACATTTCGGCGCCGCCGATTGGAAAATGGAAATCGATCGCGGCATAGCGCGGGCCATGTCGCTCGAAGCGCGCGCCACTGGAAATCTGGGCAAATACCAGGAAGCCCTGGCGCTGTCTGAAAAAGGCTACGCGGAGTTTCCAACGGCCGAGGGCGCGCGAGAAATCGCGAAATGGCTGGTCAAGCTGGGACGTGAAGGTGATGCCGTGCCGCACCTGGCGGATGCATTCACGATTTCCGACAGCCGCAGCACCGAGGCCACCCGCGCACAAGATCGCATCCGCATAGGTGAGTTGTATAAGAAGCTGAACGGATCGGAGAAAGGCCTCGGCGATTTGATTTTGGAATCGTACGACCGCACCGCGGCGCTCGTTGCCGAACGCAAGTGGCAGAGCCGCGCGAGCGATCCCAACGGCCAGGCGACATCCCTGATGGATTTTACGCTGCCCGGCCTGAACACCGCTCCGCTGAAACTCGCGTCGTTAAAAGGCAAAACGATCGTCTTCGATTTCTGGGCCACTTGGTGCGGACCCTGCCGCGCGCAGCATCCCCTTATGGAGCTGGTCAAGCGCCGTTTCGAAAGTAACCCCAACGTTTCGTTCGTAACGGTAAATGCCGATGAGGATCGCGACCTGGTAGCGCCATTTCTGAAGGACAACCAGTGGAACAGCTCTGTCTACTTCGAAGATGGCCTCTCGCGCCTGCTGCAAATCACTTCGATTCCCACGACCATCATCGTGGACAGGCACGGCGAGATTGCCAGCCGTATGAACGGCTTCAACCCGGATCGGTTCGCCGACCTGCTGACGGAGCGCATTCAACAAACACTGAAGGACTGAAACCGCCTCGATGAAGAAACTCCTCGCCCTCAACCGCAGCGAGATTGCCATCCGCATCATGCGCGCCGCCACCGAACTGGGCTTGCGCACCGTGGCCATCTTTTCCAAGGAAGACCGGCTCAGCCTGCATCGCTTCAAAGCGGATGAAGCGTACGAAATCGGCGAGAACAAAGGTCCCGTCGAAGCCTATCTCGACGTCGAGGGCATCGTCGCGCTCGCCAAGGAAAAGGCGATTGACGCGATCCATCCCGGCTACGGTTTCCTTTCGGAAAACCCCGCGTTGCCGCGAGCGTGTGAGCGCGCCGGGATTACGTTTATCGGGCCGGATGCGCGGTTGCTCGAACTTCTCGGCGACAAGCGTGCCGCGCGCAAACTCGCGCAACGGGCGGGCGTTCCCGTGGTACCCGGCACCGAGCATCCGGTGACCGATGGCGAAGCCGCGCGCAAAATGGCGGCCGAGATCGGTTTCCCGCTCATCATCAAGGCGGCCTTCGGAGGCGGCGGCCGCGGCATGCGCGTCGTAGAAAAAGCCGGCGATTTCGCCGAGCGCCTGGAGGAAGCACGCCGCGAGGCTGGCGCGGTTTTCGGCAACGATGCCGTGTTTCTCGAACGATACGTCCGGCGCGCACGCCACGTCGAAGTACAGATTCTGGGTGACCGCCACGGCAACATCGTGCACCTCTACGAGCGCGACTGCTCGGTGCAGCGGCGTCATCAAAAAGTCGTGGAAGTGGCGCCGGCGCAGGGATTGTCCGATGAAATCCGGCACGCTCTGGCGGATGCCGCAGTGCGCCTCGCGCGTGCTGCGGGCTATTACAACGCGGGAACGGTCGAATTCCTGGTGGACGCCGAAAGCGGCGCCTGGTACTTCATCGAGGTCAATCCGCGCATTCAAGTGGAACACACGGTCACGGAGATGGTGACCGGCGTCGATCTGGTGCGCTGCCAGATTCTGGTGGCGCAGGGCCACTCGCTGGGTGGCGCGGCGATCGGGCTCCCGCCGCAAGACAAAATTCCGTTGTACGGGCACGCGCTGCAGTGCCGCATCACGACCGAAGATCCCGCGAATCACTTCGTGCCGGATTACGGAAAGATGCACACCTACCGGTCGCCCGCCGGTTTCGGCATCAGGCTCGATGGCGGTTCGGCGTACAGCGGCGCCATCATCACTCCGTTCTACGATTCACTCCTGGTAAAGGTCACCGCGTGGGGGCGGGAGTTCGATCAAGCCTGCAAGCGCATGGACCGCGCGCTGCGTGAGTTTCGCGTCCGCGGCGTCAAAACCAACATCCCGTTCCTGGAAAACGTGGTCAACAACCCGCAGTTTCAGGCAGGCCAGGTCACAACTTCCTATCTCGACGAGCATCCCGAGCTGCTTCGCTTCACGCCGCGCCGCGACCGCGCCACTAAGCTGCTCACGTACCTGGGAGAGGTCATCGTCAACGGCAATCCCGAGGTAGCTGGCAAACCGCGGCCGGAGCGCATCCCCACTCCGGTCGTTCCCGAGCACAATTCTTCCCCGCCGCCGCCCGGCACGCGGCAACTGCTCGAGAAGCTGGGCGCCGAGAAGTTCGCCCAGTGGACGCGCGACCAGAAGCGGCTGCTGCTCACCGACACCACCTTTCGCGACGCCCACCAATCATTGCTCGCCACGCGTGTGCGCACCCACGACATGCTGTCCATTGCCAACTTCGTGTCGCACCGGTTATCGAATCTTTACAGCCTGGAAATGTGGGGCGGCGCTACATTCGACGTCTCCATGCGCTTCCTGCACGAGGACCCCTGGCAGCGGCTGCGGCGCTTGCGCGAGGCCATTCCTAACATCTGCTTTCAAATGCTGCTCCGCGCTTCCAACGCCGTGGGCTATGCGGCGTATCCCGACAACGTCGTGCGCGAATTCGTCTCCGAAGCGGCGAGCGAAGGCATCGACATCTTCCGCATTTTCGATTCGCTGAACTGGCTGCCCAACATGAAGGTGGCTATGGAAGCCGTGCGCCGCACCGGAAAAATTTGCGAGGCCGCCATCTGCTACACCGGCGACATTCTCGACCCCAAGCGGCAAAAGTATTCGCTCAATTACTACGTCAGTATGGCCAAGGAACTGGAGCGGATGGGCGCGCACGTGCTCGGCATCAAGGATATGGCTGGTCTCGCGAAACCCTATGCGGCGGAGAAACTGGTCAAAGCGTTGCGCCAGGAAGTCGGCATTCCGATTCACTTTCACACGCACGATACCAGCGGCATCAACGCAGCATCGGTGCTCAAAGCCTCTGACGTGGGCGTGGACGCTGCCGACGGCGCCATCGCCTCCATGAGCGGCCAGACCAGCCAGCCGAATCTCAATTCCATCGTTGCCGCGCTTGCTCATACCCGTCGCGACGCGGAAATTGATCTCGATGCGCTGAACGTCTGCGAGGACTATTGGGAAGCCGTGCGAACCTGCTACGCGCCTTTCGACACCGGGCCGCGCAGTGGATCGGCCGAGGTGTACGTCCACGAGATGCCCGGCGGCCAATACACCAATCTCAAGGAGCAGGCCGAAGCCATGGGCCTGGGCGCGCGTTGGCATGAGATCGCGCGCACTTATGCCGAAGTGAACCTCGCGTTTGGAGACATCGTGAAAGTCACGCCATCGAGCAAGGTCGTGGGCGACATGGCGATTTTTCTCGTGACCCACGGGATCACCATCCAGCAACTCGAGCGTCTCGGGCCCGATCATCATCTCTCCCTTCCCCACTCCGTGGTCGAGATGTTCGCCGGTGCGCTGGGCACGCCTGACGGTGGCTGGCCCAAGAAATTGCAGCGCGTGATTCTTCAGGGCCAATCACCCGAGCGCGGCCGTCCAGGCGCGAGGCTAGCCCCTGTTGATTTCGAGGAGACCGGGCGCTCGATCGAGAAAAAGATCGGCCGTCCGCCGCAGAGCGACGAGATCCTCAGCTACCTCATGTACCCCGAGGTCTTCCTCAAGTTCGCGCGCGCCCAGCAGACATGGGGCGATGTCGAAGTGCTTCCTTCGACGCAGTTCTTCTTCGGCATGCAGAAGGGGGAAGAGATTACCGTCGATATCGAACCCGGCAAGCGCCTGGTCATCAAGTTCCTGACAACCAGCGAGCCGCATCCCGACGGCCGCCGCACCGTGTTTTTCGAGCTGAACGGCCAACCGCGCGAGGTCACCGTCCGCGACCGTTCTTTGAAAGCCAACGTGGCCGAGCGGCTGAAGGCCGATCCCAATAATCCCAGCCACGTCGGTGCTCCCCTGCCCGGCATGGTCACCAGCGTCGCCATCGAACCGAATCAGTCCGTCCAAAAGGGCGATCGCCTGCTCGTCATCGAAGCCATGAAAATGCAGAGCACCGTTTATGCGCCCATCGCAGGAAAAGTCACGGCGATCCACGCGCAGGCTGGCCAGCAAGTCGAAGCGAAAGATCTCCTCGTGGTGATCAGTTAGGCTTCGGCGTCGGCTTTCCTTGGATATCGATGGAGTGGCTTTCGAGCGTCTTAGCCGTGGCGCGTTCGTAATCGGCGATGGCCCTGCTCAAATCGGCCTGCGCGCGGATTTCGAGGTCGCGCGCGTTGATCATCGCGGTTTGCCGCTGCAACACCAGAAACACGGTGGACGTTCCCGCCTGGAACTTGCGCAGTTCGCTCTCGTGCTGTGCCTCCGCAGACCGCCGGGATGCGCTCGCCGCCGCGAGGCGCGCCTTCGCCGACCCCATGGATTGGATCGTGTTGCGCACGTCGGCCTCGATGAGCTGTTCCAACTGCGCTCGCTGGCTATCGATGCGCCGCCCTTGCGCCACCGACGCTCCCAGGTTCGCCTCCGCCGTGCGATTGCGCAGCGGTAAGGACACTCGCACGCCCGCGTGGGTGGTCGGGAAATCCCATCCCGATATGCCCGCGAGCGATTGCCCGTAACTGCCCACCAGCAGCGGCGGCACGGTGCCCGACCCAAACGTAATCGGCGGTACCGGTGGCAGCCCATCGATCTGCGAAAGCTGGTTGATGCGCGCAACGATGGTGTCCTCCCCCGCGGTCAGCGCATTCGGCTGCGGCGGGAGCACGCGGCCCGCCAGTCCGTTGCCCACATAGGTCGCAATCAGGTCCACCTGCGGCTTGGTCTGCTCGCGGTAGTAGCGCTCGTCCGCGTCATTGATGGCGCGCGAAATTTTGATCTGCTCCAGTTCCGGCCTGTGCGCCACGGCTTCGCTCACCGCGTCGCCAACCTCGACTTTCGGTGCCGCCAGGTTCAACGGCGTTTCCGGCACGATCGCCTGCGACCAAATCGGCGCCAGCCGGTCCCCGAGCATCAGCGTCTTGAGTGCGTTCTCCGCGCGGGTGAGATTCTCTTGCGCGCTGTAGGCATTCTGCTCGAAATTATCCAACTGCGTCTCGGCCTCGGTCACATCGATCGGCGCCAATAATCCTTGCTTCACCATGCGCTCGTTGCTTTCCACTTGCCGCCGCGCCAGATCAACCGCCTCGAGCTGCACGTCCAGATTGCGCGCGGCGAACACCAGGTCCCAGTACGCATCCACGGCTTGTGTAACGACCTCCGTCACTCGTTGCCGGAACTGCGCGTCGCTCAGCGCCTGATTTTTCTTCGCGACTTCAATGTGGTGCCGCGCGTCGTCGTAAAGCAGGTTGCGGAATAGCGGCTGCGTCCACGTCAGCGTCATGGCGCTGGGGTACTGCGGATTCAGCGTGTTGAATTGGTTGTCACTCGATATTCGGGCCGATGAGAGACCCATCGAATAGCTCCCGCCGAGCGGTAGCAGACCGCTCAGTTGCGGCACGGCCGAAGCAGTAGCCTGCGAAATCGCCCCGTTCGGACCACCACCGATGATTGAGCCGATCGGGATCACGGTCCTTTCCCAGTAGCTGTCGGCCCCAAAGCGCGGATCGTACGCGCCTCTCGCGGCGGTCACGTTCAGTCCGGCGATGCCACGGTCAATGCGCGAAATCTCCAGGTCCCGGTTGTTCGCGAGCACATCGGCCACCGCTTCTTCGAGCGTGATCGAAACCTTCCCCACGATCCCCGGGCGGCCCGGCAGTAGAAACACCCGCTCCGATTGCGCCGCGGCCAGCCCGGCCATGCTCAGCATCACTAGGACCGCCCTCGTCAACGCGACGCTCCTTCGGATTGCGATCCGCGCGTGCGCAGGGCCCTCGCTGCCACCTTGATCCGCGAAATCTGTGCCTCTGCCACCGTCGTTAGCCTCTTCCACACAGTCGCCTCCCTCCAGTCCTCGAACAGCGAATAAAAAACCGGCACCGCCAGAAGCGTCAGTAGCAGGCACAATGTTTGGCCGCCCACCACCAGTACGCCGATCGACCGGTTCGTCGCCGCGCCTGGCCCGCCCGCCACCACCAGCGGAATCATTCCCGCGACGAGCGACGCGGTCGTCATCAAAATCGGCCGCAGCCGGTCACGATTGGCTTGGATGATCGCGTCGAAGCGCGCCATGCCGCCTTTCCGCAGCCCGTTGGTGTGATCGATCTGCAAAATCGCGTTCTTCTTCACAATGCCGAACAACAGCAGCAGACCCAGGCCGGAAAACACGTTGATGGTTTGGCGCGCCACCAGCAGAGCCACAATGCCAAACGGAACCGCCATGGGCAGCGTCAGTAGAATGGTCACCGGATGCAGAAACGACTCGAACTGCGCCGCCAGCACCATGTACATGAAGATGAACGAGAGCGAAATCGCCAGCATGAAGTAGTAGCCCGTTCGTCCCAGCTCTTTCGAAGCGCCTCCTAATTCCGTCTTGTAGCCCGGATCAAGATTGAGATCCCGCGCAAAATCATCCAGGCGGCTGAGGATCGCCGCTTCAGACCCGCCCGGCCGCACGTTGCTGAATAGCGTCACCTCGCGCTGGCGATTGAGCCGCTCGATCGCCGCCGGCCCCGCGCCCTCGCGGATCGCGACCACGTCATCCAGGCTCACCCATCCGCGTTTGCTCGAAGCCACAATCAGCCGTTTCAGCGTCTCGGCGCTCGCGCGCGATTCGCTCATGGCGCGCAATCGCACATCGTATTGATCCGCGCCCGCCTCGAAGGTGGAGACGTTTTGCCCGGCCACCATAATGTTGAGCGCCTGCGCAATGTCGCTCACGCGAACGCCCAGGTCCGCCGCGCGCTCCCGGTCGATCGAAATGCGCAGCTCCGGTTTTCCTAGCACCAGCGACGAATCCGCATCCACTACGTCCGGAATCGTCTTCATCCGCGCCAGCATCGCCTGCGCATACTGGTTCAGCTTTCCCAGGTCCGGCCCGCTCAGCGTGTATTGAATGGCGGCATTGCGTCCGTCCGGATCTCCGCCCGGTGGCTGCACCGACGTTCGCAGCCCCGGTGGAAACGTCTTCAGCAGCTCGCGCGCCCGCACCATGATCTCTTGCTGATTGAGTTCGCGATCCCCAATCGGTGAGAGCTTCACATAAATCGCCGCCGCGTTCACCGCCCGCTGCGTGCCTCCGGCAACCGTGGTCAGCGTCGCCGTGACTCCGGGAATCTGTCGCACGTCGCGCGCCACGCGCTCCGCCACGGTCTCGGTTGCCGCGAGACTGGATTCCTCGCCAGCGCGTATTGTGATTTCGAACTCCGAGCGGTCGTCATCCGGAACAAAGTTCTTGCCGATCAGCGCAAACAACGGAACAGTGCTCACCACCACCAGCACGCTCAGCCCCACCATCGCGCGCCGGTGGGCCATCGACCAGTGCAGCATCCGCGTATACAGCCGGTCCGTCCGCGCGAACAGGCCAGCATCCTTCGAGCAATGCCCTTTTGCAACCGTCACCGGCCGCAACCAACGCGCCCCCAGCATTGGCGTAAGCGTGAACGAAACCAGCAGCGACACCGCGATGGCAAATGACGCCGTCAGCCCGAACGAGGACATGAATCGTCCCACGATGCCGCCCATGAAGCCCACCGGCACGAACACCGCTAGTAACGACAGCGTCGTCGCCATCACCGCGAGGCCAATCTCGCGCGTGCCTTCAATCGCCGCCTGGAACGGCGGCAGGCCCTTTTCCTCGATGAACCGGTAGATATTCTCGAGCACGATGATGGCATCGTCGATTACGATCCCCACCATCAGCGTCAGCGCCAGCATCGTGATCTGGTTCAAGCTGTAGTTCATCGCCGCCATCAGCCCGAATGTCGAGATGATCGAAGTCGGAATCGCGATGGCCGCGATCAGCGTCGTCCGCAAGCTCGCCAGAAACAGAAAGATCACCACCGCCGCCAGCAGGCTGCCTTCGACCAGGTGCGTCTCGATCGACTCGACCGCTGCCTGAATGAAGGCCGATTCGTCTGCAATCACTTCGGCGTGAACATCCCTCGGCAGCGAAGGCGCAATTTCGGCCAGCCTTTCGCGCACCGCCCGCGCAACCGCTACCACGTTCTCGCCCGATTGCTTCGAAACCACTAACTCGACCGCCGGCCTGCCATTCAACAGCGACGCGCTGCGCACTTCCTGCTCGCCGTCCGTCGCGTGTCCAATGTCACTGACCCGCACCGCGTACGTGCCGCGATTGGCCACCACAACGTCGTTGAAATCCTTCGAATCCGCGATACGGCCCAGCGTCCGCACCGTCAGTTCGCGCGAGCCTTCATCCACGCGCCCGCCCGGCAGCTCCAGGTTTTGCTGTCGCAGTGCGCCTGCCACGTCACCCACCGTCAAGCCGTAAGCACGCATGCGGTCCGGATTGACATCCACGTCGATCTCCCGCCGCGCCCCGCCCAGAACTTGCACCAGCCCCACGCCCTTCAGGTTTTCGATCTGCTCCTTGATCTGTTTCTCCGCAATGTGCGTAACTTCGCGCAGCGGTCGTGGCGCTGAAACCACTACGCGCAGAATTGGCGCTGCATCGGTGTCGAATTTCTCCACCACCGGCGGCCGCGCCGTTTCCGGCAGATCGCCCGTCACCAGCGCAACTTTGTCGCGCACCTCCTGTGCCGCCACGTCCCCGTTCTTGTCCAACTGAAAACTGACAGCTACCGCCGCGAGCCCCTCGGTCGAAGACGAGTGCACTTCTTCGATGCCGCTGATGGTGTTGACCGCCCCTTCGATCTTCTTCGTGATCTCCGTCTCCACCTGCTCCGGAGCCGCTCCAGGATTCACTACGGTCACCTGCACCATGGGCAGATCCACCTTGGGCAGTAGATCCACACCGAGCCCGAAGAACGAAAACGCCCCCACCACCGTCAGCGCCAGCACCAGCATGGTGGCGAAAACGGGTCTACGGACGCAGATCTCGGCAAGTTTATGCATGGGTCAATGGAATCAGTTGCGCCGCTCGACGAGCGCTCCATCATAGAGGTCTGGCAGATTGCTGGTCGCGACCACGGCTCCGCGCGAGAGGCCCGAGAGGATCCGCGTCGTGCCATTCTCCGCACTGCCCACCTGCACCACTCGCACCCGCGCGCGGTCGCTCTCGATCACGAAAACCCGTGACGCGTTCGCGCCCGAATCAGTAAGCACCGCCGCTGCTGGAACGAAAATGCCTTCCTCGCCCTGCGGCAATTGCACCCGCGCCGTCGCGGACATCCCCGGGCGCAGCACCAGAGACGGATTGGCAAACTCCGCCCGTATCGTCATGGCGCGCGATCCCGGATCAACCGCCGGGCTCAGGACCTTCACCTTCCCCTCGAATTCCCGCCCAGCCTGCGCCGCCACCCGCGCATAAACCGTCATGCCCGGATGAATCCGCGACGTTTCAATCTCCGAAACCTGCAAATCCAGGCGGATCGGATTCGCCCGCAGGATCGTCGCAATCTTCGACGACGCGTTCACCGGTTCGCCGATCGCCATGTGCCGTTCGCTGATGTATCCAGCCAGCGGCGCGCACACTACCGTATCGTCCAGCTCCTTCTGCGCCATTGCTGTCTGTGACTTTGCCGACGCCAGCGCCGCCTCCGCCCCGTCGATTCCCTGATGGTTCAACCGCGCCCCGTTGACGGCTGCTTCATACTGCCGCCTCGCCACATCGGCCTGCGCCTCCGCGCTATCCGCCTGCGCGCGCGCTCTTTCGTAATTGCTCGCGGAAACATCGCCCGTCGCCACCAGGCTGGCGTAGCGCTTCGCATCAGCCACCGCCAGCTTCGCCTGCGCCTCGGCCGATTCGTACGCCGCCCGCGCCGCCTGCACTTCCGGTACCGCCGCCGGATCGAACGTCGCATTCGGCCCCAGCCCGATGCGCATGCGCGATTGCCGCAGCGCCGCCTCCGTCTGCTGTTGAACAGCCCGTGCCTGCTCCAGGCGCAGCCGCGCGTTCCGATCGTCAAGCCGCGCGATCACGTCCCCCTCGCTCACCCACGCACCCACGTCCACCGGCGTGGCCACCACCCGCCCCGCCGTCAGCGGCGCCACTTCCGAAGTCGCATCCGCCATAAACGAACCGTTCGCCTGAATCGCAACCGCCACCTCGCGAGTCGCCGCCACGCCCATCGTGACCCGCAGCGGTTTCAGTTCCGCCGCGTGTACGTTTGCCGCACCGCCTCCCGAACGCCCGCAGGAAAGCGAACCCACCGCCAGCACCATCGCTACAATCAACCGACCCCGCACGCGCCTAAACCTTCCCCCTCTTTTTCGTCGTGCGCCGCCCGCGTGTCGCGCGCTTGCCGCCCAGTCCCTCAAACAGGACGCGCGTAAAATTCTCCGCCGTCACTTCATCGGAAGCAGTTTTCACGCCCACGCCGAACAGTTTCGTCACCATCCCGAAGTACGACGGCATCCCCACCACCGCAAAAATCACCGCTCCCGGATCAAGGCCCGCAAACGCACCCTGGCGCTTCCGCCGCGCAATGTAATCGTAGAGAAAGCCGTAGAGCGGAATGCCCAGGCTGCGGTGCAGAATCTGCGAGAATTCGTGTGCATTCAGCGCGGAATAAATCAGCAGCCGTTGAAAGCTCGGGTCGTCGCGGTACGATTCCAGAATCTTCTGGATCAGGCTCCGGAACAGCGCTTCGTCGTCGCACCGTTCGGCATGGCCGCGCAGCTCCGCGATCCACTCTTCGGTCCCGCCCTCGCGGTTCTTGTAATCGAGAAGCGCCGCGTACAATTCCTCTTTGCTCGCGAAGTGCCGGAAAATAATGGCCTCGCTGACGCCCGCCGCCGCCGCGATTTCGCGCGTGGTGGTGCCATCGAAACCATTCTTGGAAAATAGCTCTATCGCGACTTCGAGAAGCTGCGTCCGCCGGTCCCCCGCCGCCATACGCTTAGCCGGGGAACGAACGCCTTCGGAAGCAGCAGCAACCTGAGGAGAAAGCGCCATCGAAGCACGTAAGTAAGTGCTCACTTACTATAGCCGCCGAAGCTCGCGCCGTCAAGCCAAAATTCTGTTACAGACTTACAAGACGCGTTTTAGCAGTGGAATCCTGCGGAATATCAGACTGCTCGCACACCACGTGACGGCGGCCGCCAAGATGGTCGCGTAGAGGAACTTCACCGGCTTCGGCGCGGCATAACTGTGCATCAGTAGCGTCACTGCGATCAAAATCGGCGTATGGAACAGGTACACGGAGAAGCAGTTATCGCTCATCCACTTCGCGGCTGGACCCTGGCGGTTGAACCGGTCCCGATACAAAACCGTCAATCCCAAACAAATGCCCAGGCAGACGAACGGCTCCCAGAAGCAGAGGGCCGCGCTCTGCCAGGTAAATCCGCCGTTGATCCTGGCCTCGCTGTGCGTGGCCGTTATCGCCCAGCCGATCGCGAACCACACAACTCCGCCCGCTACCAGCGCCAGCCAGAACCACCTCATGCCAAAGCGATACGGAATCCGCAGCAGCCAGTCCCTTCGCCACGCCAGAATGCCCACGCTGAACAGCAGAACGTACTGCGAGAAATAGCAGAGCTGCATGTTGAGAATGTTCGTGCCCATCGGCTGCACCGTCCGCACCAGAAACGTGCACAGCCCCATCACCAGAGCCAGGCCCGCCACCTGCGAGTGCGTTGGCAGCGCGGCATCGAACTCATTATGTGGAGCGCCGCCGCGGCTCAAGCGCGCCAGACCATACATCAGGCAGAAAACCAGCAACGCCACCGTAAACCACATGGGGCCCGAACCGCTCAGAAATCGCAGACTCACGATGTAACCGCGATAGCAATCGAGAAACGGCGCCTTAATCTCGTAGTGGTCCTTCAGCATCCAGTAAACGACAAAGGGATGGATCACGAGCATGTAGAACAACGATGGAATCCCCAGCCGGATCGCGCGATCCCGCAGGAATCTTCCGAACCCTTTCCGGTCAAACGCCGCCGGCACAAAGTAGCCCGCGATCAGGAACAGAAAGCCCATGAAGAACGCCTGTAGGAACACCTGATACGTCGCGAACCCGATCATGACGCCAGTCCCCGGCTTCGGGTCCTCCATGAAATACCAACTCCCGAGATGGCTGTACGTGACCGCCGCGTGCATGCTGATCACCAGCAGGATCATGAGCCACCGCAAGTTGTCGATGAACTCCAGCCGCGGCTTAGCCGAAGCGGCTGGAGCCATACTGGCCGTCATCACCGGTTCATGGGTCATGGGACCTCCCGCGGCACCTTTGGAGCCACTTCAATTTACTTACGGAGTCAGTATATAGCAGGGTTAGTCCGTGAAACTCAGCCAGACTTTACACAGTGGCTTCAGCCTATCGGGTTGGTGAGGGCGCGACTTTGCTTTTCGTAAGTGCCGAAGATATCTGGTTCGGAATACCGCGAAAGGATGTGCCTGGGGCAAAACCGGTAAGCTGGGCCGCCGTGCTCATGCTCATACTGGTCAAACTCGTCAAACTCGTAAAGCACGGTCGTGGTCTTGTAGAGGCAACGGACGGGGTGCTGTTTCGCAGCATTTGTGTCGAACAGGACCACATTGTCGCCACCACCGTCTAGGAGGCTTTTGTAAACGATGCCATCGTAGCCATGACTTTGAAATTCCTCGGCGAGCACTTGGGTTGGGGCGTATTCGATGATCTCATCGCCTCCTCGCACTGGCTTCGAAAATGCATTGCCGATGTCGCCCCAAACTCCGTTCTCTCTCGTCTGGGCATCCGGCTTAATTTCTTCTCCCGTGCCCCCATCTATGAGCTGATGAGAAAAACTTTGCCTTGTGTCGCGAGAGCAATCAATCACTCGACAGTCACGGCTGAGCATGAACGTTGCCAGCGTCACCAGCGAACGGACCCATGGGCGCGTCTCGGCCATGGCCGTCTCTCGCTTCTCGGCGAGATAGAGATATGGAATACCCTTTCGATTAGCTCGGCCGTCCCCGACCTTCGTAGCATCCGGTAACATCCGCTTTGCCGAGCATGGAGTCTCGAAATATGCCATCGTTGACTCGTCGTCTTCATCGAACCCAATCCTGACAGGGTAACTTCCGTGGTCATTTGCGACTTGTGCTCGGAAGAGGCGCGAACCGCTGAGTAGCGTTTTCTGGCGGAAAGTACTGGTCTCACGGACCACACTCAAGAACTCTTGGGTCTTTTCATCGTGTTCGCCATGCGAGAGCTCAGCGCGCTCGCGGACGCATGTGGCCTTGGCCTGCACCGCTTGCGCGAATTCACAGTAGCTGTAGAGAGAAGGAAATTCAGCCATGCGGACAGTTTATCGGAAATTCCTGCAAGGCCCGCTGCCTGCACTCACTGCTTAGCAATGCGCTGGCGGCGTCCGTGGCGGATGTGCAGGACAGAGACCGTATCGCCTTCGATGGTGAAGAGAACACGGTACACATGCGGCCTGCGTCCGTAGAGCAGTTGCCGCACCTCGAATGGAAACACCGCGTTTTCCGGGGCTAATGCGCAGCGTTGCGGAGAGTGAGCTAGCGAAGCCACTGCCTCACGCAAACCCTGAAACCAGCGCAAACCAGCTTCTCCCGCCTCTTGCGACAACAGCCGTGCGAGGATGCCGTTCAAATCGTGTTTTGCTGTGGCGGTGGTCCTAACGCGGAAGGCCATGCTTGACGCGCAACTCCTCAAACGCCTCTGCGGCGGATTGGGTGCGCCCGGCCTTCACGTCCTCATAACCCTGCCGGATGCCTGCAACGGCCTCCTCGAAGTCCTGCTGCTGCCATTCCAGATACTCGGCCAAAGCATCGTCAAGCGCTGCGGCGGCGTCTTGCCCGCGGCTCTGGGCGTACTGTTCCAGTTGGGCCTTGCGCTCCGGCTTGATCGGTATCACATCCATGACGCCTTCAGAGTAGGGACAGCGGGGGTAACTGTCAAGCCCCGCGCGAGCGCTTGTTGTATCAACGGGTTCCACGCAGTTGTGGGGATCGACTCGCTACAGCGACTGATATACTGGTAACCGAAATTCCTCCCCGCTGAATTGCCGAAAGGCCCCAGCGGGGTTATTTTTTCGTCAGCGCAGATTCCAGACACTACCCATCCAGGCCCCTAGCATTTTCTAATCGAACAATGAGCCTGGAGGAGGAGCGAAGCTCCGCCGCCAGGCCTCCTTTCTGAATTTGTTGGAACCGGG
>Ga0181536_10001036_pt1 | contig 33188 bp, 33 predicted proteins | sample PEATcosm2014_Bin_41_FD_121105 | JGI IMG/M metagenome (GOLD analysis project Ga0181536, IMG submission 121105) | Peatland microbial communities from MTU Mesocosm Facility, Houghton, MI, USA - PEATcosm2014_Bin17_60_metaG | ecosystem: Environmental > Terrestrial > Soil > Wetlands > Peat | place...
ACGCGCAGAGGTTATCGGGTGGCCGTCACCGAAGCGACGAACAAGGTGTCGCAGCACATCTTCCGCAAACAGGGCTTCGTCGAGCGCGTGCAACGGTCATACGAGGTTCATCGCTTCGATGGGCGGAAGTTTTTTGCGTCGATCGCGGAGCACGGGGGCCCGATACTGATGGATAAATTGCTCGCGCCGTGATGTGAAGTGATCGGCTAAATCCAGTTTCCGGTTGGCTCCTGAGTGACGGGCAATCCCGTAGTAATCCGCGTTGGACGAAAACTGATTTTATAAAAACCGGATCGAATAGTTGCCGTAGCCAGGTGTTTACCCTAATCCAGCACCGGCCGCGGGCAATAGGGAATCGGCATTCCCTTAACAATCGCCCCGGGGTTCCCCTCAACCAGCGCTTCCGCATACTCGGCGCCCACGATTTTTTCGGCTACGGCGCGCGCTGCGGAAAGATTCGGAATCCGCCGCCGAGTGTCGTGAGCGTCGGAGGCAAGTATGTGTACGGCAGAGCGGTCGAGCAGCCAGTGGGCGATGATCTCAGGCCGCTCTCCCCAAAACCCCGTCAGCGACGAGGCCGTCACCTGAATCAGACAGCCCTGCTCCGCCCACTCCAGGATGCGCTGCGGCGTTTGCTGCAGGATCGGGTTGCGTTCGGGATGAGTCAGGATCGGCGTAAGCCCGCGATCTCCCAGGCGCGTGAAGCAGTCGCCTAGCCTGGTCGGGACGCTGAAGTTGCTGAGTTCAATCAGCAGATAATTGGTTTCGCCAATCGTGTAGCTGTGCGGCTGCTCGAGCACCCGTTCCAGATTCTCGAAAGAAAGATGAAAATCGCAGCCCAGGGTCAATTGCAATTCCAGTGCGGAGCCGAGCTTTTCTCGCAGTTGGTCGAGAAGCCCCGAGAGATATCCGCGATCGTAAGGGTATCGATCGTTGGCGTGCGGTGTGGCCACCGAGTGGGTAATCCCGTCCGCTGCCGCCATGCGGCACATTTCGACGGCTACATCCCACGATTTGGGACCGTCGTCGACCTCGGGCAGAAGGTGGCAGTGGATGTCAATCACGGCGCAGTCCGACGTGGTTGTTCGTAGCAACTTACGGATTCAGACTACAACGATTAGAACACATCCGCAGCCAGGCATCGCCGTTCGGGGGGCGCGCTCTTTTTCGTATCTGCGCAGCCCGGTGCTTCACCCGTGCATCCAACCGGAAGGGTCCCAGTTTTAACACAGGGTCGCGTCGGGCGAAACTTACACCGGTAAGGCTCGCAGTTGCCAGTTTCCGCCTTCTCGTGCACGATAGTGAACACGACCTTTTCGTTCTCATCTTGGATATTGAGGAGCAGGTTCGCAAATGAGCTTTCAAAGGGCGGCGCGTGCCGCACTGACAGGTCAAACTGGTCTCTGCCGCATTCTTGCGGCCATGGCCGTGGTCATAGTCATAGTTCCGCTTCTGGCTGGACTTTTCCTCTCCTGCGGCAGCAGCAGCAGCGTCAGCCCGAATGGGCCTGACCATAATGCCTATCTAACCCTGCCAACGTATGGCTCCGTGGCGCTGCTGCACATCGACGGTGCAACCGGTGTCATCACCCTGGGAGCGGAAACGCCGCAGGTGGTGGGAACCACGCCCACCGGTCTGGCGTTGCTGCCATCGAAGAAGTTTCTGTACGCGGTCAATTCCCTCGCCAATTCAATCTCGATTTTCAACGTTGCCCTCGACGGTACTTTGACGCTCAGTGGGCCGCCGATGCCGACTGGCGGTTCCAGTCCGAATGCGGCAGTCATCGACCCTCTAGGCAAGTATTTGTTAGTTACCAATAACCTTACCGACAACGTTTCCGTTTTTTCTATCGATCCCGGCAGTGGCGCTTTGTCGCAGATCGGATCGCCCGTTCCCGCGAATTCTAATCCTGCCCAGATTCTAATCACCCATTCCGGCAAGTTCGTGTACGTGAGCAATCCGGGTATCGGGGCGGTCACCGTTTTTTCGTTTTCGAATGGCGTGCTTAGCCAGTTGGAGAATTCTCCGGCCCCTTCGGGATCGGGAGCTTTCGGCCTAGCCGTGGATGCGAGTGACCGATTCCTCTACGTCGCGAATCAGTCGGCAAGCAACCCTTCTCCGTACTTGTCCACCATCGGCAATGTTTCCGGCTTCAACATCGACCCTGGTACTGGCGCCTTGACCCCGATACTCGGCTCGCCCTTTACCGCCGCAAACGGCACCGGCCCCACCGCAGTTACTGTCGATCCCAGTGGCAGGTTTGTTTACGCGGTGACCACGGGATCGAGCTACTCTATCTGGTGTTTCACGATCGATCCCACGAACGGACAACTGGCCGCGGTAACGAACTCGCCATTCAGCTTGGCGGCAGGCGGGCTGTTCGTCCTCATCGATCCCACCGGTAACTATTTCTATATCGGAAGTCAGAACGGCATTGAAGGCTATACCTACAATCCGGCGACCGGCGTTCCTACGGCTATCGCGGGCTCGCCCTTTTCCACCGGAGTGGAGCCCGGGGGAATGGTGCTTTCCGAGTGAACCCAGCGTTCGAGTTGAGATTTCATCTTTGAAGTCTGTTACTTTCGGAGTAGCACTTTGGTGGAGCAAGATTAGCACCCGCGTGCCATTTTCAGATTCGCGGGTTAGTCCTACATTCCAGTTGAGCAGTTCTGGGGGAGGGCTGCCCGGGCGCTCTGGATTCGAGAGAATTCGGGCGCCCGTTTAATTTTTTCCGCACAACCCCACACCGCTGGGATCTTTGTCGTTTTCAAACCACTGCCAATCAAGCCATTGCTGAAGAACTCGGCGTTGGCCTTGATTTTGGGTGGCACAGCGCCGGGCCCCAGCCCGCGCGCACTTTGCGGGTTGGGGTGGAGGAGTTCACCCCTGCCATAACTAGCTCGTTTTCAGAGCCGGCTTTAGCCATTGAGGTGAGACTGCGAACACGGAAAATGCTTTTCCCGCAGCCTGTAAGAGGCTGGGCGCCGATCTAGGCTTATCCTCGCTCAATTCGTGGAAATAGTGAAGTTCACCAAGATGCGGGCCTGAGTTTCCACCGCTTGCCCGTTGAGTATGTAGGGCTTGAAGTGCCACTGCTTGACCGCCTCCCGAGCTGCCGCCGCCAGGATTGCCGGGCCACTGAGGATCTGCAACTCCTGGATCGTGCCCTCTCGCGAGATCAGCGCTTGCAGACTGACCGCACCCTGCACCTTCATCTGCCGCGCCAGCAAGGGATAATCCGGTGGCACCGAAACGGTCACATTTTGGGCTGTTAGCGGAGAGAGCTGCACCCGATCGCCGGCATTCACTGTCGCATTCGGCACCGAAGCGGGAGCGCCGGACCCGACCGACGTCGCGCCCGAATCCACATCCAGGTGGATGGCATTGCTTTTCGCGGGCACGTTGATGTGGCGGTTTCCGGCCACGACTTCCACCTGCAGAGGAGGAAGCGCTGCGCGCTCCGTGGTTGCTACGAAGGGAGCTTCGGCCGCAGCCGGTGCCGCCGACTTGGCTGGCTTGCGTTCACGCACGGGGGCCGCCGGTGTGCTCGCAATTGGCGCAATCACCTTGCTCTTGCTTCGAAACACGGCTTCATGGACTTCGCCGTCCGGCGGAAACCAGAAATCCCAGTCTTTAAGAACCACCGCCACCAGCGCCACCAGTAGTATACCGAGCGCGATGACCATCCGCTTCCGCTGCACCTCGGCATCCTGCGGTACACGTTGCAGCGGCAGCCGCGTTGACCGCTCCAGATGATTCTCGGATTGGGTTTCGTCTTGAAATACGTGCACAGGATCCTCCTCGAAATCGCAATCGGCCTCGGGGAGTGCTGACTTAGTATGCCCCGAAACCTGCGCCAATGCCAAGCAAATCCGGCACTGGCCGCACCCTTGCCGGAGCTGAACCGGGGGTATATAGACCTCACGCCTAGGTTGTTTGGGCGCTAAATTGCTCACAGGCCACGGAAAAACGCGAATTCCGCGTCCAGGCATCTCTTTAGCGGTAGATTGTCAAGGCAAGGGTGCTCGCCTTATTGTGCTTGCGCCAGCTCAGGAAGTTTTCGGACCCTTGTAGTCGAGCTTGTCAAGAATGCCGGTGGCGGCGTCAAGAATTTCCTTATCTACCTTCCGATTTGAAGCGATGGCTTCCGCCAGCGGGACGGAAATAATCTTGTTCCCCCGCAGTGCCGCCATCTGACCGAATTCGCCACCGTGCACCATGTCGATGGCGCCCAGTCCGTAGCGCGTGGCCAGCACGCGGTCAAAAGCGCTCGGCGACCCGCCGCGCTGGATGTGTCCAAGCACAACCGACCGCGATTCGAAGCCAGTCCGTTTTTCGATCTCGTTCGCCACGGTCAAGCCGATTCCGCCCAGGCGAAGATGCCCGAATTCGTCGCGCTCTTGCTCTCCACCGTTCATCTCGACGCCCCCGGCAAACTTCGCGCCCTCGGCTGCCACCACGATGCTGAAGTATCTTCCCCGGGCGTGCCGCTGCCGAATCAGTTCGGCCACCTTGTCAATATCGAAAGGAACTTCGGGGATCAGAATGACGTCGGCGCCCCCGGCGATACCGCTATAGATCGCAATCCAGCCCGCGGCGCGCCCCATTACTTCCACCACGATCACGCGATTGTGAGCCTCGGCGGTGGTGTGCACACGGTCAATGGCTTCGGTAGCCACGTTCACCGCTGTGTCGAAACCGAAGGTGAAGTCGGTGCCCGACAAATCGTTGTCGATCGTCTTCGGAACACCGACTACTCTTACTCCGTTGTCGAAAAGTTTTTTCGCCACTGAAAGCGTGTCATCTCCGCCAATGGCGATCAGCGCGTCACAGCCATGTTTCTTGAGGTTCTCGGCGCAGCGCTGCAGGCCGCCGTCATGCTTGTCGGGATTGGTGCGCGAAGTGCGCAGAATCGTGCCGCCACGCGGCAGGATGCCGCCCACCGACGAGAGGTCGAGTGGCATGGTCTTGTCTTCCAGCACCCCGCGCCAGCCTTCCACGAATCCCACAAACTCGTCGTCATAGTGGAAGCTGCCCTTGCGCACCACCGCCCGAATGACCGCATTCAGCCCGGGGCAGTCGCCGCCGCCCGTCAGCATTCCAATTTTCATCGCCCGCTCCTCAGGTAATTTCCAGCTAATAGTATGAGTTCGCCCCTGAGCGTATGCATTCCGCCCGTACCGCGTATGCCCGTAAGCCGGATATCTTTAGGTTATCACGCTGCTTTGCTCGTACACGGAGCCGCGTCCGTGCCTCCAATGTAGAGAGGCGGCTTGCCGCGTTTCAAAATGCCGAGGCCAACCTCGGCTTGCGAACCCGGCCAATTTTCGCCACAATACTTGCCGCCGAACATTCATCGCCGGGCGTTCGCAAAACGGCCACCCAACCCATGCCAAAATTCCTGCGCATTCTTCTCTGGATTGCCGTCAGCCTGCTCGGAGCGCTGGCACTGGCCACCATTGCCTTGCATCGCGGCGAACAGATCAACGCCCTCTGGCTCGTCGTCGCCGCCGTCTCCACCTACGCCGTCGGATATCGCTTCTACAGCAGTTTCATTGCCGCCAAAGTGCTGGCCCTCGATCCCCTGCGCGCTACTCCGGCGGAGCGTCTCGACAACGGCCGCGACTTCGTCCCTACCAACAAGTGGGTCGTCTTCGGACACCACTTCGCCGCCATTGCCGGCCCCGGCCCGCTTGTCGGCCCCGTGCTCGCCGCCCAGTTCGGATACCTCCCCGGCACGCTCTGGATCATCGCCGGCGCCGTCCTGGGTGGGTGCGTGCAGGATTTCGTCATCCTGCTATTCTCCGTGCGCCGCGACGGCAAATCGCTCACCGAGATGGCAAAATCCGAAATCGGCCGTCTGGGTGGAGTTGTGGCCTACGTCGCCGTGCTTGGCATCATCGTAATCCTGCTCGCTGTGGTCGCACTCGTTGTCGTCAACGCGCTCAAGTCGAGTCCCTGGGGAGCGTTCACCATTGCCATGACCATGCCCATCGCCGTATTGATGGGCATCTATCTGCGCCGAATTCGCCCCGGCAAGGTTCTCGAAACTTCCGCCATTGGATTTGTGCTCGTGCTCGCCGCCATCTTCGGTGGACAGTGGGTTTCCGAGACACCCTCCTGGGCGGCAATCTTCACCCTGACGGCTCCCACGCTGTCAATCCTCATCATCGTCTATGGCTTCGCCGCGTCTGCGCTGCCCGTGTGGCTGCTGCTCGCGCCCCGCGACTACCTGAGCACGTTCGTGAAGCTCGGGACGATTTCACTGCTGGCCGTGGGCATCGTGGTGCTGCGCCCGTCCCTGCACATGCCTCCCCTGACCCGCTTTGCCGACGGCGACGGCCCCGTGTTCGCCGGAAAGATCTTTCCCTTCGCATTCATCACCATCGCCTGCGGCGCCATCAGCGGGTTTCATGCCCTGATTTCCAGCGGCACCACGCCCAAGCTGATCCGCCGCGAACCGGAAGCCCGGCTCGTCGGCTACGGCGCCATGATGGCCGAGTCGATGGTCGCGATCATGGCCATGATTGCGGCCTCCGTGTTGCAACCCGGCGTCTATTTCGCCGTCAACAGTCCCGCCGGCATCGTGGGCCAGGCGCCCGAGGCGGCCGCGACCACCATCAGTTCCTGGGGATTCCAGGTCACCGCCGCGCAGATGGCAACTCTGGCGCACGCTGTAGGCGAGCAGACGCTCTTCAATCGCACCGGCGGCGCGCCCGCTTTCGCCGTCGGCATGGCGCAGATTTTTTCCAGCACCCTCGGCGGCCACGCGGTCATGGCGCTCTGGTATCACTTCGCCATCATGTTCGAAGCGCTCTTCATCCTCACCATCATCGACGCCGGCACCCGCGTCGGCCGCTTCATGTTGCAGGATGCCCTAGGCCACATCTGGAAACCACTCGGCCGCACCAGTTGGTACCCATCGATTCTTTTTACCAGCGCGGTGATCGTCGCTGCCTGGGGGAATTTCCTCTGGCAAGGGATCAAGGATCCATTAGGCGGCATCAATTCGCTCTGGCCGCTCTTCGGCATTTGCAATCAGCTGCTGGCGACCGTTGCGCTCTGCGTCGCGACCAACATCATCCTGAAAACGGCCTGCGCGAAGACGAGACGATTACGTTACGCGCTGGTCACGCTTTTCCCGCTGTGCTGGCTGGTGGCAGTCACCTTCACCGCATCGTGGCACAAGATTCTCGATCCGAACCCGCGCGTCGGTTTCCTCAGCCACGCCCGTCAACTAGCCGCGGCTGGAGCCAACCCACGCCTGATCTTCAACGATCGCCTCGACGCCGCCGTCACCGGAGTGCTGGTCGTGATGGTAGCCATGATCCTGATCGAATCAAGCCTGGAATGCATGCGAATAATTTCTGGAAGCAAGTCCGCCGCCACCAAAGAATCACCGTTCGTGATGACAAGGTTGGCAATGGAGGAACAGTCATGAGCACGACAATGTGTGGCGCGGGCGCCCCCGCGCGCGAGACGCTGAAGCCAAAAGTAGCCGAAGCGGAGGCCAACACGATTTTGGCGGCGATCATTCGCTCCTTCACCGTGCTCGTTGCAGCGCTGCAGGAAATTTTCGACGAATCCGCCTACCGCCGCTTTCTAGATCGCACCCATCAGCAATCCTCACCCCACGCCTACGCAGGGTTCCGAAGGGAAAACGAGCAAGCCAAATCCCGAAGGCCAAGATGCTGCTGAAGCGAGAAACTGGCAACTGGCCACTGACCACTGGCAACTGCCCTGCTACACTTCCCCCATGCGCGTCCTCGGTATCGACTGCGGCACCGAATACACCGGATACGGCGTAGTCGACCTGCTCTCCGATGGACGCAACAACGACCGCCTGGTCTGCATCGTCTGCGGCGCCATCAAAGTTTCTCCGCGCGAACCCATGCCCATGCGCCTGTCGCGCATCTCCATCGGCCTGCAGGAACTCATCTCCCAGCATTGCCCCGACCGCGTCGCCATCGAAGACGTTTTCTACGCCGCCAACGTGAAATCTGCCCTGAAACTCGGCCAGGTGCGCGGTGTCGCCATGCTGGCCGCTGCTTCCGCCGGACTCGAAGTTGCCGAATACTCTCCACTCTCCATTAAATCCGCGGTCGTCGGATACGGCCGCGCCGAAAAACATCAGGTCCAGCAAATGGTGACGCGTCTTCTGAATCTCGATCAGATCCCCGAGCCCGCTGACGCCGCCGATGCGCTCGCCATCGCCATCTGCCATCTCCACACCGCCGCGACGCAAGAGCGCCAAAAGGATCACCAAAGCAAAGCGCGCCAAACGGCAACGCCCTGATTCCGCCGCGCAACGGTTCAATCGTTTGTGCATCAGGGGCTGACTTCGGACGATTCTCAGGCTATTCTGAATGCCGAATTTAAAACAAATTGCCGCGCTTCGCATGAAGAATGCAGCGCGAAAAAGACCGAGGATTTCATGTACCTTCCCCGCCTCGCTTCCGCCATCGTCGTCACGCTTCTCTTGCCCTCTGCGGTAATGCACGCCGCCGAGGAGGCATCCTGCAACTTCGACACGTTTTCCGCCCCATCGGGATATTCCTTGAACCAGGTTAACGGAGTGAGCGACGACGGCACCGTGGTTGGCCAGCTGGTCGACAACCAAACGCAGGCGACCGTGGCCTTTACCTACTCCACTAGCGGAGTCTTGACCGAGTACGCCGCGCCGAAATCCTCAAACACGTGGTTGAGTGGACGCAACGGCAGCGGTGTCAATGCCGGGGCCTACCTGAACAGCTCCTACCCCGCACACATGCATGGATTCCTGCTGCAGGGCAGCCAGTTCACCGCGGTCAACTATCCCAAGGCCGCCAATACCTGGCTCTACGGCATCAACCAACCGGGAGCCTTTGTCGGCAGCTTCAGCGCCAGCGCATCCGTAACCAAGGGATTCATGCTCGTGAATGGCGACTACACCACCATTGCCTATCCCCAGGCGCAAGTGACCTATGCCCTGGCCATCAATGACAACGGCGCGGTCGTCGGATCCTACGGCGACGGCCTCGTCAGTAACGGCTTCCTCTGGCAAAACGGAACTTTCACCACCATCAATTACCCGAAATCCAAATACGGAACCGCTTTGGCCGGAGTGAACAACTCCGGAGTCATCGTCGGCAATCATTTTTCGGCCGATCGCAGTTTCGGCTTCATTTACGAAAATGGCGCCTTCAAGAGCGTCGTCTATTCCGGCGCGAACTACACCATAACCGGCGGCATCAACAACAACGGCCTGATCTCCGGCCAGATCTATTTCACTGACGGCAATACCCTGGGCTACACCGCAACATGCCAGTAGGCTCATAGGTCATAGGTCGCGGCAAGGAACACGTAGGGACGGCCGGCCTCGGCCGTCCAGCCGAGCCAAGCTCGGCGACGCTAAGCTAAGATCAACCATGGACCACGGGATTGTGATGATCAATATTCCCCAGCAGGACAGTCCTGCCCTGCTGGTGTCCACTACACATACAATGTCCGATATGCTGAGCGCTGCAACTTTGAAGAATGTCGGCCCGATGTCCCTGTCTGCCTGCCGACTGGGGTGGGTCGTGTTATTTCCCTCAGGCAACAGCGAGGTCCACTTGGGTGTGGCGATGAATATTCCCGCAGGAATCGAAACCGGCACTACATGGAATGCCCCCGCTCAGGAAGTGAGCTCTGAGTATGCAAAGCAGAGAGCCACGGCAATTGCCTTCTTCGTCGCCGAAGCTTATCCATCAAGCGGGAGGCCCTGGAAGGCGGACTTAGTTCAAATAGGGCAGCAAGCCGAGAACATCGCATCCAAACTAAGGTCCAAAAGCCAAGAGCTAACAGCCAAGAGCCAAGAACTGCCCTCTTGACACTCCTCGCCACCATCCCCAATCATTACAGCGGCCCATGCCCCGTCCATTTCAGATCGCCTGCCTGCTCGTCTTTTCTGCGATCCTTTCCTATTCACAAACAGAAGCCGCGCCCGTGGTCACTTTCACCTTCGATTTCCCTGGCTCCCAGCCGGAGCACTACTTGATCCGCATTCTATCCGATGGCCCAGCTCGCTACCAGTCGAGCGGCCGCCTGTCCACCGATTCGGACGAGACCGATTCTCACGACAACGACAGCTTCGATTTCGAGTTCACCGTAGCCGCGGAAACGCGGCAGAAAATTTTCGAACTGGCGGCGAAGGCCGGATATTTTCAGAAGGACGTCGACTCCCATCACAAGGGCCTCGCCTTTACCGGAAAGAAGACGCTCAGCTACAAGGACGCGCGGCGCAGCGGCGAATCCACCTACAACTACACCGCAAACCCTGCCGTGCAGGAACTGACCGACCTGCTGCAAAGCCTCTCATCCACGCTCGAGTTCGGACATCGCCTCCAGTACGATCACCACTACCAAAAGCTGGCGCTCGACGAAGAACTCAAGCGCATGGAGGAAATGGCTCGCAGCAAAGAACTGGTCGAGGTTACGGCCATTCAGCCAATCCTCAATCAGATCATCGCCGATCGGTCTGTCATCAACGTAACTCGCGCCCGCGCCCAACGCTTGCTGGACCGCGCCGCCGCTCACTGATTTCTACTGCACAATAATTCCGGCGTACCCCACCACCGAATCGTAATCGCCGGAGACCTCGCCCGAAGTTGCGTACTTTATCAGTGTGGCCGAGGTCGCGCCCAGAAGCTTGGCCGCGGTAAGCATGACAATCGTCGGCCCGAATCCGCACATGCTGATGTCTTCATTCAGCACCACTTCCCAGAGTCCGCGCGCATCCATGGCCAGCACGCGCTCGATTGCTTTGCGGTCTTTGACGCGAGTAACCGCGTCGGACTCGTAATGGTTCATGTCGCTGGAGGCGATGATCAGCACTTTCTCTTTACCATCCCCTTCTTGTTCATCTTCTCGATCCTTTTCTTGATGCGCGGAAATCACATCCGCCAGCGCTTCGCCCAATCCGCGCAGCACGTCAAAGTCGCTGGTGCCGACGACGATGGGAACAATATTCAATTCCGGCTGTCGCGCCTGCAGGAAGGGAAGCTGGACCTCGATGGCATGTTCGCCGCGATGCGCGGCGCTGTCCTCTTGCAGCGCAGGGAAACGACGCAGCAACCGAGAGCCCAACCCTACGTCCGCGGCTATCTCGCCCAAGGGAGTCTGCCACGTTGTGTTGGCCATAACCGCCAGCGGACGTCCCTTGCCCGTGTGATTGGGGCAGAGAATCACGCAGTGCTCGGGGATTTCGAGGCGTGAATACACAGCCCCTGCAACGCCTCCCGAGTAGATATATCCCGCATGGGGAGCGACGCATCCGATAGCGGCAATGCGGCCGGTCTTGGCCCGAGTGTCGAGGGAAGTTTTGCCCAGAGAAGTGTATTCTCGAACGTCGCGCAGCAATTCCTCAGCGCGTCCCGGATAAAACCTGCCAGCAACAGCGGGAGCTCGAACAGCGGAAGTCATGGCGGCTCGTGTAGCGCGGGTACTCTTGCCCGCGAAAAGTCAGCTCGCAAAAACAATGCCCGGTTGAAAACTATGAACTGCCGTCGCGCAGTGCCCGGAACAACGCGGCCGTTCTCTCCAGCGGCAGCGCTTCCGCCCGGATCGCAGGTTTCACGCCGCTTTTCGCCAATGCCGCCCGCAGCGCGCCTTCATCGTACCGCGTCTTCAGATTATTCCAGAGAGTCTTGCGTTTCTGTCCAAAGCAGAGTTTGAGGAACGCAATGAACTCGGCTTCGGAAACCCGCAACGACTCTACCCGCGGCTTGATTGTAATCCGAACCACGCTCGAATGTACCTTGGGAGGCGGAGAAAACGCCGCTGGCGGAAGCGTGAACAGTTGCTCGATCCGTCCGTAGAGCTGTGCTGTTGCCGAAAGCAAGCCATAGTCGCGGCTTCCAGCCGATGCCGCCAGGCGGTCGGCCACTTCTTTCTGCACCATGATGACAATGGTCGAAAAATAACGGTGATATTCCAGCAGCCGCAGCAGAATGTCGGAGGTAATGTAATACGGCAGGTTGCCGACGACGCGCGCCGGTTCGGGCGCGAAGTTCAGGCCGGTGCGCATGCTGCCCGGCTTCGCTCCGAAGACCGTGTCCAGTTCAATCGTCACAATATCGCCTTCGATAATCTCCACATTCGGTTGCATGGAGAATTTCATCCGCAGCTGTGCCGAAAGCACGCGGTCCAATTCCACCGCAATCAGCCGCCGCGCCTTCCGTGCCAGCAAATCGGTGATGGCGCCGCGCCCGGGCCCGATCTCAAGCACCGTGGCTTGTGAAACATCGCCCAGTGCCTCTACAATCCGCTGAGCCGCCGCTTCGCTCGCCAGGAAATGCTGTCCCAGTCTGGGCTTGCGTGAACTCGTTTGTACAGTAGCGCCCTTCGGCACGTTGACCCTCTCCCTTTCCGGCCTTAGACTGGCGGAGTCCTTGCCCTGTTGAGGCGCGGCAAGCCACGTCTCGCCAGCCATCATTCATCATAACGTGAGCGAGGCCTATCGACTCCTCGCTCAGGAGGCTCTTTCGCAATGCATATCGCTTTTGCGGCATCCGAGTGCGTTCCCTTTTCCAAGACTGGCGGACTGGCCGACGTGGTCGGCGCTTTGCCGCGCGCCCTGGCCGCTCTGGGACATCAGGTGAGCGTGTATGTTCCGCGCTATCGCCAGACCAAACTCGCCGATCCGCAAACGGTGGTGCGCAGCATCACCATCCCCTTCGACGACAAGTATCGCTTCTGCTCGGTGGTCACGGTAGGTGCGAATATGCCCGCCGGTGTGCGATTTTATTTTGTCGAGTATCCTCCCTACTTCGACCGGGACGCGCTCTACGGCAGCCCCGCCGGCGATTATCCCGACAACGCCGAGCGCTTCGCACTGTTCTCGCGGGCGGTGCTCGAAGCGTCCAAGATTCTAGGCGTGCCGCAGGTCTTCCACTGCCACGACTGGCAGTCCGCCCTCGTGCCCGTGATGCTGCGCACGCTCTACGCCGAAGATCCCGCGTTTCGCGACGTCGCCACCGTTTTCACCATTCACAACATGGGCTACCAAGGTTTGTTTCCGCCCGATACTTTGCCGCTGGTGATGTTGCCTTGGGAATTGCTCGCGATCTCGAAGATGGAATTCTTCGGCCAGGTGAATTTCCTGAAGGGCGCGCTCGTGCACTCCGACTTCATCACCACGGTCAGCAAGAAATACAGTCATGAGATCCAGACCACCGAATATGGATTTGGCCTGGAAGGCGTGCTGCGCGATCGCGCCGCGACTGTGACCGGTATCCTGAACGGCGTGGACTACGACGAGTGGAGTCCACAGACCGACAAATTCATCGCAGCAGAGTATTCGCCCCAGGATCTGAGCGGCAAGGCGAGATGCAAACACGACTTACTGCACGCCTTCGGAGTAACGAACGCCGACGCGAATTCCAAAGTTCCGGTGATCGGCATCGTCTCGCGCTTCGCCGCGCAGAAGGGCTTCGATCTGATCGCCCAGATCATGGACCGGCTGGCGCGCGAAGAGATGATCGTGGTTGCTCTCGGAACGGGCGACAAACCGTACGAAGAAATGTTCCAGCGCCTCAACAAGCAGTTCCCGAACAAGATTGCGGCCAAAGTCGCGTTCGACAACGCTATCGCACACAAAATTGAAGCGGGCGCGGACATGTTCCTGATGCCTTCAAGGTACGAGCCCTGTGGGTTGAACCAGATTTACAGCCTGAAGTACGGCACCGTTCCCATCGTGCGGGCGACCGGCGGTCTCGATGACACCATCGAGCCCTGGGACGCGCGCACCGGCAAAGGCACGGGCTTCAAGTTCTCCGACTACACCGGCGAGGCGCTGCTCGCAACCATCAAACAAGCGTTACTCTCCTACCAGGATCCCTCGTCGTGGCAGACGCTGATGCGAAACGGAATGAGCCGCGATTTTTCCTGGGGAGCATCGGCGCGGGAATACGGCAAGATCTACGAGCGCGCGCGACAGGTAAGGGCCAGCGCCGACACAATCACAGCTGCGGACTTGAAAAAGGAACCGGTGCTGGGTTAGCGAACCGCACATCGCGATGCAGGATCGCAGGCAAGAATGCCTGTACCGCACGAACGCCATACGAACTGCAGGGCGCTGCCCAATAGGCGCTAACAGGGCAAAGGGCGTTGCGCGGAGCCCGTCATCTGGCCGGAGTCGCGCTTCTCGCCGCGGTCTCCTGACTGAACAGGCAAACCCACTTACCGGCTCGTTCTGTCCAGACAGAGGACACGTAAACTTGAGCCGTAAATTCCTTGCCGTGGGAAAGTCCCTTTTCGGTGATCTTGTACGATATGAGGCCGGACTTTGCCGAGATGGACACGATTCTCACGTCTTCCATAGAGTATTCCGTAAGCCTGAATCCAACAACGTTCTTGAGCACCTGTGCCTTACTAGCCGGACCTTGTGTGTCCACGAACACCGCGTCCTCCGCGGTGAGATTTCCAAATAATTCCAAGTTGCCAGTCTTGAGAGCGTCCAACCCCTCGCGTTCTTTGGAGACGATTTGCTGCTCCATTGAGCCTTCGTCGGTTTTCGCAACGGCAGATTCAAGGGATTGGGCCGCGGCAGCAATAGCGGTCTTAGGCCGTCCTAGCATGAGAGCGCTGGAGATAGTGATCGCCACCACGACGATCAAGGCTGAGACTGTCTTCATTGGGTTTCCTCCGGAAAGGTACAAGCAGACTCTAGCGAGCCTTGGCCCCGGTTGTCTTGGAAAAATGCGACGTCGCGTGCCCTTGTAGAAACTGCCGCGACAGGTCGATTTCTTGGTCGAGAAGCGCGGTCGGTGTTTTCCCTGAGAATTCGCGAAAGTCCCGAATCAGGTGTGCCTGGTCATAGTACCCGCAACGGACTGCGGCGTTTACCCAGTCTGGGGCAGGACTCTCCATCGACCGGAAGACGCTCTGGAACCTCTGCATGCGCCCAAAGAGCTTCGGCGAGATGCCGACGGACTCCTTGAAGCGCCGTTGGAGTTGACGCGTACTCCAACCTATGCGATCGGCGACATCCCGGACACTCATCAGTCCATTTGTGCGCTCGATGGCGCTCACAGCGTATGAGACGGGATTATCGTCGATACGGGTTTGTTCAGCGAATGCGTGGAGAATGGGATCGAGGGCCGCAAGCGCCTGTGGCAGCGAGGACAGGTGTCGCACCCGTTCGAGCTCCCGGAATAATCGACGTGAAAGATCCGCAAGCGCGATGGCCGAATCGGTCAGCTCACACATATGCAATCTCAACAACTGCGTCGCTCCGTTCGGACGAAACGTGATACCCAGCATCCCGGCTGGACCGGAAGGTCGAAGCAAAAGCGGGCCGGTAATTTGCCCGACAAAAAAACACTCGGGTTGGGACTTCCATATCCCATCTGTGTAACTCTCAAATGGCTGCCCGAAGTTGAGGATTAGCTCGGGGCGTCCGTCCGGAATAATCCTCTGGATACCGCTTGCCGGCAAACTGTCTTCCAACATCCAATAGCTATCGACGTATCTGGCGACTGCAGCGCTCGGCCCAATCTGACGGTAATTCATGGTTGATGCCCTGTTAGACTGTACCCATTTCGCATACGGCCGAACCTCGCGCTCGGGGTTAGCGCAATCCGTGCGCGTCATTATAGACCGGAGAAAGGGACTTGAGGCCGATCCGACGATTCTGGACGGATGTCGGCGACCCGCTACCGTCTAGCATTCTCGCGGTACACTTCTGCAAGGTCCCCTGCACTCGATGATCGCCACCTCCCCGCGCACCATCTTCCACGTCGATATGGACGCCTTCTTCGTCTCCGTCGAGGAATTGTTCGACCCGTCGCTGAAAGGTAAGCCGGTGGTAGTCGGCGGGCAGCGCGACGAACGAGGAGTGGTCTCGGCCGCTTCGTACGCGGCGCGGAAGTTTGGCGTGCACTCGGCCATGCCGCTGCGGATGGCCGCGAAGCTTTGTCCGCAGGCGATCTTTGTGGACGGGCATCCGGAGCGCTATCGCGAGTATTCCGCGAAGGTACACGAGGTGCTCGGCCACTTTTCGCCTCTGGTCGAAATGGCTTCGGTGGACGAGGCTTATCTCGACATGACCGGAACGGAGCGCCTGCACGGTCGGCCGCTGCGTTCCGCTCAGCGCCTTCATGCGGAGATGAAGTTGGCTACGCAATTGAACTGCTCGATCGGGATCGGCACATCGCGGCTGATCGCCAAGGTTTCTTCCGCCAAAGCCAAACCGAATGGAGTGCTCTGGGTGTTGCCCGGGGAGGAAGCGAAGTTTCTGGCGCCACTTGCAGTCGGTGACATCCCCGGCGTGGGCAAGGTGATGGAGCAGAAGCTGCATGCGCTCGGCATTCAGGAAGTGGGCGACCTCGCGCGCCTTGACGACCACGATCTGGAACACCGCTTCGGAAAATGGGGCCTCGCGCTGGCAGGGAAGTCCCGCGGAGAGGATGCTGGCGGATGGTTCGACAACGCGGTGGGAGAAAACGTCGATCCCAAATCGATCAGCCACGAGCACACCTTCAGCGAAGATACGGGCGACGCCGAGCGCTTGCAGTCTACCCTAATGCGGCTTAGCGAAATGGTAGGCCGTCGGCTGCGCGAGGGCGGATATTTTGCGCGCACGCTGCAGTTGAAATTGCGCTATAAGGATTTCACCACCATCACGCGAGCCCATTCGCTGGAGCAGCCGACGCAAATGGACAACCAAATCTTCGACCAGGCACGGCGCCTGTTTTTCGACAACTGGAAGCCCGGCGCGCCGGTGCGATTGCTGGGAATACAAGCGTCAAATTTCGAACCAAGTTCAACCCAACTCGACCTGCTAGAGCCTTCGCAGCAACAGCGTTGGCAGAACGCTCTCGCGGCTGCCGATCATCTGCGCGACAAGTTTGGCGAATCGGCCATCGGCCTTGCCAGGGGGATGAAAGGGGGATTCCGCGAGCGCGTACACGAAAATCCGGCGGCGTTGCCGGGCAAGAGAAGCCAAGAGAAGACCGGTCGAGAGACGCACGATGGAAAAAGCCGTGAAAAATGATCCTACGAAATATATTCGCGAATGTACTCGTCGCGCGAGGTGGCCAACTCGTGAGCGTCGCCGTCGAAGATGACCTTGCCATCGCGCAGGATCAGAAAGCTGAAGGGCACTTCGCCACGTTTTCCCTTGGGTAAAGCGACCATCTGATTGCTCGCTTTATCGAACTCGTGCGTCGCCATGGTAAAGGCATCCTGCAGGCGATGCGTTACCATGAGGGCGCTGGTCTTGTAGACGTCACGTTGTTTCATGATGAGTTCGACAATTGTGTTCGAGGTTACCGGATCGAGTCCTCCGGTAGGCGAGTCGTAGAGCAGCACCTCGGGCTGGGTAATAATGGCGCGGGCGATAGCCACGCGCCGCCTCATGCCGCCCGAGAGTTCGGACGGACGCATGTCATACGTTCGCTCTAACTCCACAAATCGCAGTACCTCGCGCACCCGCCGCTCGACTTCCTCGGCGGAGATCTTCTCTTCCACTAGGCGAAAAGCGACGTTTTCATACACTTTGAGCGAGTCGAAGAGTGCGCTTTCCTGGAAAACGATGCCCACGCGCCGGCGCAGTTCGAACAGTTCCCGTTCCGGCATGTGCGTGATTTCCTCGCCCAGCACGAAGATGCGTCCGCTATCGGGCCGCAGCAGCCCGATGGCAAGCTTGAGCAGAGTGCTCTTGCCCGACCCGGCGACGCCAAACACGGCCTTGGTTTCGCCGTGCGACAACTGGAACGAAATGCCGTCGAGCACGACTTTTTCATCGAACGCAATGGAAACGTTGTCAAACTCGATGGCGTAACCGGAAGGACTCACTACCGAAGCCGCCGGATTTTCGCTGGGCAAAGTAGGAGCCGGCATCGCTTACCTGTAACCGAAAATTGCGAAGATCAACTTGGTAACGAAGAAATCCACAATCAGAATCAGCACTGACGCAGCCACCACGGCCTGAGTGGTCGATCGGCCCACCCCCTGCGTACCGCCCTTTGTGGACATGCCGTAATAGCAGCCTACGGTGGAGATGATGAATCCAAATAGCACCGGCTTGATGAGGCCGGTGAAAACGTCCCGGAAGACAAGGATCTGCCAGATCGAGGTCCAATATTGGTTCGTGTCCACCCCGAACAGCAGGTGCGCGACTCCATAGCCGCCGATCAGCCCGAGCAGATCGGCGATGATGGTTAGGAAAAATAGCATGAAAGCGGTAGCTCCGACTCGGGGCGTAATCAGTTTCTTGGTGGGGTCGGTGCCCAGGGCGCGCATGGCGTCAATCTGCTCGGTCACAATCATGGAGCCGAGTTCGCTGGCCATCCCGGAGGCATTGCGTCCCGCCACCATCAGCCCTGTAATGAGCGGGCCCAGTTCGGTGACCATGCCGAGCGACACCAGTTGGCCGATGAGCGTGACCGAACCGAACCGCTGCAAGGTGCTGGCCGCATTCAGCGCCAACAGCGCGCCGACGGAGAGTCCCGTCAGGACCACGATGGGCAGCGAGCCGACGCCGATCAGGTCCGCCTGCTGCAACATGTCACCCATGTACAGGGGACGGCGGAAGAAGTTTGCCAGCGATTGCGCCGACAGCAGGGTGTATTCCTGAACCGCCAACGCAACGTCTTTGGCGACTTCAAAGGGCGAAATCAGTTCGAGTTCGAGCGCCATGTCTGGTCGAGGAGGGTCTGCTCAGGGAACTATAGCAGAGTCTGATTTCCTGTAGAGGCGCGGCTCGTTGCCTCTCCGGCCGCATCAATGGAGACGGGGCAAGCCCCCTCTCTACGCGGGTGTTACTCCCGAATTCTTCTTCTTGATCTCGATGGCCAGCCGCTTGATTTTCTGATTCAGCGTGGAGAGCGGGACCTTGAAGCGTTCCGCCGCCTCGGTCTGGTTCCAACCGCACTTCTCCAGCATGTCGATAATGATCCGCCGTTCGCAGTCTTCCATGATGCCGAACAGCGTCGCCCCCGAATTCGCGTCCAACGCAGGAACGGCGCTGCCCCGGCCCACAACGTGGTCGGGCAGCAGATCGATTCCAATATCGCTGTCCGACGATAGCACCACGGCGCGTTCGATCGTGTTCTCCAGTTCGCGGACGTTGCCCGGCCAGGAGTAGCTTACCAGCGGACGCAACGCCTCGGTGGTGATACGGCGCTTGGGCCGCTCGTTCTCCTCAGAATACTTCTGGAGGAAGTGCTGCACCAGCAGCGGGATATCTTCACGACGCTGCCGCAGCGGCGGCAGATCAAGGCTGATTACGTTAAGGCGGTAGAACAGATCTTCGCGAAACTTGCCTTCTTTCACCATCTGCCGAAGGTCCACGTTGGTGGCGGCGATGATGCGCACATCCACTTGAATTTCCTGCACGCCACCCAGATGCATGAATTTGCGGTCCTGCAGCACACGCAGAATTTTGCTCTGCGTGTCCATGCCCATGGTGCCGATCTCGTCGAGGAAAAGCGTGCCCCGGTCGGCAACCTCGAACAGCCCCTTCTTCGACGCAATCGCGCTGGTGAAGGCGCCTTTGACGTGCCCGAACAGTGTGGATTCGAGCAGGTCGGGCGGCGTGGACCCGGAGTTGACGGGCACGAAAGGCCGGTCGCGCCGCGTGGAATTCAGATGGATCGCCTTGGCGATCAGTTCCTTGCCGGTCCCGCTTTCGCCTTGCAGCAGCACCGTCGAGCGGCTGGGCGCCACCTGCGCCACCAGATCGAAAATCTTCAGCATGGGCTCGCTCTTGCCCACGATGTTTTCAAAGTTGTAACGTTGCTTGAGCGCGCGCTTCAGTTGAATATTCTCTTCTTCCGCCTTCTGGCGGGCGACGGCGGCGCGCACGTCGGCCAGCAGTTTCTCGTTGTCCCACGGTTTCTGGATAAAATTAGTGGCCCCGGACTGCATGGCGCGCACCGCATTTTCTACCGTTCCATAGGCGGTGATCATGATGACTGCCTGCTGCGGATGCAGCAGCCGAATTTCCGAAAGCATGTCCATCCCGTTCTTGTCGGGCAGTGCCAGGTCGAGCATGACGACATCGAAGGTACGCTCGCCAATCTGCGCCATGCCTTCGCGTCCGCTTCCCGCCACCGCGACGGCGTAACCCTCGAGTTGAAGCAGAGTCTCCAGTGACTCGCGGATTTCCACTTCGTCGTCAATGATGAGGATTCTGCCCGCGCTGGCCGACGTGCTTTCGGGTGAGCTCCGGCGCGTGATCGGCGTTACTGCAGACACAGCTACTTCAGACATGGACTACCTTCCTCGTCGATATCAAGGGGAAATCCAGGGTGAAAGTGGTGCCTTCGCCCGGGCGGCTCTCCACGCGGATGTTGCCGGCGTGTTCCTGAATGATGCCGTAGGTAACAGAAAGTCCAAGACCGGTGCCGCGATTCTGGCCCTCCGCCGGCGACGTCTTGGTAGTGAAAAATGGGTCGTAGATGCGATGAATGTGTTCCTGAGCAATGCCCGACCCGGTATCGGAGACGCGCACGCTGACGAATTCGCCGTTCAGCGTCGCCACGTTCAGCACTCCTCCCCCAGCCATCGCGTCCTTGGCATTCAAGAACAGATTCAGAAACACTTGCTGCAGGCGGCCGGCGTTGCCCTGAATCAACGGAAGGTTTTCGTGAAGTTCGGGCTGCACCTGGATGTGAGCCACCTTGAACTGGTGCTCGAGCAACGCCAGCGTGTCCGCGATCACTTTGTTCAGGCTGACCTCCGTCAATTCCGTGCCGGTAGTGCGCGAAAAGTTCAGCAGATTATTGACGATCTCCGACGCGCGGAACGTCTGCTTCGTGATTTTCTCCAGCACGCTCGCCTTCTGCGGATCCGACTGCAACTGCTTCGCCAGCATCTGTGTGTAGGAGGAGATCACCGCCAGCGGCGTATTCACCTCGTGCGCCACGCCCGCGGCCAGCAGTCCGATCGAGGAAAGCTTATCGGCTTGGGTGAGCTGGACTTCCAGTTCGATTCTCTCCGTGATGTCGTCCATGATCACCAGCCGTCCCACGACGCTAAACTTGCGAGTCACCAGCGGTGCGATGGCAACGTTCACCACCCTTGACTCGCCGGTGGGGGTGATCAGCCGGAATTTGTAAAGATTGTGGATGCCCGGATTCTGCCGCACGCGGTAGAACTCCTCGACGAAGGCCACTGGAAAAACCTCGCTCAGCGAACGTCCCACCACCTGCCAACGCGGCTGGGCATACATGACTTCCATCTGCGAGTTCCAGGATTCGATGCGATCCTGTAGGTCCACGGCCATCACGCCGACGTTGATCGACTCAACGATGTTCTCGTTGAAATCCTTGAGCCGCTCGTACTCGCTGACTTTTTGCTCGAGCGAGGCATACAGCCGAGCGTTCTGGATCGCAATGCCGATGTATCCCGCCAACGCTTCGAGCAGTTCCACATCTTCGCTGGACAGGAAGTCGCCTTGCATGGTCTTGCCCAGTCCGAGGAAAGCGATGGTCTTTTGCCGTGCGTGGCAGGGAATGTAGTAGTTCAGATCCAGGCGTCCGATGGCTTCTTGCGCCGAGGCATTCTCACGCGGCAACTGGTGCGTGTTTTCGAAGAAAATGTGCCCGACCGCATCCTCGATGCGCGGCTTCGCGAGAAACGACAGGTCGAGCCCGGTGACGTGAGCGATCCCAAACGATTTCGACAATTCAAAGCGCGAAGAGTCGCTGTTGCCGAGGAAGATGGCAATGCGATCCACCAGCAGTGTGCGTGCCAGCCTGTCCACCAGCGAGGAAAGCATTTTGTCGAGATCGGTCTCCGAACTCAACTCACGTCCGAACTCGATCAGCGTCCGGCGATAATCGTAGCCGGTCCGGAAGAAGAACTGGTCCAGCTTTTCCTGAATCCATTTCCGCACCGGATCAAACAGCAGCGCGGTGACCACAACCGCCACTACCAAACCGTAAGGTCCGGAACTGGGCACGCGTGTGTGCACCAGTTCCGCAATTGCGGCCACGACCGCGAAGTACGCTCCCACAATGGCCGCCGCCGCCAGGGTATACGCCATGCCACGCTTGAAGATCAGATCCACGTCCATCAGGCGGTAGCGGAAAATGGCGTATCCGAAAGTCAGGGGCAGCAATCCGAGCGACAGTACCGACACCTTCATGGTGAGCGAAGGCATCACTCCGAGCAGATACGGCAGAACATAACAAAGTGTGAATGGAGTTATCGCTAGGATGGTGCCGCGAGTAATCCATTTCAATTGCTGCCGCAGAATCGGAGCGGTGGCTTGACGGTAGTTTTTCCACAGAACAGCCGCCGCCGAGACGAAGAAGATTGTCAGATAAGCCCAGTGCACCCGGTTCAGATCAAAGAGCAGCGAGGCGCTAGCCTTCACGTACTCGAAAGCCAGCAACTGGATTCCCAGCAATACCGCTCCCGGCACGTAGAGCATCGGGATCGACCAGCGATGCCTGCTGACGAACTCCCGCCGTTCCGGAAAGGTCAATACGAAGTGCAGAAACAGCGCTGGCTGCAGCAGCCACGCGACTTCATTGGACCACAGGACGGTCCAATCGAAAGCGTTGAACTTGCCGGTATAGTGCAGCGAGTAGAAAACGAACGATACCAGGCAGAAAATATAAAAGTGGGTGGAACCCACCGCCGTCCAGCGCCGCATCAATACATAAAGCCCAATGCCCAGGTAAATCAGTGCGATCAGCCGCAGCCAATCGTTCATGGAGCGCTCGGCCGGAACCAGCACCACTTCCACATCCAGCGGAACCGAGCCACGGAACAGCGAGTAAGTTGCCTTCGACCAGACGCCGGAATAGTAAAGTTGGCGCGTCACCGCCGCCAAGGTGTCGACGGGGCGGCCGTTGACGCTGATCACTTCGTCTCCGCGCCGGATTCCGGCTCGCTCTGCCGGCCCGTTCGGCTCCAGGCGGTCCGCGACCAGGTGGCCGTTTCGCTCCATCCACCACGCGCCATCGTCGGGGATCGCAGATTGATGCTCGATTTTGTAGTTGAAACCGGCGAAAAGTACCGCCGCAACTGTGAGCAGAGTCAGCAGGATGGCGGTAAACCGAGCCTCAAATTCGCGGTTCATAGTTCGCGACTCAATTCGCGACTCATGGAAGGGGACAGGTGCAGCGGCGTGTTCGGACATTCGTCGCCTTTCGGGCATCAGCAACTTCACTGCCACCCCTCAATTCCTGCCCACTGCCGCTAAGTCGCGCCCAGTTAGCGACTTCCACAATTATAGAGAGGATTTAGGATATCGGCTATGAATTATGGAAGGTAGTTTCTGCTTTTTGGGATGCCATAGGACTGTGGGAAGGGGTCTGGGTGCTGGATAAGACTGAGGGAGCTAGAGGATTTTCTGGTTGGCCGGGTTCTGAGGTGAGGTGACGTGATGTGCCCAAACCCTTCCTTGGTGTTGGGAGGGTCGAAACCTTCCCCGGGTTCCGACCCCCCCACTTACTGTTGCTCACCAGGCTCGCCGAGGAGAGGTGAGCAAATCCCGCAAGTGAGTGTGATCATGCGCCTGATGCCTGGAAACGTCCATGGAGACAGTCTGAAGCCATCTGAATTGATCTGAAGAAAATCCACCGTCCAACCCTTGACACGGCAATCCCGGCAGAACAGAATTCCTGACAGCTATTTAGCTGCATGGGTTGGAGTGGCATTAGGAGCAGCATTGCCGGATAAGCTCGAGAAGAAGGTTCGCTTCGACGATTTCGAGCTCGATTACGCCCGTTTTCAGCTCTATCGCGCCGGCAGCCCCGTTCGGCTCGAGGGTCTCCCTCTGCAATTGCTCCTGTTCCTCGTCGATAAGCGGGGACAACTAGTCACGCGCGAAGAGATCTCCAGTGCTCTTTGGAGCAAAGATGTGTTCGTCGACGCAGAACAGGGAATCAATACTGCGATCCGCAAGATTCGCCGCGCCTTGGCGGATGACGCCGATGAGCCCAAGTACTTACAAACCGTAGTCGGAAGGGGCTATCGCTTCGTCGCGCCCACCGCCGAAGAAGATGTTGCTGGCCAGACGTCGGCAAGAGCGTTTTCCGTTTCCCCCGAAGATCTGGGACGCGCCATTATGACCGCAGCCGGCATTGACCCCGACAATCCCAAGGGAACTCCTAAGCTCCCAGATCAATCCTGAGCATATCCCATCACTCGCCGTCACTCCAAAGAAAGCAGCGGGGTTATTTGGCCACCGAAAATGTAGTCCAGGGAAACGCATCCATATCCCGCAATAGCCCCTGCTCCCAACTGAATTCCGGATGCTCCCGCAAATGCTCTTGTGCCTTGAAGTTTTTGCCACAGGCATGGCCGGCGGCAGCCACGAATGACATTTGAGTCACCATCGCGGCGTCGGCTGCCTTGTTCTGCACCGCGCCAGCAATCCCGAAAGGTGGCTGCCAGGGCTGAGAGCCCCGCACCGACAAATCGATATGCCCGTCGAGCGTACGCTCATTGGCCTCCTCCTTCTTCGAGAAGGTGTCGTAATGATCCGCCAAGAAACGTTCGGCGGCAGCTACGTCAATCTTGCCCTTGTTCTCGGCCATCAACTGTTCCCACCGAACGTGACGGGCGTTGGCGCTCGCACTCATATCCTTGGTGTCGAAGTCCGTTTCCTCACGGATGAGTTTTTCGTTGACCGGGAAGTTGGAGCCGACGATGTACCCGTCTTTCTTCCGTTCCAGCGTCACGTTTTTTAACCCCAGTTCGAGGCTGGCGATTTCGTTATTCTTCACGTCGGCGATCAGCCAATTGTTGGCATAGCCGCCGTTGTTGCCCTCTTTCATAATGCGGGCGAAATCGTCGATCGATTTGGAATATTGTGCTGCCTTGCGTGCCCGCACAAACTCTGGAATCCCCGCCGGATCATAGCCGGAGAAATGACCGATCGTCGTTTCGGTGATTACGATTCCGTCCGCATTAACGACGAAATCGTCCGCGCTGTGGATGAACCCCGGAAGTCCGTCCATCAGCATGCGGCTGCCCTTCGCGGGAACAATATCGAAAATCATCGTCCAGCGCTGGCCATCGAGATAGCTTGTCCAGTTGTTGTGCGCGATGACGATCTTGCCGTCCTTCGTATAACTGCCGGTCGCCACAAACGCGCTGCAATGTTCCGGCGCGACCATCGACGCCGACGACTGAATGCCCTGCTCCTTATCGTATTGCTTGACGTAGTATTCCCACTCCTCCGCGGCGTTGAGTGCGACCACATCCCATAGATCCAGTTTCACGCCCTTCGCGCTGGCGCCATCCACGATGCCCTGCAACTCCTCGCGGTACTCTTTCTCGATATGCGGCCACATCATCGTCCGCGCCGCGTCGCGAAAAAACTGCCAGTCTTTATTGTTGTCGTGTGGAACCTCAAGCGCGGTCACCTTCAGCATGTCCTCGATTTCCGCAGCCAGCAGATAGCCATGCTGAAACCCGATCTCGGCCGGTTGACCCTCCAGATGGACAAAAGTCCACCCGTTCTTTTCAGGCTGGCGGAAGCTGCGTTTCAGCCGAGAGTCGCTAGGTGAGTTCTGAGTTGAGTTCTGCGCCAGCGAGGGCAGGGCAATCGCAGCGACCAACCAAATGAGCAACCATAGGATTCGGGCAGCGTTTCGGAACATTGATACCCCCACAAGAATGGCCCAATTGTAGCAGGCCGAAAACAGCCTTAAACGGGCGATGTCCGGTGTAAACGTCTTACCCCACCGGTCGCCGCATCGCGTCTTCGTCGCCGTCGTTCTAGAATCCGTTCTAGAATCTAAGAATGTCTCGCCTGGAACAAATCGTCGATCTCGAAAAGCGTTTTCTTCTCCCCACCTACAACCGTTATCCGGTAGGCTTTGAGCGCGGCAAGGGTGTTTTCCTCTACGATTTCGAAGGCAAGAGGTATCTCGACTTCGTAGCCGGTCTCGGCGTGAATGCGCTCGGGCATGCACATCCGCGCATCGTAAAGACCATCCGCGAGCAGGCAGCCCGCGTAATTCACGTCTCGAATCTCTATTACAACGAATATCAGGGACAAGTCGCCGAGCGCCTGTGCCAGCTTTCAGGCTCTAATTTTGATCGCGTCTTCTTCTCCAACAGCGGCACCGAGGCGATGGAAGGCGCCATCAAGCTGGCGCGTCTCGCCGGACACAAATCCGGTGGCGATGCCAAGTGTCAACTCGTGGCGCTGCAGGGTTCGTATCACGGCCGAACCTTCGGCGCCATGTCCCTGACCGGCCAGGACAAGTACCGCAAAGGTTTTGAGCCGCTGCTCGAAAACGTGACCTTTGTGGCGCAGAACGACATCGAAGCGCTGCACGCTGCCGTCAATGCCAACACCTGCGCCATCGTGCTGGAGCCCATCTTCGGCGAAGGTGGGATCCTGGAGTGTTCCGAGGAATTCCTGCTTGCATGTCGCACGCTTGCCGATCATTATCAGGCCGCGCTCATCTTCGATGAGATCCAGTGTGGCCTCGGCCGCACCGGCAAAATCTTCGCTTTCCAGAGCTTCGGAGTGGTGCCCGACATCGTCACCATCGCCAAGCCGATCGCCGCCGGAGTGCCGCTCGGCGCGTTCCTCTCGAAGGAACATTTCGCCTCCGCGATTTCACCCGGACAACACGGCACCACTTTTGGCGGCGGTCCGCTGGCCTGCCGCGTCGGGCTCGAATATCTGGCGATAGTCGAGGAAGAGCGCCTGCTCGAAAATGTTGTGAAAATTGGCGGCTACCTGCGTCAACAACTCCAGGAACTGGTCGAAAGGTATGCCGCAACCCGCGAAGCGCGCGGCCGCGGATTCATTCAAGGTCTTGTGCTCGACATTCCCGCGCGCCCATTAGTCGAGCAGGGTCTCGCCTATGGCGTGCTCTTTAACGCAACGCAGGATACGGTCCTACGCTTCCTGCCGCCGTTCCTGCTGGAAGAGAAGCACGTGGATAAAGGCATCAGAGTGCTGAAGAAGCTGCTAGGCAAGAAGCGGAAGAAAGCGCAGGGAGTGGCTTCACAGGTTGCTGCAGCGCATTAGCAATGCTTGTAGAGAAAGGGCTTGCACCGTCTTCCCGCCAAGCTACGTAGGATCTGGGTCAAAAAGGAGGGGAGCCAGGTTTCAGCTCCCCCGAAAAGCGATAGAGGCGATATCACTTAGTAAGACTCGGTCTGTGAGGTTTTCGTTGCCCATCGACACGCAAAATCCCGAAAAAAAAATCATTTTCGTCCGGGGGCGTATAAACCCGAGCGCTCCCGGAAACGCCGTTGCAGTCGAGGAGCATTGGCTCGAACTCCCCGACGGACGCATGCGCTATCTCAAGGCCGGGTCGGGACCGCCGCTCATCCTCATTCACGGGCTGATGGGATATTCCTTCTCCTGGAGATTCACCATCCCCGCACTGGCGCCCCATGCGACCGTTTATGCCATCGACAATCTGGGCGCTGGACTCTCGACAGCCAATAAGGGCATGGACTGCACCGTGCGTGCCACCGCCGAGCGAGTCCTTCAGTTCGCGGACGCGCTCAGCATCAAAGATTTCGACCTGCTGGGCACCTCCCACGGCGGAGGCGTCGCCATCATGGTGGCGGCGGTTTGTTCCGAAAGAATTGCGGAACGAGGTTCGGATAGAAGTGCAGAAGGATGTGCAGAGCGCAAAGTTAAAATTGTTGAGCGAAGCAAAGCTCGACGTTTGCAACGACTTATACTCGTCGCGCCCGTCAATCCCTGGTCACCGTATGGCAAGCGGCTAGCGCCCTTCGCGGGCAGTGCTTTCGGTTCCTGCCTCTTCCGCAACACGATTGAGCGCTGGCGCTTGCTCGACTACTTATGGCTGCGCCGCATGTTCAGCGACGGATCAAAAATTCCGCCCGATTCGCTCGAGGGCTACCGCATACCTGTGCTCAAGAATCAAGCCTTTCGTCATGCATCGCACATCGTAAGGAATTGGACGGCGGATCTCGCGGAAGTGGAAAGGTCGCTTCCCAAGATTTGCGATTACCCTACGCTCCTCATCTGGGGAACGAAAGACCGCGCCGTTGATTTCCATTCCGCCGCGCCGCTGCGCCGGAATTTTTGTGATGCCCGTCTGGTGGCGTTCGAGGGCGTCGGTCATTTGCCATACGAAGAGGCGCCCGAGGGCTTCAACCGCGCGCTCATCGACTTCCTCACTAGTACTTCCAGTTCTCAGTCGAACCCGCGCTTCTGAGAACTGGGAACTGAGAACTGGGAACTTGTTTCATCAATTCATGCACCCCACGACTTTTCACTCGCTACGCGCGTTCGTTGCCGACTACGGCTACTGGGCCGTGGCTCTGGCATTGCTGTCGGAGAGCGCCGGCATCCCCGTCCCCGGCGAAGTCACGTTGCTGCTGGCTAGTTTTCTGGCGTATTCCGAACACCAACTCCATCTCGGCTGGATCATAGTGGTTGCCACCTGGGCCGCCACACTCGGCGGCTATCTGGGCTACGCCTTCGGCTACTACGGCGGACGTCCACTGCTTAATCGCTATCAAAGCGTCTCTCGGATTCCGCCGGCCACGCTGAAACGCGGTGAGGAAATGTTTGCCCGCTACGGCGCACCCGCCATTTTCTTTGCCCGCTTCGTCTTCGGCCTGCGCGTTTTCGCCGGACCGCTTGCCGGAGTGCTGCGCATGCGCTGGCGAGTTTTTGCTCTTTTCAACTTCCTCGGCGCGGCCACTTGGGTCACCGCCATTGCCAGCGCTGGCTATCTTTTCGGGCAACATTGGCACAGCCTGTTGCGGGCCATGCAGCGCTTCAATATCGCCGTTCTGATTGCCGCCGTGGGTGTGCTCCTGTTTTTATGGTGGAGATATCGCCGGCAGCCGTCGAGGGAAAATGATTGAGGACAACTTAACGAACTGCGCTAATTTCACTTCGCCAGCTCTGCTTCTGAGCACCAGGTTTCTTCCGTCACTTCCCCTCGCCCCTGCCGTCGTCATATCCTGACAGAAGCACTGCCCGGAACCGAAGAACAACGTGATTAACAACGTGATTTCCGAACGCATGCAAACCAGCCTGAAATCCTCAACTGCGTCCCGCCTTCCGCGGCTGGCACTATCGCAGGTCTGGGTGCGATTCCTGCTTGCCATCGTCGGACTGATGCTGGCTTTTGCTGCGGCCCTGTTCTCCACAGTATTGGGCGAGTCCGGCAACCTCTGGGGAACGATCATCTTGGCGTCGGCGGCCCTACTACTCGCCATCTTCGTCGGCCTGACCACCGTGCCCTACTTGGCGCGGCGGGTCGTCGCCAGCCGCGTCCGCGAAGCCATGGACTACGACGTCACGCGCGCCGGCCTGATCTACATCCTGATCAGCGTCGTCATCGGGATCGCTGCCATCAACACCGGAAATAACCTGCTTTACGTAGTCGTAGCCGCACTGCTCTCCGCCATTCTGGTTTCCGGCATCGCTTCGGCGCTAGTGCTGCGTAGTCTCGAGCTCGACGTCCATTTGCCCGAACATGTTTTTGCCGGGCGTCCGATGCTGGCGCGCCTGCTGTTGCGCAACACAAGTTCGTGGCTGCCATCTCTTTCCGTGCGCGTGGTTCCTGCCAAGCGCAAGAATAAAGACCACTGGGGTTGGGAAGCCTCTACCTTCGGCTGGCCCCGCAATCGCGCGCCCCAGGACCAATGGCTCCACCTGCCCGACCGTCGCCTGCGGCGCGTGCGCGAAGAAGCAGAAAAACCCATCCTGCGAGAATCCGTCTATTTCCCTTTTCTCGCTCCCGCACAGGAACTCCGCGCTGACCTGGAACTCAGCTTCCCGGCCCGCGGCCGCTACTGCGAAAAAAACTTCGGTCTGGCCACCCGCTTTCCCTTTTCCTTCCTGATGAAGACCCGACGCATTAACCTGGCCCGCGAAGTCATCGTCTATCCCGTCGTCGAGCCCGCCGAACAATTCCTCGAGGTTCTTCCCATGGTCACCGGTGAGTTCGAAACGTTTGTCAGCGGCCGCGGCTACGATCTTTACCGCATCCGTGAATACATGCCCGACGACTCGGCCCGCCACGTCGACTGGAAAGCGACCGCCCGCACCGGCTCGCTCAAAGTGCGTGAGTTCAGCCGCGAAGATGAGCGCAAGCTCCGCATCGTATTCGACAACCCCGCACCGCGAGTCCTGCAGCCCGCAGTGTATGAGCGAGCGGTGTGTCTGGCGGCTTCTCTGGGATGGCACTTCGACCACGAAGACGTCGAAGTCTCTTTCGTCGCGCCCGGTCTGGAACCAACCGAAGACGTCTTCACTTTCCTCCGGTACCTGGCGCTGGTCGAGCCGCAGGAGGCGACCCCGGTGTTCGGTCGTCTTCGGGCCAGTGAAGATTACAATCTGATCGTGACCGCCCGCGACGCCGCCGAGATTCCCGCCGCCTTGGCCGCCAGATCCTACGTCATTTCCTTGGGCACGGGCCAAAAAACGTAGCCTGTTTTAGAAAACAATTTCTCCCAGAGTCTGGCCTGCCTTCTCATTTTTCTCTTTCCCGCCTGGCGATTTTCGACATACAAAAATCACCCGCTCATTCTAAAGGACTTGATGACTGGTAACAGAAATTTGGTCACAAATTCCCCTGATTCTCCAAGGCCAAAAGCATTAGGTCACCAAGGAGATCAGAATGGCAAAACAAACGGTAACACTGCTCATCCGGTCCATGAACGCCAAAGGCAAGCGTGCTTGGGTTGAAGTCAAATGGCAAGAAAAACTATGAAGAGGGCACCATTTTTTATTTGCGCTGGCTGCCGAAAGGGGCGAACAACTACACCTACGAATCGCTGGGCAATACTGGCTTGCAATTCGCTCAACTCCAGAAAGTCGGCAAGGAACTAGAACTTATCAAGAAAGAAGATGCTTAGTCTTTTCAATCTCTTTGACATACGTGTCATCCTCGTGCTGTTTGCCGATGGTTTTAGCGAGCCACCAAACAATTAGGATTACAATCCCAATCGACAATAACCATCCCATACTGGTTCTCCGTCTCGAAGAAAGCGTCGGCTCATTGAGTGTTTCAGCAAACTCTCGTCACTTCTGACCATCGCCATGACACGACCTGCACACGCCTGATCCTTTGCAAAACCCACAAGAGGGTTTATTCGGATTGATAGGGCCGTTACCGGGATGTGCAGAACTGCCGGTCCTTTGCAGAATTTGCACCGCCCAGTGCTGCTACAATCGCTGTATTGCTTCGCCATATCACCTTGGATGACTTCAAAGGCGACATAGACTATATGCTATGTACTGAAGCGAGCAAAGCGGAAAAGATCGGGTCGTGCTTAAAGGCGTCACCGATCCCCGGAAACCGCTGGGTCATGCAATCAAGCGTCGGCGGCTCAAGCTGGGGCTGACTCAGGAACAGCTTGCCGAGGCTGCCGACCTCCACTGCACCTATATTTCCGGGATAGAGCGGGGCGTCCGCAATGTTTCAATCGTGAATCTGTTTCAGATCGCCACGGCGCTGAAGGTCCGGGTACGGGACTTGGTGAGAGAATTCTGATCGTGTCCTTCTGCCTTCTGCGCCTCCTGAACCGAAACTAGCTCATAATATCGGGGGATGTGCCCCCTCTCACCTAACCAGTCGGTTGTCACGGATCGCGAGCCCGATCAGGAGAAAAACCTCGACCCCAATGGCCCCCGCATCCGCTGCCCGCTTTGCGGCTGGTCGCCCCGCAAAGAAGACCGATGGTCTTGTACCTGCGGGCATGTGTGGAACATGTTCGACACGGGAGGAGTCTGCCCAGCCTGCCTGCATCAGTGGACTGCAACCCAGTGTCTCTCCTGCAAGCGGTGGTCACTCGGAGTGGTATGTGCAGTAACTCAGAACAACTGTCGGGCGTTCTTATGGTTCCGCACAGGCCAGATCGTCCCTCTTCGGAGCCTTGCGAGACGGCTGGCTAATGTGATCTTGACCTGAACCCGCCATACGTCAGGTAGATGCCGAGGACCAGTGAAATACCTGAGTACACGTAGAAAAGGCCTGGGTAGTGAAGTTGCCGAAGGAAGAAGTCCGCTTCCACCTCCACAGGCAAAAACAAAAGCAACAGGCTCTTGAGCAATGTCACCCAGCCGACGAGGGTGACGATCACCACCAACGCACCCCCCGACCAGATATTGTGCGCGAGAACCATCGCCAGACCAGCGGCCAATGTGATCACACCGAGGACAAAGATCATCGAAGAATCCTGAAGAATGGCGGTTACCGTTTGCACCGTCGCTTGTTTGCGAGTCATCATGGATACCGCCGCAAGAATGCAGTACAGCCCAATCAGCCTGCTAAGAAAAAGTGTACGTGGCGACATGGTGGCCTCCCCTGCTGGATGTACCAAGCGATTCGTCCTCGGCCAGTTGATCCCGTCAGCGCCTGCAAGGAACACCGTGCTGCTCTTGCCAACGGGCACAGAGTACCATGTGGGACATGAGCAGAATACGCCCACAATGCCTCGACGCGAACCCTTCGGATCGCTCGGCGCAAGCCGATGTCCTTCTTCGGGAAGAGCCAGACGAGGAAGAGGACGATGAGGAAGATGAAGGAAACGTTACGGACGATGAGGGTGACGACGATGAAGAGGATGACGGAGGCTACTCGGTGGAGGTGCGTCGTTTGTGTCAGTGGTGAAGGATGAAGCGCGAAGATTTCGTCAAGGTTGCAGAAGAGACTTTGGATTCGCTGCCGGGAGAGTTCCGCAGCCGCATCCAGAACGTCGCGATCCTCGTTGAAGATTTTCCGGCGAACCAGCGACCACCGAAGCTGGGGCAGCGCAGGCGACTGCTGCTGGGTGTCTTCCATGGCGTGCCCACGACCAAGAAAAGCATATTTAGCCTACCGTCAGGACCCGATCACATCGTGCTTTACCAGAAGAATATTGAGGCGGTCTGCTCCAACGAAGCTGAAGTCCGCGAACAAATCCGCCTGACTGTCATCCATGAACTGGGTCACTATTTCGGACTGGATGAGAACCAACTGAAGGATGTTTAGCGGTTTAGCGAAGCAGACGGCGAACTTGGCAGTTGGCGGCCAAGAAGCGCCGCACAAAGGGAGTAAGCTCGAATGTGTCCGATATAGTGCTGGCTTGGGGGTGATGAGTGTGGCAGAAATTCGACTGCAAGAAGGCGAGTCGTTGGCGAACGCCTTGCGGCGGTTCAAACGCAAGGTCATGACGGAAGACATTATTAAGGACGTGAAGCGTCACTCCTACTATTTGAAGCCGGGCGAAAGACGCCGGGTCAAACAAGCTTTGGCTCAAAA
>Ga0181536_10001037_pt1 | contig 33162 bp, 23 predicted proteins | sample PEATcosm2014_Bin_41_FD_121105 | JGI IMG/M metagenome (GOLD analysis project Ga0181536, IMG submission 121105) | Peatland microbial communities from MTU Mesocosm Facility, Houghton, MI, USA - PEATcosm2014_Bin17_60_metaG | ecosystem: Environmental > Terrestrial > Soil > Wetlands > Peat | place...
CTGGTTCATGACGACATCATTGACGAGGCCAAGACGCGGCGCGGCCGTCCCGCCGCCAACACCCAGTGGGGCAACTCCAAGTGCGTGCTTGCGGGCGACTGGCTTTACATGCAGGCCTTCAAGATCGCGGTGCAGGAGCGCAATTTCCGCATTCTCGACACGCTGATCGAGCTTACCCAGCAGATGGTCGAAGGCGAACTGCTGCAGATGGAAAAACTGGGCAAGCCGATCACGCTGGAGGAGCACTTCGACCTCATTTTCCGCAAGACCGCGTGCCTGTTTTCGGTCTGCATGCGGCTGGGAGCGATTCTCGGCGGGGCCACCACCGAGCAGGAAACGGCTTTGGGGAAGTACGGACACGACCTGGGCATGGCTTTCCAGATCGTGGATGACGTGCTCGACCTTACCGCTTCCGAAGCCGTGCTCGGCAAACCCGTAGCCAGCGATCTGCGCGAGGGTAAAGCGACCATGGCGGTGATTCACGCCCTGGAGCGCTGCACGCCACCTGAGCGCGCGAAGATCGAGACCATTCTGCGCGACCGGGCCTTCAACGGTGTAACCCATGCGCAGATTCTGGAAATCCTCGACCGCTACGGTTCGCTGGAAGCGGCCACCGCGCGGGCTGCCCGCTACGCGGACTCCGCGCGGCAAGCGATTTGCACCTTCCCCGACTCGGAGATTAAGCGGGCTTTGCTCTGGGCTCCCGACTTTGTTGTGGCCAGAGAGAAGTAGTACCTCCGGCACTTCCCCAAGTAACCATGTGAGCCGGGACACAAAAACGCTCACCGGGAACTCTTGATCGGAGTCACTGCTAGCCGTGACGGCGGCTACAGACTTTTTCTTGCGGGGAACCGAAAATCCCGGCAGTTGCTGGGACGTGTCCGCTAGGGCGGAAGGCTAATGAGACGCACTGGCATGCGATGGGCCGCGGGCTAACGCGACCTGACTCCTCTCCCCCCGGCACCTGAGAAAGGCAGGTCGCCGAGGGACCTGTCCGCAGCGGACGAACCTTCAACCCGAGGCGGCGGCCTCAGTCGAAGCCTTACATTAAAGGCGTCCCGATTCTTCGACGCGCCAGCCCGTTACAGGGCCGGAGAGACTCCGAGTGTAGGCCGCTGTCTCACTCATCTTAGACGGGGATAGTCCTCCTGAGAGACGCACTCCCCGTGCAGCAAAGCCGGACGTGGACTCATCCGAGACGCGCCCGGCTTTGTTTATACTGAACCGTTTTGCTGGTTCCTGGAATCAAAGACCCTGCGATTTAAGACCGGTGGCTGCAAGCAAACCTCATGAATGACCTGCTCTCGATGATGGCGCGCCACGGGTATGCCCTGACCTTTGCCTTGCTGCTTGCGGAAGCTATCGGCTTCCCCTTCCCGGCCGCGATCGCGCTGGTCGCAGCCGGCGCTGCCGTCGCCTCGCACACTCTCTGGGGACCGGGAGTACTGTTGGCAGCGCTGCTGGCGCTTCTGATCGGCGATAGCTCACTATTCTGGCTGGGACGCTACTCCGGCTGGGCTCTGCTCGGCTTCCTCTGCCGTCTGTCCATGAATCCGGAGACCTGCATCCTGCGCTCGGCCGAGTCCTTCTACAAGCGCGGCAAGGTAACGCTGCTGATCGCCAAGTTCGTCCCCGGACTCAATACCATGGCCGCACCTCTGGCCGGCAGCATGAAAATGCGCTACGGCCAGTACCTGCGCCTCGACGTCGCGGGTGCGCTGCTGTACTCGGTAACCTACCTGCTGGTCGGATATGTATCGCGGGGTTTTCTCGCCGCCACTTTGAACAGCTTCCATGCAGCTGGACGTGCCATGGAGATCGTGGTCATCGCGGCCCTGGTGATCTACGCGGCCTACCGCGCCGCGCACTTCCACAAATATCGGAAGTACAACATCGTGCCCCGTGTGCAGGTCCAGGAGCTGGCGTTGCGCCTGGGCTCAGGGGATGCCGGCCACGTGCAGATTGTGGACGTTCGCAGCCACGGTTATTACGACTCGGGAGCCGAGCGAATCATTGGCTCCATCCGCATCGAGCCCAATAACTTGGAGGAGGAAATCAAGAACCTCCCGAAGGACAAAGACCTTTACCTCTACTGTACTTGAGTGCGCGAAGCAACCAGCGCCCGGGTGGCGCATCTGCTGCGGGAAAAAGGATTTAGCACGTTCGTGATCGTCGGCGGACTCGCTGCCTGGCGCAAGGCGGGGGGACACTTGGAGTCTGTTCCCAAGGACGATCTCGTCAAGTTGCCCACTTTCAACTAAACCGCGGCTTGGTCTTTGGCTTAGGCTGTGGCGAGGCAGCGCGAAACTTTTGGCCAAAACCGGGTTAAACAGAGGTATCTTCGTCCTAGCTGTCTGGGGGTACCTATGCGACGGGTCGCCACCGTTGTCCTGCTTGCTCTCATCGTCATCACGGCATCTGCACGCCATCCCGAAGATTCCGCAATGTCGGTTGCTATCTACGATTCGAATCCCTCGCATCTCTGGAACCGGCTTTACGCGGCACTGCTACTCCGAGAGGATCAGCATAGGCACATTTATGGCGAAGATTCGCTCGACCCACTACGCTGGCTGGAAACGGAGCACCTGCTGGCGGCGCCTTCTCACCAACGCGCCATTCAGGTTCTCGACGAGTTCTTGCGCACGCACGGCGAGACGCTAGTTCATGATCCGGTGAAGCGTGCGATGCTGCTGCGTGATCTTTGGGCCGTGTTTGATTGGTCCGTTGGACAATACTCCGCTGATAAGCGGCCTCAATACGATAAGGAGAAACAGGAACTCCAGGTCCGGCTGGCAGAAGTGTTGCGGCGCCTGGCCCTCACACCGGATGAGATCAAGGCGCTGCCTGACACGTACGCACAGGCCGTGGCCTCGGGCGCGTTCGCAAGGGATTTTGATCCCACTCACCCGGAACGCCCATTCCTGCCGCCGGATTTGTTTGACCCGCACGGATCATGGGCCGGCATCTCTCCCAGTCCGGAATTTGAGGGTCTGGGTGTAGCCAAGATGCACATCTTCAACTTCTCGGGCCGCTCCAGTTTCACGGTTTTTGTACGGCTTCCGGGTGGGCATAAGGCCACGATGGACTACTTCCAGACTTTGTGGAACTTTCCTCAGCAATGGGTTCAGGAGACGAATTCGGATCAGGCTGTGGTGAATCCGGACCTGCCTTCATTCCCAGCGGGAACTCAGGTAGCGCTCGTGCGTCGCATGAATCTGTTCGACAATCAAGGTAACCTGGTGGCTTCGAACATTACCGAGAGCGTGCAGATTCGCGTGTATCACACGGTCGCGGCGGCTCCGGAACGCGACTTCACCGGCGGCATTGACTATGTGATCAGGAAGAGCGGGCAAGATTTCTTTGAGATCAGCATGAGCCGTCCACTGCTGTTCTCCGGCAAGAATGGCGGCCTGCGGGCGATTGCTCGCGACGAAAAAGAGTTCTCCGTCTTTCAGACAAAAGGGGATGATCCCCTCGAGGAACCGGGCGATCCGAAGTTCGAAACGAATGCGATTCCCAAATTACAAACCTGCGTCTGGTGCCACAGCGGCGGAGGCGTCCGCTCGTTCAACAGCCGCGAAGCGCTGTTTCGGCCCAATCGAAAGCAGATGGAACCCGAGAACTCCGACTATGGCGCAATCTATTGGGGTGACAGTTCGGCGATCGAATGGAAACAAAACCGTTATGACTGGGGATTGTTGAACGGTTATTGGAAAACCGCGCCGATTACACAGTAGGCGCACGCCGCAGGCCAATCGCCGTTACGCGCCGGCCGCAAGTGATGATCGAGATGTTTGTACATTCCACGGCTCCATTGTGCCGGAGTCAGCGCGCCAAAGAACGGATGCGGATGCCGGGTGCACTTCGCTTCCCCGCCCTCATGAAACTGCCGCACCTTCAGCATGAGTCGTTCTTGCTCGCGAAGAAAGTCGCGGCGGATTGAGCCTGTCGGCGGCCATGTCGAGCTGCGCCGAACCATGGGTCATCATCTGCGCGACGTCCATTTTCCCCACTGCCGGACTCCGGCTGTAACTTGTCGATGCGCGAGATCTCCTCGTCAATTGCTTCTTGTTCGAAAAGGTTCCTCATTCTTCCCCCAAGGCCGGCAATATCCGATTCGACGAAAATCATAGCACCGGGGGCCCTCCCGGAGGCGCTTGCAACGGAAGTGTACAATTGTGCGGCTTTGTCACGATGCGGCTTTGCCATGATGAACATGCCTGCCAATCGCGAGGAAGTTTGCACTGGGACAGCGGATCAGCCATCCCTCCTGTCTACCCGCCAGCCCCATCCCGGCATGAACCGTGTGCTTTTCCTGCTGACCTTTTCGATTCTCATCAACTACATCGATCGCAGCAATCTTTCCATCGCGGCGCCCCTGCTGAAGGACGAACTGGGCATTTCCAACACGCAACTCGGTACTCTGCTGGCTGCGTTCTTCTGGACCTACGGGCTGATGCAGATCCCTGCGGGATGGCTGGTCGATCACTTCGACGTGAAATGGGTTTTTGCCGCAGGCTTCTTTGTCTGGTCCGTAGCCACGGCTGCCACCGGCATGCTGCATAGCTTTGCCGCGCTCATCGCGGTCCGCGTGATTCTAGGCGTGGGGGAGTCGGTGGCCTTTCCCTCGTACTCCAATATTCTGGGCACCTATTTCACGGAAGCGCGGCGTGGCTTTCCCAACGCGCTCATCATGGCGGGCCTTTCCCTGGGACCAGCCCTGGGCATTCTAGTAGGAGGAACGGTGGTCGGACGTTTTGGGTGGCGTCCTTTTTTCCTGGCCTTGGGTTTGGGAGGCCTGGTGTGGCTGGCGCCCTGGTTTGCGTGGATGCCGCGCAAAGCTTCCCCGCCCCACCCGTCTGTTTCTCAGGGGATCGGGATCGTTGCCATTTTCCGCCAGCGATCGGCCTGGGGTACGTGCCTCGGGCAGTTCTGCATCAATTACTTTCTCTATTTCCTGCTGACCTGGCTGCCGTCTTATCTGAATCGGGGCCGCGGTTTCTCGATGAATGACGTCGCGAAATACGGAGGTTTGCTTTTCCTGATGTCGGCAATTTCGGCGATGGTCTGGGGCAGGCTGGCCGACCAGTGGATCAACGCTGGCGCCACTCCGACGCTGGCCCGCAAAGGCTCCATGGTCGCCGGACACGTGGGAATCGGGATTTCTCTGCTCCTGACTGCGGTGACCGAAGGCCGCCTTTTCATCGGGATGCTGGCCCTTACCGGGGTCTTCCTGGGGATCGCCTGCTGCAGCAGTTGGGCCGTCACCCAGACGCTGGCCGGCCCTTACGCCTCGGGACGCTGGACCGGCGTGCAGAACTTCATCGGCAACATGGCCGGATGGGTGGCGCCAGCGCTGACGGGATTTCTGGTTGACCGCACGGGCGGCTTTCGTTGGCCTTTCTTCATCACCGCGGCCGTGGCCTGGATTGGCGCCATGGGCTGGGGACTGGTCGTGGGGCCGGTCGAACCCGTGGACTGGGGACGACTCGCTTCGCGCCCTGCGATCCTGGCTGGCTCGGCGCCGAATACCGCCTTGCCGTAATACACTGCTGGGTGCCCCGCTTCCCGCCGCTTTTGCGAGAACTGGGCGGACTTTCATACACTGCTGTTATGCCCAGGGAAATCGAAATCAAGTTTCGCGTGGCCGACGTGCGAGCACTGCTTCGCAAGCTGCGCCGGGCCGGATTCCGTGTAGTCACTTGCCGAACGCACGAGATGAATACTCTTTACGACCTTCCGGGAGGAGTACTCCGTAAACGAAAGGAGTTGCTGCGCGTCCGCAAGTATGGCTCCGTCTGGACCCTGACCCACAAGAGCGGCACCACACGCGGCCGACACAGCAGCCGGGTCGAACTGGAGACGGCCGTCACGGACGGAAGAAAGATGGATGCGATTCTGCGCGCGCTCGGGTATGCGCCTTCGTTCCGCTACGAAAAATTCCGCGCCGAATGGAGCGACGGCCAGGGCCATGTTGTCGTGGACGAAACTCCCATCGGCAATTTCTGCGAGATCGAAGGCCCGCCCCGCTGGATTGACGCCACCGCGAAGAAGCTGGACGTGCACCCCGCGGATTACATCACGAAGAATTATGCGACGCTGTTCTCAGACTGGAAGCAGGAAACACGCAGCCCGGCGGAGGAGATGACGTTTAAAGCTGTCAAGCGATGAACGACTCAAAACGGGTGCCCCATCCTAACGTCGCGTTCTCTGCGACGTTAGGGTGGGGACTTTGACTCTGAGACCTCAGCACGCCTACTCACAAAATCAAATGCCCCACCCTGTCGCAGAAAACGCGACAAGGATGGGGCACCCAAAGTCTTAGTCTGTGGCGAATTATGCGCCGTGGCATTTCTTGAATTTCTTGCCCGAGCCGCAGGGGCAGGGATCGTTTCGTCCCACTTTTTGCTGCGACCGGATCACCTGCTGTACCGGCGCCGCATCTCCGCCGCCCGCCATGCGCGCCTGTTCCAGTTCGCGCCGCTTGCGGCGCAGGAAAGCTTCTTCCAGTTCGTCCGCCGAAGTCGAAACCATGCGCGGGCGCCGCCCGTTGCCATCGCCCTCCAGCGCGGCTGCTGGTGCACCCTCAGGCTGAACAGGCGGTGGCGGCGGTTCCGGAGGGCGCTCCAGAATCTGCATCAGGTAGAGATAGCGGACCGTATCTTCCTGGAAGCGCTGCATCATCGCTTCGAACATGTCGAACGATTCTTTCTTGTACTCGACCAGCGGATCGTGCTGCCCGTATCCGCGCAGTCCGATGCCCTCTTTCAGGTGATCCATGCTGAGCAGGTGATCTTTCCACTGCTGGTCAATCACGCTCAGCATGATCATGCGCTCGTGATGGCGCATGGCGTCGGGGCCAATCAGTTTCTCTTTGGCGTCGTAGCGCTCCTTGAGCTTGCCGAAAATCGCGTCGCCCAATTCCTGCCGGCTCAGCGTGTCGGGCTTGATACCCTCGGCGAGAATATCAACGCCGAAGCGCGTAAAGATCGAGTCCTTCAGCCCCTTAACGTCCCAGTCGTTGACGTGGGCTTTGGGCGGACAATGCTGTTCCAGCAGATCGCTCAGGATGGCGGAAACATAGTCTTCCAGGATCAGATCTTTCTGATCCATGCCTTCGAGCAGCCGGCGCCGCAGACCATACACGGCCTCGCGCTGTTTGTTCATTACATCGTCATACTCGAGCAGATGTTTGCGCGACTCAAAGTGCTGGCCTTCCACGGTCTTCTGCGCTGTCTCGATGCGCCGCGTGATCATCTTCGATTCGATCGGAACGCCCTCTTCCATGCCCAGGCGCTGTAGCAGGTTCGAGACCCATTCCTTGGCGAAGATGCGCATCAGGTCATCTTCAAGCGCGAGATAGAAACGCGACGACCCCGGATCGCCCTGGCGTCCGGCGCGTCCGCGAAGCTGGTTATCAATGCGCCGTGATTCGTGGCGCTCGGTGCCCAGAATGTGCAGGCCGCCGACGCCTGTGACCTGGTCGTGCTCCACATCGGTCTGCGCTTTGTAGCGGGTGAGGGCTTCGGTCCACTTGGCGGTCGGGACGGTGTACTCGTTGCCGTTGTAGTAGAAGACAGAGGTCTCTTGGTCTTCCTGCGGCCCTTCGATTTTGCCCTGCGCAACGCGCAACTGCTGTGCGATCCCCTTTTTCACCATCTCCTGCTTGGCCATGAATTCGGGGTTGCCGCCGAGCAGGATGTCCGTACCGCGGCCGGCCATGTTGGTGGCGATCGTGACCATGCCTTTGCGCCCGGCCTGGGCCACGATTTCGGCTTCACGCTCGTGGAATTTGGCGTTCAGCACGACGTGCTTGATTCCCTTTTTCTTCAGCAAATCCGAAAGCCGCTCAGACTTTTCCACCGACGTGGTGCCGACCAGCACCGGCTGGCCTTTCTCCGCCAGTTGATGGATTTCATCCGCTGCGGCAAAATATTTTTCCTTTTCTGTGCGGTAAACGACGTCGGCATTCTCGACGCGCAGCAGAGTCTTGTTAGTGGGAATCACGACCACTTCCAGCCTGTAAATCTTGTCGAATTCCGCGGCTTCCGTTTCCGCCGTACCGGTCATGCCTGCCAGCTTCTTGAACATGCGGAAGTAATTCTGGAACGTGATCGTCGCCAGCGTCTGATTCTCGCGCTCAATCTTGACGTTTTCTTTGGCCTCAATGGCCTGATGCAGACCGTCGGACCAGCGGCGCCCCGGCATCATGCGCCCGGTAAACTCGTCGACGATGATGACTTCGCCGTCCTTGATGACGTATTCCACGTCCTTGCGATAGAGCGCGTGCGCCTTGATCGCGGTTTCGACGTGGTGCTTCAGGGGCCAGTTCTCCGGGTCGGCAATGTTGCCGATACCCAGGAGCCCTTCGACCTTCTCCCAGCCTTCGTCGGTCACGGTGATGTTGCGGTGCTTTTCGTCCACCACGAAGTCGCCCGTGAGCTCCGCAGGTTCGCCGGGAGGACCTGGAATTTCTTCGCCCTTTTCGAGCTTGGGAATAATGCGATTGACCTTGTAGTACTTGTCGGTCGATTCCTCGCTGGCCCCGGAGATAATCAGCGGCGTGCGGGCTTCGTCAATCAGGATGGAGTCCACCTCGTCGACGATGGCGTAGTTGTGCCCGCGCTGGACGCAGTCCTTGAGATCGAACTTCATGTTGTCGCGCAGGTAGTCGAAGCCAAACTCGTTATTGGTGCCGTAGGTTACGTCGGCGGCATAGGCGGCGCGGCGCTCCTCGTCGTCCAGATCGTGCACGATCACGCCTACCGTCAGGCCGAGAAAGCGGTAGACCTTGCCCATCCATTCCGAGTCGCGCTTGGCCAGGTAGTCGTTGACCGTCACCACATGCACGCCGCGCCCGCTGAGCGCGTTCAGGTACACGGGAAGAGTGGCGACCAGCGTTTTGCCTTCGCCGGTCTTCATTTCCGAAATCTTGCCTTCGTGCAGCACCATGCCGCCAATCAGCTGCACGTCGAAATGGCGCATGTTAAGCACGCGGCGCCCGGCTTCGCGAACCACGGCAAAGGCCTCAACCAGAATCTCGTTCAAGGCTTCCTGGAGCGCGTCGTGCTCTTCCTTTTCCACCCGTTTCTGACGGTCGAGATCGCCCTCGTCCTCATCTTCCGGTTCAACGGCCTCGGGCTGCGGACTCTTGGCGACACGGCTCAGCCGTTCCTGGATGCGCTGGCGGAATTCGTCGGTCTTGGCGCGCAACTCGCTGTCGCTGAGCTTCTGCATCTGCGGCTCAAGCGCGTTGATGGCCACGACGTTCGGCATCAGCGCCTTGATTACGCGCTCGTTCTTCGTCCCGAAAATCTTGCCTAGCAGAGTGTTAATCAAACTCGGAGTCCTTCAGAGGGCAGCCCGCCCAAGTTATCTTTAAAGCCTAGCATATTAGATGCGGGGCGAGGAGAGTAGGAAACTGCGACGAACCCACCAGCCAATTGCCGCCGAGCGCACCGAGTTCGGAAAGAACGGAGCTGCGCCCTGTTTCGCTGAGTCAACTCTTTGCGGTGGCTGCGATCGCTGCGGTGAGAGGGCTTTTTCCTGTAATATTCCCCTCGAACGATGCCTACTTTCTACGACCGCTTTGTAGAATGCGCCGAGCGCTGGCCCGACAATGTCGCTCTCGAGATCCAGCGCCACGACCATATCGAGAGTTGCACCTACGCTGAACTGCACCGCATGGCCGAATCCGTGGGGCGCTGGATCACCGAAAGCGCCTTTCAACGCGGCTCCCGGCTAGCCATCCTGGCCGACAATCATCCCCGCTGGGTCGCGGCCTACCTGGGCATTATTGCCTCGGGCTGTGTCGCGGTTCCGCTCGATACCGCCCTTCATGCTGACCAGGTGACCAAGTTGCTGAAAGACAGTGGCGCCTCTGCCGTCCTGGTGGATGCAAAGCATGTTCCGGTAACGCGGCCCGCAGCGGCCGAACTGAACCTGGGTCTCATCCTGATGGATCCGGACCGCATGGCCAGTCCTTCCCAGGAACATTGGCGAGGCAACCTGCCCGCCATCTTCGACGCAGGGCCAGCCAACTTCAAACCAGCGGTCTCGAATAGCGACGACCTCGCCGCCCTGATCTACACCTCGGGAACAACCGCCGACCCAAAGGGCGTCATGCTGACCCACGCCAACTTTCTCGGCGAGGTCGAGGCTGTCTTCAACTGGGTCAACATCGGACCCGCCGATGCTCTGCTCGGCGTGCTGCCTCTGTTTCACGTGCTGGCGCTGATGGCCAACATGCTGCTGCCGCTCGTCAAAGGGTCGCGTGTCCTGTACCTCGAAACTCTAAACACCACCGAGCTGATGCAGGCGTTGCAGGAGCGCAACATCACCGCCTTCGCCGTTGTGCCGCAGTTCTACTACCTGATTCACGAGCGAGTCTATTCGGAGATCAAAAAGCGCGGCGCTCTTACGCAAAAGCTGTTTGGCGCAATGGTCGCCCTCAACCGCACGCTGCGCAAGGTAGGCGTCAACGCCGGCCCAGTCTTGTTTCGCAAGATTCACACCGCGCTCGGGCCAAAGATGCGCTATTTCGCCACCGGCGGATCGCGTTTTGATCCGGCAATCCAGAAGGATTTCTACGATCTTGGCATCGATGTCATGCAGGCTTTAGGACTAACCGAGACGGCCGCCGCCATCTACGTCAATTCGCCAAACGACATTGTCATCGGATCGTGCGGCAAAGCCATGAAAGGCGTCGAAGGCAGAATCGTCGAGCCTCAGTTACAGGACGAAGGCGGTCCTGCCGTCGGCGAACTTGCGGTGCGCGGTCCGATGGTCATGAAAGGCTATTGGAATCGTCCCGACGCCACGGCCGCAGCGCTCCGCGACGGCTGGTTCTACACGGGCGATCTCGGCTATTTCGATGCGCGCGACAACCTGTTTCTCACCGGTCGGAAGAAAGAAGTGATCGTCCTTAGCAACGGCAAGAACATTTATCCCGAGGAGATAGAAACGCACTACGGCAAGTCCCCGTTTATCAAGGAAATCGCAGTGGTGGGACTGGAAGGCAAGCCCGGCGGAGGCGGCGACCGGCTGCACGCCATAATTGTGCCCAATTTTGACGCGCTGCGGCAAAGGAAGATCGTCAACGCGAAGGAGATCATTCGCTTCGACATTGAAGGCCTGTCGCAGCAGATCGCTTCTACCAAACGCATCGGCAGCTACGAAATCTGGCAGGACGATCTGCCCCGCACCACCACGCGCAAGATCAAGCGCTACGAAATAGAAAAGCGGGTAAGAGCGAATCAAGCGAAGAGGCTTGCCGGCGATTCTGAATTGCCAGCGGAGAAACCGCTGACTGCCGATGAGCTGGCGTGGCTCGATCAGCCTCACGTACAACGCGGTCTGACTATCGTGCGCGAAGCCGCGCGCAACCTGCCGCCAAACTTGCAGCCCTCCCACAACCTGGAACTCGATCTCGGTCTCGATTCCATGCAACGCGTGGAACTGCTCAGCCGGCTCGAAGAGGAACTCGGCGGCAACGTCGAGGAATCGCGGCTCGCCGAAATCTACACCGTCCGCGATCTACTCGATGCCGTCCTCGAAAGCGCCGCCGGCGGCGCTGTGCCGGCGACTCGCACCGCATTTGCCGGCTGGAAGGCTATTCTGGCGGAAGACCCAACCGATCCCGAGGTGCTCGCGCTCAAAGATCCTGCGCCTGGCTTCGAGACCGTGTTGTATCCCCTATCGCGCATCATCCAGATGATCGCGCGCGATCTGTTTCACTTGCGCGTGTCCGGACTGGAGCACCTGCCCCAGCGCGGCCCATTCATCCTCTCGTCCAATCACCAGAGCTACATGGACCCGCTAGTGTTGGCCGGCATGCTGCCGAAGGAGATTATGGAAAATGCCTTCGCGGTGGGGACCAGCGAAATTTTCGGCGAGGGATTTATGCGCCGCCTGGCGCGTTGGCTGCGCGTGGTGGTGCTCGACCCGGACTCCAATCTCGTGCCTGCCATGCGTGCCGGCGCCTTCGGCTTGAAGCATGGACGGGTGCTGGTTCTTTATCCCGAGGGCGAGCGCTCCATTGACGGCAAGCCGCGAATCTTCAAGAAAGGCGCGGCCATTCTATCCATTCACATGCAGGTTCCGATTGTGCCGGTGGCGATTGAGGGTTTCTACGACGCATGGCCCCGCGGCAAGAAGTTTCAGAAGATTACTGATTTGAGGATGGTATTCGGAGAGCCGATCCCCCCGCCCCCCGAGTCCGAGGCATCGGAGGCTGCCTACGAAAAACTCACGGCCGATCTGAAGGCTCAGATCGTCGCGATGTGGGAGAAACTACGAAAAACCTAATGACGCAGGATCATGCGCCCGCAGTCGCCGCCTGTCCGCCAAAAGCCTTGGAAAATGCGTCCAACACCAGTGAATCGTAGCGGCCGGTGGACCGCCGGATAACTTCCTGCCCCGCCTGCGCCGGCGACATCTTCGCGCCGCCCTGCCCGCTGATCAGAGCTTCATACTCTTCGGCGAGCCCCAGAATCTGCACTTCAAAGGAGGCTTCGCCGATCTTGCCCCCGCTCTGCCGCAACTGCCGTTCCGTCAGGAAGATCGGGATCGCCCGCCGCAGCGAGCTGCCCAGCGCGCTCGCCTTCGCACCCGACCGCTTGCGCTTGCTTCTTCCCCGAGTCAGGTCTTCTGCCGATACCTGCGCCGCCTTGTACAGTACCTCGTTCGTGATCCCCAGTTCTTTCAGGTTGAACAACAGCGCGGCCGTGCGCAGGTCTTCCATGCTTCCCGAATCCAGGCCAAGGGTCTCGGCGATCTTCGTGGCACACATCGAGATGCGGTAGGAGTGCGCCTCGCTGTATTTCTGGTTGGCCAGGAAATTCTGCAGAATCGCCAGCATGCCGTCGTAACCGTCTTCCATCTCGCGCAGGGTTTGCTGGTTGCGCTCGTAAAGCGTGCCGGTGACGTAGCCCGCCACCATCAGCACTCCGCCCCACACCGTGAGGTCGAACCACCGGGCGTCAAAGGGCAACTCCACCCGCCCTCGGAACATCGTCGGATTGGTGAACGTCAGCAGGACGACCAGCACAACGCTGGCTACTGCCGTAAGAGTTGCGTGACGCCGCCCGAAATAAAATGCGGAATAGAGTGTTGGCAAAAAGTAGAACACCAAAGCCATGCGCTGCGACGCCACCAGAAAATTCAACATCGCAGCAATCACGACCAGAAACAACAGCAACCAAAGTTCCGGATTGATCTTGCGCACAGTGCCTCCAGGGGCAGAGGTACCGGACCCGGAACGGAAGACACTCCGGGTCCTCAGCTTCCCGTTCTATGACATTCTCAAACCCGCGGCAGGGAATCCCAAATTACCGAGGTAATCGGCTTTCGGGATTCTCTTATCGGGCCCGAGGATGCGTCCGGTCATAGACCTCGAGCACATGCTTCATAGAAAGCTGGGTATAGCGCTGGGTTGTGGCCAGACGCTCGTGGCCCAGCAATTCCTGGATGGCCCGAAGGTCCGCCCCTTCTTCCAGCATGTGCGCGCCGAAGGCGTGGCGCAGTGTGTGGGGATGCACGTCGGGAGAGAGCCCTTTGGCTACCGCAATTGTTTTGATGATCCGGCCGACGCTGCGCGTGGTCAGGCGCCCGCCGCGTTGGTTGATGAGCAGCGCCGGCGTGTTTCGGCGCGCTTGCCCGAGGGTCGCCAGCCGAGCGGGAAGGTATGCGGTCAGGGCGTTCTTCGCCGACTCGCCGAAAGGGACGTAGCGCTCCTTTTTCCCCTTGCCGCGAATCAGGATCGCCTCAGCGCTCAGCCGGATGTCGTCCAGGTTGATTCCGGTCAGCTCTGAGTTGCGGATGCCACAGCCGTAAAGCAGTTCGAGCATCAACCGGTCGCGTTCGGGAAAGGCCGCCGCTTCCGGCATTTGCCCATCCAGCACCGAGTTCATCTCTTCGATCGTCGGCACCCGCGGAAGCTTCTTGGGCAGCCTCGGTGTCGCCACCAGCTTGGCCGGGTTCTGTTCGACCACCCCTTCCTGTGCCAGCCAGCGATACAGCGAACGCACCGCCGCCAGCGAGCGCGCCACCGAAGTTTTGCTCAGCCCCTTCTCGTAGAGCTGTGAGAGAAACCCGCGGATCGCGATGTGGTCGATCTGCTTCCATCCGCGAGAACCGGCGTAGGCGGAAAAACTGCCCAGATCGCCGCCGTATGCTTTGATTGTGTGCGGCGAAGCGTTGCGCTCCCGCAGGTGGCGGAGGAAATCCGATACAGCCCTTTCGACGATGGTGCGCGCGGTCGGCATGGGTGATTTCAAATTTCAAATTTCAGATTGCAGATTTTCTGCTGGTTCTCAATCTGAAATCTAAAATTTGCAATCTACAATCGGCTACCTCGCTTTCGCCCTCGGATGATGCTTCTGGTACACGGTCCGCAGCCGGTCGAGGGCCAGATGCGTATATATCTGCGTGGTCGAGATGTCGGCGTGGCCGAGAATCGTCTGCACCGTGCGCAGGTCTGCACCGTTCTCCACCATGTGAGTTGCGCACGAATGCCGCAGCATGTGGGGCGATGCGTGCCGGCCCGATGCCGCCGACGCCGCCCGCACCATCTGCCACACCCGCTGCCGCGTCAGTTTGCGTACGCCGCGCGCGATAAACAATAGCGGAGAGCTCTTGCGGACAATAACGCTCTCCGCCGGGTGCCCCATGTCTCGCTTCTTTTGCGAGACATGGGAATCATTCGTCGCTCGCTCCTGTGCCAGCACCGGGCGCGACTCTGCCAGGTATTCTCTCAGCGCATCCTGGGCCGCCTTGCCCAAAGGCACCACCCGCTCCTTATCGCCTTTGCCCCGAACCAGCATGTACCCCGCTTCCAGCTTCAGGTCTTCGAGCTTGGCGCCGATCATCTCCGAGACGCGCAGCGCTCCCGCGTAGAACACTTCCAGCATGGCGCGATCGCGCGCCGCCAGCGCCGCAGCCTGCTTCGTTTGCCTATGCGCTGCGCTGCCCCGGGCCAGAGGAGCAGCCAGTGTTATCTCCATCTCATCGCGAGCCAGCGCTTTGGGCAGAACCTTCCACTGCCGGGGCGACTCGATATTCAGCGTCGGGTCCTGATCGATTCGCTTGTCGAGCAGGAGATAACGATAGAGATGCCGCAACGCCGAAAGCTTTCTCCCCACGCTGCGCCCGTCCACTTGATGAGAGAAAAGCTGCTGCAGGAATTCCCGCACATCGCTGCGCCGGGCCGTCAGCAGCAGGCGTTTCCGTTTCTCCAGGAACTCGCCAAACTGGCCAATATCGGTCGTATACGCGCTGATCGAAAGCGCCGCCAGCCCCTTCTCGATGCGCAAATAGTCGAGAAATCCCGAGAGTACGCGCGCATTCGCTTCGGAAGCCATATCAGGAAGAAATAATATAGTATGCGCGTTATCGGACACAGAAAAAAGTGATGAAGCAGGTGCGGACGGAACTCACTTCGTAGAGACGTAGCTGGCTACATCTCCTTTCGTGACCAGTCACCAGCCGCTGGCGAATAGCCGGTGCGCGGCGCGGAATCCGCATTTCTGATACTTGTCATAGGCGCCGGCGGCGCGATTACGAATCTGCTCGCCGTTTTCCCTGGCAATCCAGCCGTCGAGCGCGCTCTTCAACGTGTAAGCCTCGGGGGCCATCAGGCCCGTCGTCCACAGCAATGGGTAGGCGCCGGTGGCGCGCAATGGCCCGGCAAAATACTGCTTGCTGGCACACGCCAGCACCACCGCATCGCGATGACCCTCGTTTTTCTTTTGCGGAAACCGGGCCAGTTGGAAGTCCATCAGTCCGTCGTGACCGACGTAGGCGAGAAGGTTTGCGCCGCCTCGAATCGGCAGCTTCAACGGACCGGACACGCCCGTCACATCCATGGTCTCGGCACCATCGCCCGTTGCCGAGTCAAGAAAGTCCAGAATCGCCTGCCGGATTTCAATGCCGCGATACGCATCAGCCACGAGATATACATCCGCCGCTCGATGCTTGAACACGCAGCGCTCGAGAATTTCAGCCTTCGGCTTCGCGCCGCAGGCGACTCGCTCCCAATCCGCACTGCGCGCAAAAAATGTCTTCACGCCACCGGCCGCTCCCCAGTAGAGGTTGCGCTCCGCATCTTCCCCGTCCCCGAGCTTTGCAGGCACGGGAACAATGCCCTGGTGCTGGTTGTCGGCCAACGCGACGAAGACATGCACAGTGCGCAGCCCGGAATCCTGAGCCCACGCGCCGGCCGCCACCATCGGAGCCACAGCACAGGCCAGAACGGCGCATCTGCCGGCGCGGATCATGCCTGCTGCGCTCCGCTCACTTCCTGTAGCAGTTCCACCGCCGACAGCGCGCCTTCCGGCGTCTCCTCATGCTTGAAGTAGGCAAACACATCGCGCCCGGCCACAAGGTGTTGCCCGATCCGCTCGATCATCGAGCGCCGCTCTTCACCTGTGTAGCTCGGCTTGCGGAAGCGGTAGTAAACGAACGCCGCCGTCGCCACGTCGGGCGTAGTCATCGTTTCGCTCTCGGCCACACATAACGCGGCACTACTTGCCTTCAACAGATCCCAGGTCGAATCGGCGAACCAGGACGAATGCCGGAATTCAAACGCCGCCGGCACGGTGCGCGGAACGACCGCCAGAAAATCTTTGAGCAGCGCCACATCTGCTCTCAAGTTGGGCGGAAGCTGAAATAGTACCGGCCCCAACTTCCCCGCCGCAGCCAGCGGTTCAATGGTAGCAAGAAATCTCGGCACAAAATCCTCCGTCCCTTTCAACCGCTTGATGTGCGTGATGACCTGGTGCGCCTTGACGCCGAAGCGAAAATGCGCGGGCGTCTGGTTAAGCCAATTCTGGATGGTCGTTTCCTTGACCAGTTGCCGGAAGGTGAAATTCACTTCCACCGTATTGAGCTGCGTGGCGTAGTGGCTCAGAAATTTCTTCTGCGCCAGCTTGGCCGGATAAAACTCCGGCTTCCAGCTCGGGTAGGCCCATCCCGAGGTTCCAGCAAAAAGTTGACTCATGGCTGCTCTGCGCTCCTGTCTCCCGTGTTGAATCATCTGCGCTTCGGACTCGTCCGCGGTTTTCGCGGGCGCTCCTTCCCTGCCGCGTCCTTTGCAGGGATGGTGGATGCTTTGGCAGTTTCGATTGCCTCGGGTTTAGCCGCAGGCACGCCCCCCGGCCGCTTAAGATCGGGCAGTTGCTGCTTTAATTCCAGCACCGGCTCAAACAGGTCCCCCATCTTCTCGAACCTCGCCACCGCCTGCTTCGCTTCAAATACCAGCAGGCCCGCATCTTTCTTCTTGAGCGCGCGTTCGACTTCCTCCCAGCTCACCGGAGTCGAAACCGTCGGACGCTCCCGCGCCCGCAGCGAGTACACCGCGACTGTGGTCTTGTGCTCGTCGTTCTGGCTCCAGTCCACGAAGACCTTGCCTGTGCGCGCCTGCTTGCTCATTTCCGACAGCACCAGATCCGGATGCTCATGCTCCAGCAGTTGCGCCAGAGCGTGCGAGAAGAGTTTCGTTGCATCATAAGTGGTCGGCGTGTTGAGCGGAACATAGATTTGCAGCCCCTTTGACCCGGAAGTCTTGGGAAAACTCTGCAGCCCGAAGTGCTCGAAAATCTCCCGCAGCCACAGCCCCACCTGGCAGCATTGCACAATATTCGCCGGAGGCCCGGGATCAAGGTCGAACACCATCTCCGTCGGACAGGTGATATCGCTCGCCAGAGCTAGAGACGGATGCAATTCGAGTGCCGCCAGATTCGCCAGCCACACCAGCGTTGCCAGATCGTCCGCCAGCACGTAATGAATCGTCCGCCGGTTGCGCCCGCTCCATATCGGCGCCGTCTTCACCCAATCCGGCCGGTGCATGGGCGCGTTTTTCTCGAAGAAAGGCTCGCCGTCCACGCCGTCCGGATACCGCTTGCGCGTCAACGCCCGCCCTGCCAGATGCGGAATGATCGCGGGCGCAATGCGCACGTAATAGTCGATGACGTCCTTCTTGGTAAATCCCGCAGCGGGATACAGGACCTTCTCAAGATTCGAAAGCTTGAGATGCCTGCCCTGAATGTCGAGGGAGGAATCCATCGTGCGCTCCGCTTTGCATTGTGCCTGAAAGCCAGCCTGGCGCAAAATGGGGCGCGTCGCGCCCGACTTGACAGATGAGGGCCCGCCCTGAGCCTGCCAAAGGGGTGGCTGTCTCGACATGCGTTCCGGTTTGACAACTTCCCTTCCCTCAACGTACTTTCGAACTTCTGCCCCTGCTATCCGTCCGAGATATATCTGTGTTACGTCTGCCCAATCCGGAGGCCCAATGCAACGTTGTCCCATAAACCGCCGTTCCCACGAACGCCATTTCCTGCAACGCCGCGCCTTCCAACTCGGCGCTCTCGTACTCCTGCTCGCGGCCCTGGCCGCCGCTCAAGACCTCGCCTCCTTTGAGAAGCGCATCACGGTCAAGAAGCTGGCGAACGGCCTGACCCTAGTGATTTGCGAGCGCCCGGAGGCCCCCGTTTTTTCCTTCTTCACTCTGGTGGACGCGGGCTCCGCGCAAGATCCCATGCGCGCCACCGGCCTCGCCCATATGTTCGAGCACATGGCGTTTAAGGGCACAACAGAGATCGGCACCTCCAACTACGCCGCCGAAAAGCCCGCGCTGGCCAAGGTCGAAACCGCCTACGCCGTCTACATCGCGGAGCGTGACAAAACCGTGGGCCGCGACGAAGCCAAGCTGAAGCAATTGGAGAAAGCCTGGAAAGACGCCATCACTGAGGCCGAGAAATTCGTGGTCAGCAATGAATTCGGAAAGATTGTTGAGCGAAACGGCGGCGAAGACATGAACGCCTTTACTAGCCTTGATGAAACCGGTTATCACTACTCGCTGCCCGTAAACCGGCTCGAACTCTGGGCTTACCTCGAATCCGAGCGCTTCCTGCACCCCGTGCTGCGCGAGTTTTATAAAGAGCGCGACGTGGTCATCGAAGAGCGCCGCATGAGCGTCGACAGCCGCCCCATCGGACGCCTGGTCGAGCAGTTCACCGAAGAGGCGTTCGCGGCCCATCCTTATCACCGGCCCACGATCGGCTGGATCTCCGACCTCAACTCCTTCTCTGCCACCGACGCGCAGAAATTCTTCGACAAGTACTACGTCCCCGCCAACATGGTGGTCGCCGTCGCCGGTGACGTGAAGGCCGCTCAGGCCATGCCGATCCTTGAGAAATACTTCAGCCACCTGCCCGCCCGTCCGCACCCGGACGAGACTACGACCACCGAGCCTCCGCAAGACTCGGAGCGCAGGGTCGTGCTCAAAGAACAGACGCAGCCCATCTACCTCGAGGGCTACCACCGTCCCGACTACCGCAGTAAAGATGACGCCGTTTTTGACGCCATCAGCGATCTCATGTCGGAAGGCCGCACCTCGCGCCTTTACCGTTCGCTCGTTCGCGACAAGAAAATCGCCTCCTACTCCGCCGGATTCACCGGCCTGCCCGGCACTAAGTATCCCCACCTGTTCGCGTTTTTCGCCGTGCCCCTGCCCGGACACACTCCCCAGGAAATGGCCGACGCGATCCACGCCGAAATTGACCGACTCAAGAAGGAAGACATCACCGACGACGAACTGAAGATGATCAAGACGCGCTCCAAAGCCAATCTGATTCGCGGGCTCGCCGACAACGAGGGCCTGGCGCAGGAGCTCGCGACTTACCAGACCCGCTATGGCGACTGGCGTGAGCTGTTCCGATCGGTGGATCGCATTGACCAGGTCACCAAGGCCGATATTCGCCGCGTCTCCAACGAAGTTTTCGCCGATACGAACCGCACGGTGGGCATCATTGAAACCGGTGGAGGCGGCGCTTCTCCCGGCGGAAACAGTCAAGGGCCGAATGATTCCGGCGACCAGGGAGGTGCGCAATGAAGCGGAACGTTTTGTGTGGGGACGGTCACCCTCGTCCGTCCTGTCGAGCGAAGCTCGACAGCTTCGTCAGTCGAGGCTCGCGAAGTCGCGTGGTCGCAATCGTACTCTCCATCCTCGCCCTCTGCCTGATTTCCCTGCCTCACGTCATGGCCCAAGCGCCAGCTCAGAGCACCTGGAAGCAGATCCCCATCCCTCCCCTGCCAGCTTTCCATCCGCCGCAACCTAAGCGCATCGAACTGGCGAACGGCATGGTGATCTTTCTCCAGGAGGATCACGAACTGCCGCTCATTGATGGCACGGCCCGCATCCGCGGCGGGTCGGTCGACGAACCCACCAGCAAGATCGGACTGGTGGATATCTTTGGCGACGTGTGGCGCACCGGAGGCACCAAGTCGCAAACCGGCGACCAACTCGACGACTTCCTCGAAGTCCGTGCCGCCAAAGTCGAGACCGGAGGCGGGCCCGACTCCACCACCATCAGCTTCTCCTGCCTGAAGGGCGACCTCGACGACGTTTTCAGAGTGTTCGCCGATCTGCTGCAGAATCCCGAATTCCGCGCCGACAAAATCGACATCGCGCAGAAGGGCGAATACGACGGCATCTCGCGTCGTAACGACGACGCCAGCGAAATCGCCCAGCGCGAGTCCGTCAAGCTGGCCTACGGCCCCGACAATCCTTATGCCCGTGTTCCCGAATATGCGACCGTCGCTGCCGTCACCCGTCAGGACTTGCTCGACTGGCACGCCCAGTACGTGCACCCCAACAACATCATCCTCGGCATCAGCGGAGACTTCGATTCCGCCGCCATGGAAGCGCGCCTCCGCGACGCTTTCGAGTCCTGGCCCAAACACGCGGCGCTTCCGAAAAACGAAATTCAGTACTCCCCGGCCAAGCCCGGTTATTACCTCATTCCGAAAGACGATGTGAACCAGAGCAACATCCACATGGTCGCGCTCGGCACCACGCGCGACAATCCCGATTACTACGCCATCAACGTCTTCAACGAAGCCTTTGGCGGAGGATTTTCCTCGCGCCTGTTCAACGACATTCGCACCAAGCGCGGTCTGGCCTACGGCGTTGGTGGTGGCGTCGGCACCAACTTCGGACATCCCGGCATTCTGCAAGTCGCCATGGGCACCAAGAGCCAGAGCACCATTGAAGCCATTCAAGCGGCACGCGAGGATATTGACAACCTCGCCAGCCAGCCCATCACCGACCAAGAAATTCAGCACGCGAAAGACTCCATCCTCAACGCTTTCATCTTTCGCCTCGACTCGCCCGACAAGATTCTGGGCGAGCGCATGACCTACGAGTATTACGGATACCCTCCCGACTGGCTCGACAAGTACCCGGAGGAGATCAAGAAGGTCAATGCAGCCGATGTGAACCGCGTCGCCGCCAAGTATCTACACAAAGACCAGCTCGCCGTGCTGGTCGTCGGCAACACGAAGGATTTCGACAAACCGCTCTCCTCGCTCGGAGCCGTGAAGCCGATCGATATCACGATCCCCCCTCCGCCTTCCGCTGAAAAAGAAGCAGCCCAACCTGCCGCTTCCAATCCCGAAGGCAAGGCGCTCGCCGCCAAAGTCGCCACCGCCATGGGAGGCCTGCCCAAACTGCAATCCGTCAAAACCATGCACGTCACTATCGCCGAGAGCGAATCCGGCGGTCCGGCCAGCCCGGTCGACGTCATCCTTTCCTTTCCGGACAGCATGCATGTAGACGTGCAAACCCCGCAGGGCGTTCTGACCATCGTGACCTCGCCCGACGCCGCCTTCATGAGCATGGCCGGCATGGGCACGCGCACCCTGCCACCCGCGCAGAAAACCGAAATGCTCGCGCAGCTTCACCACGATCTCGTCTATATCGCCCAGCACGCCGACGATCCCGCCTTCACTTTCGCCGCTGCCAGCGTCGAAAAAATCGGCGACGTTGACGCCGCCATCCTCGACATCGGCGGCGCCATCCCCTGGGTCCGCTGGTACATTGATCCCAAAACCGGCTACATCCTGCGCGAGAAATACAAAGGCATGGGACAAATGGGACAATTTGACGGCGAAACCAATCTTTCTGATTGGCGCACCGCCGACGGCCTCACCCTGCCCTACCTGCACCAGAACAAACAAAATGGACAGGAGACCAGCAGTTCGGAATACAAGAAGGTCGAGATCAACCCGGCGGTGGATCCGAAGCTCTTCGCCAAGCCGGCGGACAAGCAGCCCGGCGCTCAGTAGAAACGTGGGCGATACAATCAGCGCCGGGCCATGCAACGTGCAGAACCTCGGCGGCATCGGGATAATATGTAATCTGGGGTTTTGCTAACAACATCCGTCTGGGGACTTTCAATGAAACGCCTGTCCCGTGTTGTCCTCGCGTTTGTGCTCCTATCAATCCCCGCGCGCGCGCCGAAGGCGGCGCTGTTGGCTGCCACCTTCAATCCGCCTGCCAGTTCTGGGTCTTTGGTTTTCACAGAACTGCGCAATTCCACCAACTTCACGACGAGGTCGTGATGAAGAGGATCTTTGTGATCGCTTGGGCAGAGTGGATGATTAGGCTAGAGCCGCTGCCCGAAGATGCCCGGATGGTGAGCACCTGGAACTGGGGTTGATCGAGATGACGCGGGCTACCGCACCCGCCCGATATCAGGCTCATGCCTACCAAGAGCGCCAACAGGCAGCATCGGTCCCGCCTGCGAGTAACAAACAAAGCAAGAAAGCCTAACACACTTCCGTATAGCCACCTGCTGCCGGGTGTGTTTCGAGTCGACTTGGGCGCAGGCTGTAGCGTTAAGTACGTGGTTCCTCCCCATCGAGTGAGGACGGAGAGAAAACGCATGTGTAACCGGAGGGCACTCCAACCCCGCAAGCAAACTGAACGCGTTGCCGGAAATCTCCCACTGGAGTGATGCGTATCGGCAATTGCTCTGAGTGAGCAGCGCCCACGCTTATCGATTCCACAGAAAGCTCCATGGAGAAGCCGGGTCCGCTCGGCGGCCACTGCTCAACGAATTCTGGAGAGACGGCCGGGGCAAGTTGGGAATCCCCCGAGAAACTTGCCGACAGGTTATGGACTCCGCTGCTCAGTGAAGAAGTGAGCAGAACCGCCGTTCCCGGGCCGTCAGATATTGCCGTGCCAAGAACGCTGCCTCGATCGAGAAAGGTCACGGCTCCCGCTACCGAGTTGTTCGCTGTTACCACCTCCGCTCGTAGAGCAGCGTGGCCGTTCCCGCTGTTTTGCAGGCTCATCACCACGAGGCTGCGCACAAGGGTTGCGGACGCCTCTGTAACAGTGATGTTCAGCGGAGCAGACGTGCTCGCTGCGAAGGTCGAGTTCGCATTGAAAACCGCGGTGATGCTGTGTGATCCAGTGCCTAGGGAAGCAGTGCTGAAAGTAGCCATCGCTCCGGCAGCTAGCGATGTTGTTCCCAGCAAAATTCCCAAAAGCGACCTTACTGCACGTTGAACGCGTTGTCCAATGAGTACAATTCGCCGGAAGGGTTCGTGACAGTGATCTGGGTTGAGCCTGCCGCGAGACTCGGCATGACTGCAAGAAGGGTGTTTGCGTTCACGAAAGTAGTCGTGGCTGAAAGTCCGTTGGTGGTCACCGCCGTTGTCTGCTGAAAACCACTTCCGTAAATCGTAACTTGTGTCCCTGTGGAACCTGATGCTGGAGTCACACTTCCAATAGCCAACGGCGCGGAAGTAAGTTGCACAACCGTCAATCCAGCATTTGTGATCAGATAAATATTCTGGCCATAAGCATCGATCGCCATGGCGTCCGTCACATTTTGCACTTGTTCCGTCAGGCTGAGACGGTGCAAGAACGCTCCGTGATTCACGTCGAACATATCGACGGAGCCAGCATAGGGAACGTAAACGAGGCTGCCGCCGTCAGGAACTTTTTCCAGAGGAAGCGAAGGACCTACGCCATACTCATGCACATCCTGCCAGGCCAGGTAACCCAGGAAATTGGCATTGGAGTCCACCATGCCGCTCCCGACCGCGAATACTGAGCCATTCAGCGATACTGCAGCACTATTACCAAGATTGTTGAGCAGGCCAACATATGTTGACCAGACATTGCTCGCCGAATCATAGACTGCAACCCCTTCCGAGCTGCCCAGTGTGGTCAATAGCAGCTTCGAGCCATCTCCGGAAGGGGCCAGCAGAACCGCCTGCTGTGTTGGAGACGGCAGGGTGGTCACTTGCAAGCTCGACAGATCAAGCTGGTAAAAGACGTTGGCTGTGTTATCCGATGGCTGAATGAATGCTTTTTTCGTATTCGTAGCCGCGACATACTCTGGACCGTTACTGCTTGAGGGCGAAATGATCTTTACAGCTGTCGCCGAACTGGGCTGATCCGGATCGATCAACGCCACCGACCCATCAGAGAAATTCGCTGCGAGCAGCTGAGAGCCATCGGGGGTTAGGGCCAAGCCGTGAAACGATTTCAGTCCGTTAAGAGACGGTGGGGTAAAGGGAGAAAGAAACTGGTCTGTGGTCAGAGAAAAAACATCGATGTGATCGCCTGCTGAAAGGTAGAGCTGATTGCGGCTGCGGTCCAATAGAATTGCACGGGAGACATCCGGGGAAGCGTAGTCCGTGACACTCTGGACGTAGTGAATGGCTTTCGGGAGGGTTGCTGAACCGGCTGAGGTCGTAACCACAACATCTTCGTCTCCGGAGCCGGGCGGCAGCGTGACCTTAATATCTAGGGCAGGGTACGGGTAGGATTCGTAACCAGAAACGCTGAGAGTGAAAATTGGTGGAGTGCTAACGCTGACGATGCCAGCACTCTTTCCGCCAACGGTGACCTGTATCTGGCTGGCGGTTATTGGAAGTCCGACTCCAATGATGTCCGATGTGGCTCCGCCGTTAGGTGATGCGGTGTCCCCGTTGACAAACATCAAACCAGGCCCGTAGCTGAACACGAGTGGACTAAAGACCTGTACCCCGTCCGGTTCGATGATTTTGACACTCACCGGCCCCGGCTGTGACTGGGCCGGAGCTGTGACACTCAGAGCGCCCCCTGCTCCGAGAGTAGCCTGAGTGGCGCGCGAGCTGCCAAACCAGACGTCCGGGATGGCAAAGAACCCGAAGTAAACTGGGAACGCCGTCGGCGTAGTGACGTTCACCGGCCCGTAGCTTGGGGTCAATACAAGGTCCGAAGTGGGCGGGCCGTATCCAGGAACATAGACAACCGAGTAGGTTGAGTCGTGAAAAGCGATGCCGTGGTCCGCAGCGCCATAAATGATTCCAGTTGAGTCAATGGCGAATAGCGGTCCTACAAACGCGAGCGCTTCGATGCCTGGGGGAATAGTGCTTAGCGCAGGCGCGGTACTTATCAGGCTGCCCGTACTCCCATCGAATACGCCGATGACCCCTGCGTTTACATAGATCCGGGTTCCATCAGAACTGAAGATGAAGCTGCACTCCTCGACGGGCCCGGTCAACACCGCCGTCTGCTGAAGCTGGTTGTTGTAAAGACCCAAGCCAAACGTACCGTCCGAGATCAAGAACTTGGAGCCGTCGGGCCCGGCGGCGACGTTGAAAACGTTGGAAAACTGCGCGGTGGCCGAGAAGGTCTTCGTGGCAACGTTGTAGAGGGCTGCATTCGCGGGCTCGCCGCAGTCGGCCGCGATGATCATCGTGCCGTTCGCACTCGCGGACGTATAACAGGCCCCACCAAGACTGGTCGGTAACGTCAGCGATGACACCGTGTTCCCGCTTTGATTCCAAATTGCCAGCTCGTTGCCGACCCGGATTGCAACCGTTCCATCCGAAAGTGGATAAAGAAGTCGCGGTCCGTAGGTGGCACCAGAGAGACGGGGCAGCTTCCAAAGTTGTTCAACTTGTAACGTAGTCGTGCTAATAGCGACGACTTGTTGTGCATCACTTCCCACCAAAACCTGGCTTCTGTCGAACGTAAGTGCCATGCCGCGCGGACTCATGACTGGAATACTCTTCACGAGCTGTCTGCTGCTGGTCGAGACAACATCAACTCGATTCAGGAGTGGATCGCTGGAGAAGATTTGCTGATGGGCGGCATCGTAGACGATTGACTGGGGCGTATCATCAGTCCTCAGGTAGTCGGTCCGGTTGTCTGGAAGATTCCCCGGCGGAGGCGCAACCACCAGGTCCAGACTTAAATTCTGCGTCGGGACGGGGGCCGAAGCAGTGGCGACAACGTCAAATAACATGTTCTGAATCCACTGGCCAGTCGCCGGGGCCGTCACGCTCATCGTTGTTTGTGTGCCCACTGACGTTGGGTTTGGTGAGAACTTGGCCGAAACACCTGTCGGCAATCCAGTAGTTGTAAAACTCACTTGATAGTTGGCCACACCGTTTCCGGGAGCTTGCGTTTGCAACTGCATTTGTGCCGTGGAGCCAAACGTCGTGACAATTTGGTCCGATGCAGGTTGAACGATTATGAAATCCAACAGAGGTTCAGCCGTGACGGCCAAGGTCGAAGAACTGCTCAGTGTTCCGCTCGTTCCTTCGAAGGTGACGGAATAGCTACCACTCGGCAGCGAATTGTCGGCGGTCAGCGTTACAGTCTGCGGAGCATTTTGGACCGAGAATGATGAAGGTGACGCACTTAGATCTGAGGGTAGACCGGACACCACTACCGATACCGCTCCAGTGAAGCCATTGTGAGGCGTGACGGATACTTGTGTCGTTGATGATGTACCAATCGCTATTGAAACCGATGAGGGTGCAGCCACGAGGACGAACGACGGCGGTGGGGGCGATCCCCCCGAACCCCCACAAGCGACTAACATTAGCAAAACGAAAAGTCCAGGAATGAGAACTGCGAAAGGGACTTGGCGCGGGCCCACGTTTTCCTCAGAGACTGGCTTCATCTCGAAACGTAGGAGTTTACACCCTTAATCCACTTTCAGGACGAGTTTCTCCTCTGTTCCGAATCCCGGAACGCACGCAACCCTGCCAGCGTCGCGCGGGCGGGTCCTGGCGGGTTCGCGTGCCCTAACGCGCGGGCGGGCGGGGGCGGGCCAGGTCACCGGGCCCAGGGGGGTGGGGGTGAAGCCGAATTTTTCCCGAAGTGTATAACCCCGCCGCCGTCTTGACATCGTCGTTCGATTCGACTATTGTAGGCGAACAAAAGGCGAATTGACGATGTCTTCCCTACCCTTGCTCCCCTTGCCTGGCAAGCCCCAACTGGTGGGCATCGCGCGCCTCGCTTCCGAGGGCGAATCGCTGCGTGAAGGCCACAATGTCGAGTACTTCACCCTTCCCGCCAAGTCCCTGCTCAACCGCTGCGTCAGCCGCCGCGCCATGCCCTTCACCTGGACCATCAATCCCTACCGCGGCTGCGAATTCGGATGCCGCTACTGCTACGCCCGCTACACCCACGAGTTTATGGAGATGCGCGACGCGCTGGATTTCGAGAAGAAGATTTACGTCAAGCAGCACGCCGTCGCCCTGCTTCGCCACGACCTCCGCCGCGTTAAGCCCGGTGAAGCCATCGCGCTGGGCCGCTACCGATCCCTACCAGGCCGCGGAGCGCCGCTACGAAGTCACCCGCGGCATTCTTGAAGAATTCGCCCGTCATAGCGGCTTCGAACTCGGCATCGTCACCAAGTCCGATCTCATCGTCCGCGATCTCAACCTGCTGGGAGAAGTAGCTCAATCCAATAAAGTGTCCGTTCACATCACGATCACGACTCTCAACACCGATCTGGCACGAATCCTCGAACCCCGCGCCCCGCGTCCTGATCTCCGCCTTGATGCCGTTCGGGCGTTGCGCTACGCCGGCCTGAGTGTCGGCATCAGCTGTTCGCCCGTCCTCCCGGGGATTACCGATTCGCCCGGAGACCTCGAATCGGTCATCCGCGCCGCTGCCGAGGCCGGCGCCGATTACGTCTTCGCCAATCCGCTTTTCCTGAAACCGTGTTCGGCAGCGGTGTTCCTCCCTTTCCTTAAGCAGAGCTTCCCGCACCTGGTCGAAAACTACCGCCAGCGCTATAGCGACCGATCCTTCCTCCCACCCGCTTACGCAAAACATCTTTCTGAGCTCGTCAAAAATTTGCGTGCGAAGTACAAAATCACCCGCGCCCATCACCATGACCGACCGGCCTACGCGACCAAGTGGCCGGTGCTGCCCTTCGACGAGCAACTGAACTTGTTCTAGCATCTTTTCACCGCCGAGCACGCCGAGTCCGCCGAGAAAAAACTCATCCGGAATGGATTGACAACTTGAGCGAAGCGAAAAGCCAGCCCTGAGCTTGTCGAAGGGGCCTATGCACGCGCCAGCAAATTACATAGGTTCTGCGCTTCGCTAGGATCACAAATTGGCTTTATGCCGCACCGGCGCGCACGTTCAAAGCTCTCTTCCTTTCTCGGCGTACTCGGCGGTGAGAAACATCCTCTATAATCAAGAGTCCCATGGCCACTTCCCCAACCGCCGGACAGCCCGCCCAGCCAGTCCCCTTCGGAGTGCGCTTGCAACGATTCTGGCGCCGGGTTACCGAAGGCCTTGAGCTGAGCCAGCTCTGGTCGCAGTTTGAATCCGAGGCGCGAGCCAGCTATCACCTCTACTCCAAAGACGTCGCGGCCAAAACACCGGAGGGCCTCACCCACGGGGGTCGCCGTCTGCATGTGGTCAAGGAATTCTTCTGGGCGGTTTTCGAGAAGCTGTCGCCCGCGCGCCGGGTCCTGCTGCTGTCGGCGCTGATTCTGCTGGTGATCCCTCACATGGCATTCGAATATACCGGCGAGGCGGGCAAGGTCCAGGGCGTTGAGTTCGATCTACACTTCTGGGCGGCCTTACTTCTACTTCTTCTCCTCGTGCTCGAGATCGCCGATCGTGTCGTGATGAAGCGTGACCTGCAGATTGCTCGCGAGATCCAGACCTGGCTTCTTCCCGGCGCGCCGCCGCAGATTCCAGGGCTCACGCTTGCTTACGCCACCCGCCCCGCCAACACCGTCGCCGGCGACTACTATGATGTCTTCCCGCGCCCCGGCAAAACGGCCGAGGAAAACCGCGTCGTCTTCGCCGTCGCCGATGTCGCCGGCAAAAGCATTCCCGCCGCCATCCTCATGGCAACGTTTCAGGCGAGTCTCAAAACACTTTCTACCGCGCAGGTCGCCCTGCCCGAACTCGCCGCCAACATGAACCGCTACGCCTGCACCAACAGCCAGGGCGGACTGCGCTTCACCACGGCGTTTCTCGCCTTGTACGACCCGGCCAGCCGCGCCTTCGACTACATCAATGCCGGCCACAACAATCCCATCCTGCGCCGCGCCGGCGGACAGATCGAGCGTCTCGACGTCGGCGGCCTTCCCTTCGGCATTCAGCCCGAAGTGCAGTACCCCTCCGCCACCGTCACGCTCGCGCCCGGAGACTGGCTGATCATTTTTACCGATGGCTTAGTAGAAGCGGTGAATGCGCACCAGGAAGAATACGGCGAGACGCGCCTGTTGAGCGTGATCGAAGCTGGAAAAGCGGATGCGCCCGACGCGATGCTCAAGCGCCTCATGAGCGAGCTCGATGTCTTCGTTGGCACGACGCCCCAACACGACGACGTTACCTGCATGCTGCTCAAGGCCGCATGAGCCGGGAAAAATCCCTGACTCTCAACTCGCTTTGTAACCGAAGAAAATCTGAGTATCAGCTGCGTTTTTTCGGGCCTGCTCGAGATTGGAAGATATCTTCTGCGCGAGATCCTCGGCTGCCTGCGCCTCCTGAAAACGGCTAGTGTGACGCAATGCGTCGGCCAACAACAGAAAACCTACATCGCTGGGCTCGACTTTCATTGCCTGATTCAATCGCGTAACGGCCTGAGAAAAATTGCCGTCCCGCTCCGCCAGCATTGCGCTGCCCACCAGAGCGGACGCGTCATTGGGGTTCTGCTGCAGCCCGCTCTCGTAGCTCTTTCTGGCCTGATCGTAGTTTCCCATCTGGACATAGGCTGAACCCGTCTGGCTCCAAGCCGAGGCGCGCAGCTTCGGATCGGCCGTGCTCCCGGAGACCTTCTGATACTCCTCGATCGCGCCCTGAAAATGCCCGTTGCGCTGTTCGTACAGGCCAATCTTCAAGAGCTGATCCGGAGGGTACTGATGGAACTGTTCCGAAGCCAGAAACTCGCTGATCGCTTCATCCGGTCTGCCCTCGCCATTTAGCACCATGGCCAGATTGTCGTGCGCCAGATAATTGCGTTCGGTGACGCTCAGCGTATACCTCCACAGCGTCTCACCGTCGTGCCAATGACTCAGTTGCCGATAGGTGAGAACTCCCAGAGTCACCAGCACAAGGGCAGTCGGGACCGCCACCAACGCCTTTGAAATCTGTTTTCCCTCGATTGCTGCAGCGAACCCCCACACCAGCAACACAAAAAGCCCAATCATGGGGATATAGGCATAGCGATCTGCCATGGCCTGTTCGCCCGTTTGCACGATTCCGATCACGGGCACCAGCGTTCCCACGAACCAGAACCAGCCCACCAGCAGATAGCGCAGGTCGCGGCGCCAGATCACGACCGCCGTCACCAGCGCGAGCAGAACAGCCGCCCCAGCCACTTGCGATGCCGGAGGAGCACCGGTGTGCGGATAAATCGGCGCCAGCCGCACCGGCCAAAACGTGTGGGCGATATAACGCACGTAGCTGACAATCGCATTCCCCAGACGCGCCGAAAGCGGATACTCGCTCAGAGTCCGTATCGCGCTCTCCTTGCGCTGCGCCACGACTGTAATCACCGAGAACGCAGCAGCGAGAAGGAACAACGGCACTTTTTCCTTGACCAGGCAGGAGAACGAGCGTGGGGTGCACACTCCCGCAACATTCGAAGGCGCGGCAGACATTCTGCCCAGCGGCCAGTAGTCCCAGAGCAACAACACGCAAGGCAGGGTGAGGATCTGCGCCTTGGACATCAGCCCCGCAGCAAAAAGCAATACCACCGAGACGTATCGCCCGGTTCCTCCACCTCTCGCGTACCGGCCATAGGCCCAGAGAGCCAAAAGAAAAAAGAACATGCTGAGCACGTTCTTCCTCTCCGAGGCCCAGGCCACCGACTCCACGTTTTCCGGATGCAGGGCGAACAGCGCCGCGACGACCAGGCTCGGCCACCCGGCGCCAGTAGCCTCCAGCAGAAGCAGGAAAAGCAGAACCGCGCTCGCCGTGTGCAAGAGCAGGCTGACGTAATGGTGCCCCGCCGGATTCAGGCCGAACAACTGGCAATCCAGCGCATGAGACAGGAATGTCAGGGGATGGTAGAAACCCATGTGAACCGCGCCAAATGCCCACTCCACGGTGTTCCAGGTCAACCCCGCTTGCACCTGAGAATTGCCCGTCACGTACGGGACATCATCGGAATACACAAATCCGCAGTGCGCCACGGGATTGTAGAAAGCCAGCGTCGCTACCACCAGCACCAGGCACGCAATGAATACGTTCTTCTGCGGAGACCAACCAGCGCCGCTCGTCTCCACGACCGAATCGCTTTTCTGCTGCTTGCGTAGCTTGGCTGCTGACGACAAAACTCTACCCCCATTTCCAAAACTGAATTATAGCTTCACCCAGTTTGCCTGCCGGATTCTCGCCGAAAACGCCACAATACTTTCGTAACCGTACGCAGCGGCCTGCCTCTTCATTTTCATTGTCCGCTACGGCCAGATCCAGCCCGGTTAATTCTTCTTCATGCATTCCGCATACATCCTGTGGAACGCATGCACTCCCTTTTCCTGCTTCACGCTATACCGCCCGCGCGAATAGCTGCGCGACCGCAGATTCTTCTGCACCGCCTCGCAAATCTTCACATCCTCCATCTGGATCTGTTCGCTGAATTCGACCGACGCCTTCGCCGCCGGCGCGCCATGATTTTTCTCTGGCAGGTACCACTCAAAAATCGCCAGCGACCGCTCCGTCTCCAGCGGCAGAACAATATTCAGCGACACATTATCCGGATAACAATTCAGCATCCAATTGGGAAGAACCCAAAAGTATTCCGCCGTCAGACTCGAAGCCTCGCTCTCCCGCACTTCCTGGTACCTCCGCGGCGTCGCGTCGCCCCGCTGCGCCTCGCGAATCGGGCTCGACTGCCGCACATGCCGCGCATGAGGCTCGACCAGATACGCGTTGTAATCGAGCTCGCGGTTCAGCCCCGGATGCACGCCGGGCAGGTGATATCCCTCGAGATAGTTATCCACATACGTCTTCCAGTTGCATTTCATGTCGTAGGTGCGCCGCTCAAACGGCTTCATCTCCGCGAACGGAAATTTCGCCGCCTGCTCCACCATCTCACCCAGACTCTCCCGCAACGGTGCCGCCTCGGCATCGAGATTCACAAACACCAGGTTGAACCATTCTTCGGTCCGCAGTGGCATGAGCGCGAAATCTTCTGCGTGAAATTTTTCCACTCCTTCGATCTCCGTCGCGGTGATCAATGCCCCATCCAGGCCATACGTCCACCCGTGATACCCGCAGCGAAATAGTTTCCGCGAGCCGCAGCCTTCCGCCGCAGGCCCCGCCCGATGCCGGCACACGTTGTAAAAACCGCGCAGCTTGCCATCACCCCCGCGCGCAAAAAGCAGCGACTCGTCCATCAGTTCCGCCGTGAAGTAGTCGCCGGGATTCGCGACCTGGGTCGCGTGTCCTACTACCTGCCACGTTCGCGCGAATACTTTTTCTTTCTCAGCGGCAAATACGCTCGGTTCCGTGTATAGCCGTGCGGGAAGCGTCCACGCTCGCCCGATCTCCGCCTCAATCTCGAATGCATCTTTGGAAATGTCCATAGGTTCACGCCCTGCGCCGGAACATTCTACGGCAACCTTGCCGAACCGAACGACACTGCACCGTCCGCCTGGTATGGACTCCGGCCGCCCAACTTCGCCCGCAAGCCGCGATTTTCCCACCGTTCTAAATCGGAACCCACGCAGTTTCAGACTGACACGATTTGTCAGTCAGCAGACGGATTTTGCCAGCGCGTCACGCTTGCCGCCGCTCAGGCAGAGACCAAAGTTTGCCTGGGCTCTGAAAATAAAGTGGTTTGGCGGGGTCATCCGAAACCAAAGTAACTAGCGGCTTTGGTCCGGCAAGTGCAACCATCAGCATGACTGCGTCATCCGTGACCAGACAATTTCACAGATCCAACACACGAGGGGAAAAACGAGATGCGGAAACAGAAGGGTTTCTCACTGATTGAGCTGCTGATCGTGGTGGCCATCATCCTGATCATCGCAGCTATCGCCATTCCAAACTTGCTGCGCGCCCGCATGGCGGCTAACGAGTCGTCTGCTGTCGCCTCCATCCGTACCATC
>Ga0181536_10001041_pt1 | contig 33139 bp, 30 predicted proteins | sample PEATcosm2014_Bin_41_FD_121105 | JGI IMG/M metagenome (GOLD analysis project Ga0181536, IMG submission 121105) | Peatland microbial communities from MTU Mesocosm Facility, Houghton, MI, USA - PEATcosm2014_Bin17_60_metaG | ecosystem: Environmental > Terrestrial > Soil > Wetlands > Peat | place...
GAGCTCGTCTGCAAGAGAACGATCGGTAGAATACCTTGCCAAGCAAGGAGCAGGTGAATTGAACACCGCCAAAATAATGACTATTCAGGCGATGGAGAATCCAGAGAAAACGGGATGAGAGTGCTGCGCCAGCGCAAACCCCGTCTGAGACTGGACCCCGAAAGGTATCAAGCTCTTCGCAAACAGGTCTTAGAGAGAGACGGATGGCGTTGTCAGTCATGCGGTGCCCCAAGAGACTTGCAAGTCCACCATTTACAGTCCCGCAGCCGGCTCGGTGCTGATCGACTGCAAAACCTTATTACTCTGTGCGCCCGATGCCATCGTCTCGAGCACCCGGGATAAAGGCTCCGCTTTACGCCTTTTCATGATGAGCGGTTTGCGCCTCGATGGCGTGTTGGCGGACAGACGGAAAAACCCGGGGCTAGCGAGTGTGGAGCAGAGCCGCGATGCGAGCGGCAATGGCGGGCCACGCAAAGTGGGTTTGGTAGGCGGCACGACTGCGGGCGGCAAGATCCATGCGATAGGCAGCATCAGAGAGGACTCGGGTCAGGGCGGCATTAAGATCATTAGATTGGCCGGGTGAGACGAGGACCACGCCAGCATCGGTAATAGGCGCGGCCGTTTCGGAGCCGACATAGCCAATAACCGGAAGGCCGCAAGCAACGCCAGCAATGGCGCTGCTACGGCGCGATGAGATGGGGCCGCGCACAAAGAGAAGAACGTCGCAAACGGAAAGCTTCTGGACAACTTGAGCGGGTTCTACGACACCTTCCACCGAAAGTTCCACAGGCAGATCCTGAAGTCCCTCCCGGAGCTCCGTTTCACGAAGTTCAGCGTGGCGTCCGAAGACCGAGAGTCGGAGTTTACCAAGTTTTTCCGCGGCGTGCCTGACGGCTGGGATGATGACACGCGTTTCGCGGGCCCCGGGTTCACCGCCAGTGATGCTGAAGACGCCAATAGTGGGCACCCGGTCCTGCTGGAAATGTGTCGGAGTTGCAGGTGGGATGGGCAGGTTCGGACCGACAGGGACGAAAACAGCCTGAGGCGGTACAGTGGCCAGCCAGGCGAGTTTTTCCGGCGGAATCGTGAAGACCGCGAGATCGGCGCGAGCGAGCGAGCGGCGCATGGTGTGGAGTTGAACGCGGCAGCGGACGCGATCGATGAGGCGTGGGCCGCGGAAGGGTTCCACGTCATGGAAGACGATGGCGATGCGAGCGCCGGCCGATTTCAAGATTTGCAGAAAGCGAGAAAATCTGTAAGGAAAACCACGCTTAGACCAGGCTAGGGCGGTGTACTGGACGAGGACCCAGCGCCCGCGCCAGGACGCCGCCTGAAGGCGCAGAGCGTCAAGGGCATCGGGCCAGCCGTGAACCTCCCAGGGAACGCGGCGAATTTCCAGTTGAAAATCGTGGGACTGCAGGGCGGCGCCGAGGTAGCGGCAGTATTGCTCGACGGCGTCTGTGGGCACGTCTTTGCGTCCGAGAAGAGCGATGACGGGAGTGGTCATTTGGGCAGGGCAAGCACGTGATTCTCGTCGAGAGTTCGCACGGTGTACCCAAGCTGCTCGAATTTCTGCGCCAGCGTGCGGTGATTTTCCGGGCTATGCATCTCAACCAGCAGAATGGTACGTTTTTCCGTGAGTAGCCGATCGGCGCCCCGAAATACCTCCACCTCCGCTCCCTCGACATCACACTTCAGAAAATCCGGTGAATTTTGTGCTGTGACGTAGCTGTCCAAAGATACCGCTTCGACCGTGATGGTATCGTGGGAAGAATCGGCGGACACGTGGCCCAGACCGCGGTCCGGTGAAGTGTTCGGATCCACACGCGCAAAGGATACGGTCGTGGCCCCCGACCAGATCGCCTTGTGTTCAACCGTTGCATGCGAGAAATGATTGCGGGCCAAATTTTCGCGGAGGCGCGCGGCGATTTCAGGATCGGCCTCAAACGGAATCACGCGTCCCGTGAGCCCCACCAGGCGCGCTGCGATAAGCGAGTAGTATCCGATATTCGCGCCGAGATCATAAAAAGTCATGCCCGGCCGAAGATGATCCACCAGCGCCTGCTGAACTTGTGGCTCGCCGATCCCCTGCTGGACGTTTTGCCCCGTGCGCGGATTGACGCGTATCCAAAGGCCTTGCGCGGGGCCGTGCAGAATCTGAATCCAGACGAGGGTATCGCGCGGAAGAAGCTTGCGGCTGGCCCAACTGAGGAAATCGCCAATTATGGGAACGCGGCGCAGCCAAGCGAACGGCGAAGCGCAGCGCAAGAAAAGGTTCGCAAGACGGTTGCCCGGTTCCCGCATTTTATTTCTCCACAAGGAAGCTGCCGAGAATTAGGGTGTCCATGCCGGAGCTGAAAAAGGTGCGGAGGGCATCCGTGGGAGTGTGGACAATGGCTTCACCGCGCAGGTTGAATGACGTGTTCATGATGACGGGAACGCCGGTGCGCTTGCCAAATTCATCGATGAGCCGCCAATAAAGCGGATTTATTTCTTGTTCAACGGTTTGTGGGCGCGCGCTGCCGTCAACGTGCGTGACGGAGGGAATAACGCTGCGCTTTTCAGGGCGCACCTGCGCGGTGAGTATCATAAACGGCGAGTCATAGGCGGATTCGAGAAATTCGGGCGCGGCTTCCTTCTTGAGCGAAGGAGCAAAAGGGCGCCACCACTCGCGAAACTTCACAGCGTTGTTGACCTTGACATTCATTTCCGGATCGCGCGGATCGGCGAGGATGGAACGGCTGCCGAGGGCGCGCGGGCCGAACTCCATGCGGCCCTGGAACCAGCCGAGGATCTTGCCCTGGAAAAGGAGTTCCGCCGCGGTGGCAGCAGGGTCGGAGAGCCGCGAGGAGCGAATTTTGTAGGTCTTGAGAGCGGCTTCGATGGCATTGTCATCAAACGAGGGGCCGAGATACGCGTGGCGCATGGGCTTGATGGGGAGGCGCTGGCCGCCATCGAGATAGGGCGCGAGAGCGGCGCCGAGGGCTACGCCATCATCGGCAGCAGCGGGCTGAACGAAAAGATTCTGGATAACGCCGGAAGCGAGGATTTTGCCGTTGGCTTTGGAATTGAGGGCGACGCCCCCGGCAAGGCAAAGATTGCGGCTGCGCGCTTTTTCGAGAGCGAGGCGAACGACGCTCATCATCGCGGCTTCGCACAAATCCTGAACGGCGAAGGCGATATTTTTGTGACGGTCATCAATATCGGTTTCGGGGACACGCGTAGAGCCGAGCGACGCCGGCCAGCCAGCGAAGGAGCCGCTGCCATCGCCCATTAGCAGATCCGTGTGGACCCTGTAGGGAGACGCTTCGGGCTCAAGAAACGCGCGGAGATTCACCCGGGGTTCACCGTAGGGAGCGAGGCCCATAACTTTCCACTCGTCGGCATTGGGAGTGAAACCGAGGAACTCGGTGAAGCGGGCGTAGAAGAGGCCGAGAGAATCGGGCCAGTTGATGGTCTGGAGGTGCTTGATGCGGCCTTTGCTGCCGTGCCAGATGGAGGTGGCTTCCCAAGCGCCGCGGCCGTCCATGACGACGATGGCAGCATCGTCAAGTCCGGAGTAGGAGTAGGCGCTGATGGCGTGGGCGAAATGATGGTCCACGAAACGGAATTGCGCCTTGGAGGGGCCAAATTGACGGGCAAAGCGCCGCGCGCCGCCGCCCTGGTGCCACATGCTGAGAAACTGGCGCGAGGAGTTCAGCACATTGAAATAGCCAATGGGCCAGCGGCCGATGGCGAAGAGTTTCAGGTCGTGCCGAAAGGTTGCGCCGGGAGTTTGCCATCCAAAACATACCTCATCGATTTGGCTGGGAGAGAGCTTCGCGAAATCGAGGCAGGCCTGAATGGCAAGCTGCGGGAAGCGGGCATCATGCTTGAGGCGGCTGATGCGTTCTTCGGCGACCGCGAAAAGAAGCTCGCCATCGCGGACGATGCAGGCGGAGGAATCGTGCATTTGCGAATAGTTCAGGCCGAGTGTGATCATGCGGAGGCCAAACTTTCGCGAGCAATGATGTGACCAAACAAGTCTTCCAGCATTCCGGCGAAGCGCTCCCAAGTATAGCGTTTCATGGGGTGTTGCGCTGCCTGGCCGAGGCGTTTTTGGTCCCCGCCGCGGTGCATAAGACATGCTCGAGTTCCCGTGCAACCGCAGACCAGGTATACCGCTGGGCAGTATCCTGTGCCGCGGAACTCAACGTCTTGCACAGGTCAATCGACTTGCACAGGCTCTCGATCGCGCCAGCAAGTTGCGCGGAATCGGCCGGCGGAACAAGAATGCCATTCACTCCATTCTCAACCACGTCCGCCATGCCACAAGTGTTGGTAGTGACGACGGGCATAGCGCTCGCCATGGCCTCGAGAAGCGTGAGTGGCATGCCCTCCACCAGCGAAGGGAGTACAAAGATATCATGCGTGGCATAGAGATTCGGCATCGCCTCGCGATTCAGAAAGGGTAGCACACGAACTCGCGGACGGAGGGCCGCAGGAAAATGCGCTCTGATCTGCTCTTCCGATAACAGGCAGCCCGCGATGGTCAGGGAGAGTTGCGGCAGGCTCGGCGCAAGTTGCGCGAAGGACTCAACGAGGTAGAAAACGCCCTTGCGATCAAGCCACGTGCCGACATAAAGGAGACGATGCGCATCCGAATCCAGGAACGAGTGCTGCTGAAAGAATTCCGGGTTGGTGCCATTGGGAATGTACCAGACACGCCCCGGCGGATGGCCATATTTCAGTTCAGAGAGGATCCAGCCTTCGCGGTTGGCGACATTTCCAAAATCGGCGGTCTTAATTGCGAGATCGTACATCGTTTGCTGATAGAGGCGGTGCCACAGACGATTTTTCCAAGCGAAATGGCTGGCGCGGTCTTTTTTCTGTTCGAAACGCATGGCCCGGGCATAGCGCTCTTCGCTGCCCTGCATGGTAAAAACGTAGGGTGGAAAGGCTGCGGACGAGAACAGCTTTCGCGAAAGGCCGTAAACGCCGCCCCAGGGCGCGTGAAGATTCACTACCTCGTATGCTGCGGGATCTTGCCGGATGCGGCGGGCAACGGCGAACGAGAACTCCAAATCCTGGAAACGCGCCGGCCAGCGCGGACAAGGAAGCAGATCGTCGAAGAACCAGGTGTCCACCCGGTGGCCGAGTTTCTGAAGTTGCTCTGCGTGGTTGAAAACGACACCGGCAGCGCCTGCTTCCTTTTGTCGCTTCACGCCAATGGCAATCAGAATCTTCATCGCTGGCTCCAGTCCCCGGTGCGGTCAACGTGGTTGGGGCGGAGATGCGGGACAAATCTTTGGCGAAATCTGCGATACAGGGAGTTGGAGGCAAGTTTTTGCTTCCAGTCCGCATATTTCTTAGGAGAAAGAAAAAGAGCCGGGAAGAGACTGAGCAGTTTAAGAGTCCAGCGAAACGCCGAGGCCTGATCGTAGTCGATGCGGTACGTTCGGAGTTCGGTGCGAATAGTATCGAGAGGCGTGCCGCCGCCTAGGCACAGGTGAAGGGCATCCGCTTCGGTTTGCACCGCTTCGATGATGGCCTCGCTTACTTCTTCGGAGACGCGTTCTTCCGCAAAGCGGCGGCGAAGCGAGTCGACCAGGGCCACCAGGACAGCGTGCTTGCGGCGGAGGGCAGCGGCGCTGCCATCACTCACCTGAAAAAGATTCTGTCCGTGGAGGCGATAAAAGGTCAGGGGATCGCGAAGAAGCAGCACTTCCGAAAACAGCGCGCCCAAGGTGAAGAGGAACTCGTCGGCTTGAATGGTGAGGGATTCGGGCACCGGGCCGATGCGGCGGAGGAGTTCCGCGCGATAGGACATGCGGCTTGTGCCGAGAAAGCTTTTGCGCAGGCGGAAGAGGCGCGCTCCGGCGACGGAGTCAATGCGAAAGTGGGGGGATTCGCGTATCAATTCGCAGCGACGGGCGCCCTCGGCGAGGACTTCGGTGATGCTGTGACCGATCAGGCCCACGCCCGGATTTTCGGAAAACGCCGCGACAACCTGCTTCAGCTTTTCGGGGGCCCACCAATCGTCGCCATCAAGGAAGGCCACGATTTCGCCTTGGCATTCCGGAATGCCCGTATTGAAGGCGGAGGCCTGGCCGCCGTTGACTTTGCAGATCAGCCGTGTCTGAGGGCTAAATTTGGCGGCGATTGCCGGGGTACGATCCTGCGAGCCGTCGTCAACGACAAGGATTTCGCGGTCGGTGGCCGGGAAATCCTGTTCCAGGACGCTGAGAATGGCCTGCTCAATGAAGCGCTCGTGATTGTAGGTGTCGATCAATACGCTGACGAACGGTGTAGGCATGGTCTAGCGACGGTACGGGTCAGTACGCATATGTCTAGCTTTGCGCACTTTGCCTCTTTTTCGCAACGAGGCAATAGGTATAGGCGAATGTGCGAAGCATTCTTCTAAGGGCCGGATTCCTGTCGATGCCCTTCACGCGAACTGGGGCCCTTCCTGGAAAGAGCGGCAATTGGTGGACGACGCCATCCGAGCGCAGAATTTTCCATCCTGCTTGTTTCAACAGAAAGCGCGTTTGAAAAAAGAACTGGATTCGATCAAATGGCTGATCGGGAAGGCGTTTGGGGTGGCGGAATTTGGCATAGACCTCATAAAGGCCCATGAGATTGAGATAGTTCGGCGTGGTGAGGAACAAAATACCGCCCGGCCGCGTAACACGATGAAACTCGCGCACACCTTTCAAGGGAAAGGGGAGGTGCTCGATCGTTTCACACGACACAAGCATATCAAAGCAATTGTCGGGAAACGGCAGAGCATGAGCGTCACCCTGAATAAATGCAGCGCTGGATTCGGATTTTGATTGAAGCGAACGCTGCTTTCCAATCCGCACAGCTGCCAGGGAAAAATCGAGCCCGCAGGCCCAGGCACCATTGCGGGCAAGAGCCCGGACAAACCCGCCGCGTCCACAAGCCACCTCCAGGGTTCGCAGGCCACGGACTTCACCAATTTCCTCACGCACCCAGGTGTACCAAGGAGTAGAGGCATCGTCGTAGGAAGGATCCAGTTCGTGGTATTTGTTGTGCCAAACGTCGTATTCGGTGCGGAGACTCATTATGAGTCACCCGATCTCGGGTTCTTCTGTTCTGGCGGACTGACTGGCGATGATCTGGCGAAGGATTTCGTCGAGGGAGATGGTGATACGCCAATTGGGATAGTGAGACTTGAACTTGGCGAGATTGGAGATGTAACAGATGTGGTCGCCGATGCGGTTCTGATCCGCATACTTCCAATTCAGTTTATGGCCCGAAATGTTTTCGATTTTGGAGATGGCTTCGAGCATGGAAACGCTGTTTTCGCGGCCACCGCCAAGGTTGTAGACTTCACCGGGGCGCGGATTGGCGGCAAACTCTTCGATGGCGCGGACGACATCGTGACTGTGAATGTTGTCCCGGACCTGCTTGCCTTTGTAGCCGAAGACGGAATAGGTGCCGCCAGAAACGGCCACCTTTACGAGATAGGAGAGAAACCCGTGAAGTTCGACACCGGAATGTGACGGTCCGGTGAGGCAGCCGCCGCGAAATACGCAGACTTTCATTCCAAAATATCGACCGTATTCCTGGGCCATCAGGTCTGCCGCCGCTTTCGAGGCGCCAAACAGGGAATGCAGCGTGCGGTCAATACGGCAGTTTTCCGAAATCCCGTTGAAGTCTTCCGGCCGGGCATACTCCCAACGGGTTTCCAGTTCCTTGAGCGGGACTTCGTTGGGAGCATCACCATAAACTTTGTTGGTGCTGAGGAGGATGAAAACCGCTTCAGGAGAATGGAGGCGCGTGGCTTCGAGCAGATTGACGGTGCCAAGCGCGTTCACTTCGAAATCCAGAATGGGGATGTCACGCGCTTTGTCGTGGGAAGGCTGCGCGGCGCAGTGAATGATGAGATCGAAGCGATGGGAGCGGAAGAGAGTTTCCATGCCGATGCGGTCGCGAATGTCCAGATCGTGGTGAGTAAAGTTCAGCGTGGCCCCGCGCAGGCGATCCAGATTCCAAGCTGTGTCGCCAGGATCGCCGAAGAAAATCCGGCGCATGTTGTTGTCCACGCCGTGGACTTCGCAGCCCTGGCGGTCAAAGTGTTCGACCGCTTCTGAGCCAATCAACCCGCTAGAACCCGTAACCAAAACTGTCTTTGGCTTCATTTGAAAGCTTTGCTTCTCCCCATCGAGGTTGGCCGGGCCATCAATATTATGCGTCAGATTCCATGAATTTGTATCGATGGTCATGCGGGGCGCCAAGCCGGTGAGCCGCTCCAGTCAAGAGAGGAGAGCGACAGAAACTCCTGGAAGAAAAAAACAACCACCGAGTATCTTCAGGGTGAGCCCCGTGCGATTCCAGCTGTTTGCATGACTCTCTTGGCGACAATTTTGAGCGGAGTGATGAATCTGTGCCGGAGCCAAAATCGTAGACGCCGCCATTGCCGGAGCCAAGCCCCCAGCGGAACGCGGCTGTAATATAAGTCTTCAAAATGCAAAAGCATTTCCGGCCTTGGCATCTCTTCCAGCGCTTTGCCCCAGCCCAGCCCGGCCCAGTGAATCACCTGCTGTTGGCGGCCTTCGGAAGTCAAGTCGTCCAGGTGGATGTGCTCCGCGCGGGCGGCTTCACCCGGCCAGACCATGAACGGCTCACGGCGGATGGTCAGTTCGCCGTTCTGCACTTTGCGCAAAACGACATAATTGAACAAGCCTTGCTCTCCCTTTTTGAACACTTCCGGGTGGTTGACAGTCCGTGTCTGCCAATCCAAGAGGCCGTCGAAATCTTGTCTGTTGAGACGCCCAGTGGTCGCGACGATTTGGCCGGTGTTGAAGCCGTAACCCGGGAATGCAAATTCCGGGTCAAGTTGCCGCAGTTTATCCAACAGAAAGAATTGGACTTCGACGGCGGGTGCATCGAAATCTTCTTTGTCCACGACCAAATCCTCGTCAAAACGCTCCAGCCGGTCGATCACTCGTCCCGCGAAGACGACGTCTGAATCGAGAAGCAGGAGCCTTCGTGCCGGCAATTCCGTCATCACCTCGAGCTTGCCAAATCCCCAGCCCAGGGTCTTCTGTCGGCCAGGATAAACTTGGACATCCCAATACTTCTCGATCTCGCGCGTGTCGAAATCACCATAATGTCGATCTTTCAAGAGCCAGATGGGGAGATGCGGATACCAGAACCGGACGCTGGCCACACAAAGCCGCGTCAATTCCACATCGAAGCGGTAGCAAGAAATTGCAACGCCCTCAATTTTCATTCGGTCATTCCCCGGCGGGTGTGCCAACTAGCCCTGGCTTTCCTAGCGGGCTCGCTAAGGGAGTTTATCTCACAGCCGTTGGCTGCGAAATAAAAACCCTCTCAAATCACTTGGAGCAAAGAACGGCAGGGGACACACTTCAAATGCGCCCGGACGCCGTGCGCGCTGATCTGTCCGATTTTTGGCCGCGTCCCTGCTTCGCCTAAGAGTTTGTCATTTGACGTAACGTTCGCGCAGTTCCTTCTCGTTTTCGCGAATCCAGTCAAAGATGCGCGTGAAACCAGCGCGTAAATCGGTCCGGGGCCGCCAGCCCAACTTTTGAGCTGCCTTCCGGTTGTCGGTCCAATAGAGGACGATGTCGCCCTGCCGCGCCTGATCTGAGTACGTGACGGAAGTGCAGCGAGAGGAGATCTCCTGCATGGACTTGGTGGCTTCGCAAAGGGAGATGGCGTTGGCCGCGCCGCCCCCGAGGTTAAAGACTTCTCCACGGAAGTTTGCAAGCTGGGAAAGCTGCAGGCCCAGCAGGGAAAGCATGTCTTCCACGAAGAGAATGTCGCGTACCTGTTTGCCCTGCCAGCCGAGATAGGTGAGCGGAAGTTTGAACCAATGCGCGATGGCCCACCAGACGACCCAGCCCTGATCGGCGTGACCAAACTGCCGAGTGCCGGAGATGACACCGAAGCGGTTCACAACCACCGGCAAATCGTAAGCCTGAGCGTACTCCTGACAAGCCGCGTCGGCGATGAGTTTGCTGAGGCCGTAGATACTGCGCTGGCCACCATCGATCGAAAATTCTTCCGAAACTCCATGGATGGGGTGAAAACCGGCGGGTCGTTGCTCGACGGGAAGGCGATTCCAGGCGTCGGGATCGTACTCGTAACGTGTGGAAGTCTCGCGGCGCGGTAGAGCGTTGAGGCGATCCGCACCGTACACCCGGTTCGAGCTCCAGAAGATAAAGGGAAGGCGGCGAGGCCGGGCATACTCGAGAATGTGGATCGCGCCGAGCCCGTTGTTGGTGATGTCGAAAAACGGGTTGGCATAACCAGTAACGACGGAAGGTTGTGCGCTGGTATCGCAGATGAGTTCGATGCTAGAAGGAAGATTGCCGAGATCCTCCGGGTTGCGCACATCGCCGTGAAAGAAGGAAACTCCGTGCCGCTCGAGCATGGAAATATTTTTTTCGCTGCCTCGCCGAACGAGATTGTCCATGACGGACACTTTGTGCCCTTTCTCGCGAAGGTGAAGCGCGACATGCGAACCGATGAACCCGCAACCGCCGGTGACAAGAACGTGCAAGAAGTGATCCTCCTTCAAGACCTCTGTGGCGCAGGACTTGGTTTGCCATTCATCCAAAGACAGAAATCCCGAGAGGGCATATAACCCAGTGCGAGAAAATCCATCGCCAGGAGATCGAACCGGCCGGTACGGAGATCCGTCTTCGCCGGCACCAGAAAGTTATACCGGAAATGCACGAAAAGCGCGTGGCCGAGCCAGGAGCGCAGGGTGACGCCGTTGGGATAGGCCTGATTCCCGAATTTCCACCAGCGCCAGTACATGTCCAATACGGATCTCAGGTTGTCATGACGCAGATGCGTGGAGCGAGCCGCGGGATCGTAGACGAAATCCCAACCTCGAGCGCGGAGCCGGACGGCAAGATCCGGGTCTTCACCACAGATGCGCAGCGATTCGTTATAGGCGCCGGCTTCCAGGATGGCAGACTTCCTGAAGACGTTGTTGCTGCCATAGAGGAATCGCGGATTGCGAATGTATTGCGGGCCCCATTCCTGAGCCATGCGGGCGCGACGCCAGCGATCGGCCAGCGTTGTCTGTACGCCTTCGACAAGGATGCCGCCGGCACCCGCCACTTTCGGATCGTTCAAATGCGGAAGGAGCGTGGCAATCCAGTTCGGGTCGGCAACGACGTCGGCATCCACGGAAGCAACGAGTTCATTGCGAGCAGCCCGCAACGCGGTGTTCCTGGCCGCGGCCAGCCCTTTGTTCACGGGATGCTGGATCAGTGTGATTTGAGGGTAGCGGGACGCGATTTCCGCGGAGTTATCACGGGAGCCGTCATCGATCACCAGAATTTCGTCGAACGGATGCGTCTGCGCGAGAAGCCCCTCGATGGTGCGAGCCAGATACTCGGAAACGTTATAAGCCGGAGTGTAAGCGGTAATGGGCGTCACTGCACCTTTCTCCTTGGGAATTCCTGGATAGGGGGAATTTGCGTGAGGATGAGCGCAAGGCGGACCGGCTGTTCCGGCTGAAGGCACAGTCTTTCATAAGTCGCCCCCGGCAAACCCAGCGGGCGAGTCGTCGAGCGGCGCACCCTGACCATAGGCCTTAATAACCACCTCAACGGCGGCCATTCCCTCAATCCCATCGACTAGAACTTTCTCTTGGCCGCGGATGGCATTCACGAGGTTGCTCAACTGCAGTACAAACGAAGCATCTTGTGGAGGGCGCCGGCTGACGTAGGCGTCGAGATACGGCATTTGCTGGAAGGCTTTGCCCTTATTGCTGCGCATGCGCAGGTTATCACTCCAAAGGCCAATGTCGAGATAGCCTTCCGAGCCCGTGATGCGAATGTGTTGCTGTAGGTCCCGCATGCGGCTGGCCAGAAGCTTTCCTTCCGCTCCGTTGGCCATGCGGAAACCAAGCTCTGCCTCACTCTCGACGGTTGTGGCCGTGCCATCCCCCCTATACTCAATCTCCCGAAATTCGCCGACGAGCCAACGAATCAGGTCGATGGAGTGAATCCCAACGTCGATCAAGGCGCCGCCCCCGGCCTGGACAGGATCAAAGTAGGCGGGAGAACGCGGCCAGTCGGCGGTGCTGCCTTCCTCCGCTTCAATGCGGGTCACTTCACCGAGAATGCCTTTTTCCATGAGGTGTTTTGCCAGGGTCACGTTGTTACGAAATCTTCGGTTGTGGCCGATACACAACTGCGCACCACCGCGTCGGGCGGCCTCGATCATGGCCCGGCATTCCGGGACATTTCGGGCCATGGGCTTTTCACAGAGAACGTGGATGCCGTTGGAAAGAAGCTCACAGACGACCGAGGCATGCAGGCCATTCGGGAGAGCGACAATGGCCAGATCCACTTTCCCAAAGAGATCCTGCAGGTGGGTGGTGGACAAGGGTAAACCCTGTCGCTGCGCAAACTGGCGCGCACGCTCTTCATTGATATCGACCGCAACGGCAGGATACACCTCCGGTACGCCGCGAACCGCGCGCAAGTGATACCGCTCGACGACGCGTCCAACACCGACCAATCCCAGGCGCAGTCTATCGGCCATGGAGTCGCCTCGCCAGCTTGGGAATGGCTTCGGTGGCAAATTTCACCGGTTCGCGTTTGAATCGGAGGAACCGGTCAAGCCAACGATTCGTGAACAGCTCCGAGGAACGGTGCAACCGTTTGTTCGCAAACTTCAGGAGGATTGCGCCATGGCTGGGGCCGTCAAACGCAAAAGAGCGCGGCTGAATATCGGCGGGCAGTTGAACTTCCGGAAAAGTCCGCCCCAGGTTTCGGGCTACCTTTCGCAGATGCGGCACCTCCTCGGGCGGAATCATCATGAGCTTGCAGGCCGCCACATCGGCCGCCAAGGCATCGTTCGAAAAGATGATGGAATTCATGCCCACGGGATCGCCAAGAATAGGTCCCTGCCCCTCCAGACCTATCCGCCCATCTACGATGCATAGATCGGGAGGGCAAAGACGGTGCAGGTGACTGATCAGAAGAGAGAGATAGGGATGAAGCGAACTGACGTCCGCATCGGTAAGGAGCCCAAGAGAATTCTTTAAAATCGCCGTCATCCGTTCGTAGGGGTGCACCTTCAGATTGGCAATGGAAATGAAATAGAACTCTTCGAGAAAGAGCTCCGAAATCAAAATCGGTATGGGAATGCCGTCCAGCGAAATCTCGATGGACTCCGATTTAGACAGATTGACAAGTTCAATTCCATGCTGGCGCGCGACCTCCCGGTAACCCAACCGGTCATAGGTTTCGTCGCAGGAGCGATAGTTCTTATACGCACTGACGGCGTCTGATTCGATAACCACGATCTGGACATCGGGACGGACGTCACGTAGCTGCGCAGCAAGAACCGGCAACCACGAGGGGTCGGTAGTAACGCCCGCTTCCCAGGACACCACGTCACAAAGATTGGGTTTAATAACCACCTTGCGTGGCAAGAAGGTGGGCAGCAGCAAAGGTGCTACGGAGCTCAGTCGTTTCAGCACTCCGTCCAAGTTCCCGTGATCTTCACAGCGAAGGATTGTGATCGTGGGAAGATTTGCGGGCGGCTGTTTGCCGTCAGAGCTGTGATTATTCTTGGAGATGGATGAGCTTTTCATGCGGCCTTGCCTCGGACCTTGAACCTCTCTTACTTAGCCTCTCTGCAGAGGGTTCTGACAGAAATCACGTTATAAGAGTAACAAAGCACAAAAGTCATTTGGAGGTCGCCGCACGACGAACCGCCGCTTTGTTGGCCGACTCGCTCGCCCCGCACCTCAACATATCCGTATAGAGCTCCAGGTACCGGCTTGTCTGCACGCTTAGGTCATATTCGGCGAGAGCGATGCGGCGGCAATTGGCTGACATTTCAGCTCGTTTCGCATCGTTGCCCAGCATTTCGAGTATGGCGGAGCAAAGTTCCGCGGAATCGCCGGTCTTTGCCAAAAGTCCCGTAACTCCAGGGCGTACACCGTCCGGTATGCCTCCCGCCGCGAACCCCACGACGGGAGTTCCACAGGCCAACGCTTCCAGCATCGTATTTGGCAGGTTGTCAGCCAGTGACGGAAGCACAAAGACGTCCGCGGCGCTGTAGACCATGGACATGGATCGATCTTCGGTCATCGAAGTGATGTGCGCGTGTGGAAACCGTTCAAGCACCGGTGGGGACCCAAAACCGAGACACAACAGGAATATTCCGCTCGAAGAATCCATGCCCTCCAGCGCGCCGATGAGGTATCTAAATCCTTTCAGGTGTGTATGGAGCCCATTCGAGACAAACAGGATAACCTTGGCTTCCTGCGGTATCCCCAGAACCTCTCGGCTAAAACGGCGGTCGCGTGCCTTGAACACTTCAAGATCCAAGCCGTAAGGGATGACCGAACGAGGGAAACGCGACAACAGCGGACTGCGCTTTACTTCCTCTCCCAGCCACCGGCTAGGAGTAACGATATGAAATCTTTTTACATCGAGCGCAGAGTAATACTTCCGTTTGCGACGCCACACGTCGCGAGTTAAATCTCCTTCACAGGTAGAGCCAAGTTGAGGACAAGCGCCGCATTGCTGCGTGAACTTGCCGCAGCCCATGTCCTGGCTGCATCCGCCCGTGAAACTGCCCATATCGTGCAGTGTCCATACGAGAGGCATGTGGTCCGGCAGCCAATCGAAGAATGCCCCCAAATCGAGAAATCCCGCCACCCAATGGAGATTGATGAGTTCCGCTTCCGGCATTTGACGGCAGGCGTCCTTATAAAAAGGCGTGCGGTCTTCATTGAAGAATGTTCGCTCGGACGGAAGTGTTTTGGCGTAACGCCGATGCGAGAGAAGAAGCCGCAGTCGTCGTGCGTTTCGGGCTATCCAGTCGATGCGCCCCCGCGAAGACTGAAATCGCGTTACCCACGGATCGTTGGTGTATTTATCGAGGACATACACCCGCGAGTCTTGGCCGGATCGGCGCAAGCCATCATGAAGGCGATAAGCGGAGCGCGATGCTCCGCCGCCGTTATCTGCCGTACTGATGTGCAGGATCTTCACCACATTTAAGATGACGTTTTAAGAAGTCTTGGTCAACCCCTGAGCGCGGCCCCGAGGCACGTAAATGCCCACTTGACCGGCCGACCAGCGATAATAGGCCGCACCAGAATCGCGCGTCCAGAGGCGGCCAGCGCTTTCCCGCACCGCCCTGCAAGTAATGGATGCCCGCCGTTTTCAGCCACGCATTGGCAAGCACGGATCGATCAAAGCTTTCGGCACCAGACAGCCGTAAAAGCCTCTCAATTACTCACAGGGCCGCCTCGGCGTCTGTCGGTGCTAAAATCAGCGTCCAGTATTCGTAAGCACGCCTAAGCGCCTCATGGATTTCCGCGGAAGCTTTTCCGCCGCTGAGCTCCAAAGCAGTTCACTTTCCCCCAATTACTCCTTTCGCCCGCAACAATAACCGGGAATTCTCGCATCTCTCATTTAACAAGGTGATCGGGGGGTCGATCGTGGGCCTCTACGTCCGTCCTGCCAAGCCAATCGCGGAATCGACCCAAATTCCGTTGCGCATACCAATCGCGTAACTCGTAAAACCGACGCGGCGGCAATACAAGTGTCGCGGGTGCCATGACAAGGTATTTAAATAAGCGGTACCCAAGACTGGGATTTTTGTAAGTCGAACGGAAACCTCGCATTTCCGTTCGAAATGTCTTGAAGCGGCTGCCGCCGAATGTGCGCAACTGTTCTCTGTGGACCCAGAACCAGACCGGATCAATGAGCGCAGAAACACACTCAGAAGGAACGCCCAGCCGAAGCAGCATTGGCCAGAGCAGGCTACACATCACATCGTCCATTTCGTACCTGCGTTGTAGCTTCGCCAGATCCTCCGAACTCATCGCGTATAGATTGTTGGAGTGAAAGCGGTAGTAGGAAAGAGGCTGCGGAAGCACGCGAACGCCCATAGCCATCGAGGCAACAGCAATTGTACTGTCGGCAGAGAAAACCAGCACTTCTGGAATAGGCATCACCTGCTCCAGGACTTTTCTCCGCACCGTTAGCGCCCCCATTGCGAGATAAACCCATCCGTGACAAGCGGCGCGCGCAGCCTCCGGAGTCGCCAAGTTCATTAGGATTGTCTCCGATGGACCGCAAACTTTTAACTCGTTTGTCTCCTCGTAAAATTGGTAGTACGCGTGACTGACGGCCGAGATTCCCGGGTTTTGTTCCAAGTCGTCAATCACGGTTGTGAGCTTCCCCTTGGCCCACCAATCATCTCCGTCCAGGAGTGCCACAATCTGGCCGCTCACTTCCGGGAATGCTGCATTAAACGCAGACGCCTGGCCCCCATTTCTTTTTCGGAGATACTTCACTCGGGGAAGAAATTTCTGAATGATCTCGGGTGTTCTGTCAGCCGACCCGTCATCCACCACCACGATTTCCAGCTCCGAAGGCGATAATCCCTGTTCAAGAACACTTACAAGGGCCTGCTCGATGTACCGCTCGTGATTGAACGTGTCCACCAGCGCTGTGACGAGTGGTTTCATCCGAGATTCCTTACAGTCCTGCTTTCCTGCGGCTGCTGAGTACCTTGAGAATTAGATTTTCCCGCGGGAGCGACGGATGGCCGTCGACCGTAAACCAAGGGCACTGCGGATTGGCCGCGTGACGCCAAGGAAAAAGAACCAGACTGGATTCCATACATCGAAGCGCAAAAAACGCCCTGCCCGTGCTATGCGGCGTTTAACAGTCACCCAGTATAGCTTCCTATTAGGTCTCAGCCCGTCAAGCCGCAGCACCTCGGTAGCATCTAATATGTTGCGGACATGATCCTGTCCGCCCCCCAACTGGAAGTTACGCTGTGCCTGTTCGTCGTTCCAAACGCCGAGCTTTCCTTGAGGGTGGTACCCATAGTCATGGTTCTGGTGGACAGCTAGAACAACGGCAGAAGCGTCCACTACCGGGACACCGAGGGCTGTTGCACGCCAGATCAGCCAATTGTCCCAGCACACGCGGCCGATCACGAGTGGGGGAATTTTCTTGAAATAGAGACAACGTGAGAACGCGAAATAGTCGATATACCATTCAGTCTGTTGGTGGTTCGCCACAAGAGCCTTTCTAATGACATCACTCTGCCAGTCCCCAGCAGAGAAATTGACGGGCTCTGTAATGTTCGTGTCCCAGCGCCGACCGACCATGAGGAATTTCAGGTGCACAGCCTTCACGGTCGTTATGGCCGTGCAGAAATCCGCCATCAAGATAATGTCGCAATTCACGTAGCAAAGAATGTCATGGCGAGCAATCTCTTGCGCCCGGTCAAAAATGTAATCGAGCCGCTTAGTACCGTGCTCGTTTCTCTCGATGTGGGGTTCATGGTGAAGATCGAATTCGGCACAAACTTCTGCGGCACCCTCGTCGTCTCCAAATAGAATGATTTCGACTTCCGGGTGGAGCAGAGTCCAGCTCTTCAAGGCATTGCGCTGGATGATGCCACTGTGGCCATGAAAGGGTTTAGCGGTGGTGAAAAAGGTCAGCATCGGGTACCTCCCGATGTAGCGGGCCTTTGCGTGACCGTATGCGACAGCAGCGCTCTGGCCGCCCCCCATACCTGATCCAGAGTAACGCCGAGGATGCAATGGGCTTCGTGCCATTCGCACGAGGCGCTGCACGGGTCCGCCGCCTGTTGCGGCTGTAGGACGACATAGCGGCTGGTCCACGGACGGAAACGCACAGGGGAATTGGCGTGCGCGAGGTCTCCCCCCGCAGGGTGACAAGAAATCCCAACCACCGCGGCGCCCGCGGCAGCCGCCAAGTGCATTGGGCCGCTGTCATTCGCAATCACCAATTGCGTGTGCTCCAGCAAGGCGGCAGTTTGGCGCAGCGTCAATTCCCCTGCAAAGCTCACCGCTGCTGGTCCAAGCTGCTCTTGCAGCCGAAGCCCACTCTCACGATCCTCAGGCCCGCCAACGATCAGCAGCCGCGCCCCAAATTCTTTTGCCAGCAACCGCCCGAGTCCGATAAAGCGGCCAAGCGGCCAGAGGCGTTTAGGGTACCCGGCTCCCGGCGCGATGCCAACCAGAGCATCGGCGGAACCCACTCCCCGCGAAGCCAACCCTGACCGCGCTCCCTGACGGTCTTCCTCGCTGAGCCACAGCTCGAGACGCTCATTCTGAACCGTTCCGCCCACGGCGCGGAGGAAGTCCAGGTTTTGCTCCACCTCGTGCTTGGGAGCGCGCTCGTCCACCACTCGTGTGTAAAGCTGATCGAAGCCGCGATTCAATCGCTCTCGCTCTGGCGAGACGTGCTCTGTATACCCCACGCGGCAGCGGGCGCGGCTGAAGTAGGCGGTGTAGTTGGAAAAATAGAAGTCTGGGCCCCAGCGCGGCACCAGGGCGATATCAAACCGCTGGGGCCACAACTGCTTGCGGCCGAATCGCAGAGTGCGAAGATGCATCGCCACGAGTCCCATGAGTTCGCCGATGCGTGGCTCATAGGCAAGCACCTCATTGACGTGCGGGCATAGTTCCACCAGGTTCGCGAAGCGCGGGTCGACAAGCAGCGTAATGTGTGCCGCGGGGTTCGAAAGGCGAAGCTCGCGCAAGAAAGGACTCATCAGCACCAGATCGCCTACTGAGTCCGGCCGCACCACCAGAATGCGACGCGCCTTTTTGACGCCGATATCCACGGGCCAGACCTTCATCGTCCTGTAGAGAAGCGGCCCGGCAAGCATCCTAGTGATTTTCGGCGAGCCGATCTGCCCGGTACGGCCCAGGATCTTCTGGCGAATCGCCTCGCGGGGAACGGCATGAGCAGCGTGCAGCAGTGCTGGAACAACCGTCCGTCGTAAGAGTAGTTTGTGAAAATCCGCTGTGGCGCAGCCAATGCGAACGCCATACGCAGAACTCGCAACGTGTGTGGGCTTTTCGAGTTTGTCGGCGAAGAATTCGGCGACGGCCTTTTTCGCCCCAGGACAAGTGGAAGCGCCGTAGTCGTCGAAGACGATAAATCCGCCCTTCTCCATTCGCGGATAAACGAATTCACAGGCCTGCCGGACGCTCTCGTATAGGTCCGCGTCCACGTGAGCGAAGCAGAACCGGCGATCGGCTAACTTGGGCAAGGTTTCGGAAAAGAGCCCTTGATGAAAGCGAAAGCGAAACTGCGGGTCGAGTTTGGCCAGATGCGCAGAAACAGCCTCCAGCGAGGTGTCGGCAAAATCGAGCTCCTTGTGAAATTCCCAGTCTAGCGTCTCGGGCATTCCTTCGAATGTATCGCAGAGATGCAAAGTCCGCGCCAGGCCAGCTCCGCGAAGAACCAGCGCCGTGAGGGCCGCGCTCCCTCCTTTGTAAACACCTAATTCGATGAGGTCCGCAAGAGAATTCTTCGCTGCAAGACGAACCAGTACGGCTAAGGCCAGAAAGCGGGCGGGATCCAGGAGGCTTTTGATGCCCGCGTTCTTGAGCGCCTCCACCAGCCTCTGAATTTGCGGGTTATGTCGCGCTGTTAAGGAGAACAGACGGCCTTCAAACGGTACGAAGTCACAGAGACCCGTGCGCGATCCAGCGAGCGATGGAGACACCGCTTTCAAGCTTCCCTCCTCGCGGAGACCTAAAAACTAAACATTGCGTCCGGGCCGTCGTCACTTGCGACAATCGCGCAACTCAGCTGAATCAAACTTGACTTGATGATTTCTGATGTTGGGGTCCACTTGTGCCCATCCTCGACAAACGGAGATCCGACCTCCCAGATACCGCAGTCCGGATGTGGAAGGTAGAGGAAAACAGTTCCGCCTAGTTTAAGCTTCCTTAACCACTCCTTCAAGACACCTTGCCAGTCCACGTTCTGCTCCAAGCAATGAGAGCTAAAGCAAAGTCCTGCGAGCCGTCTGGAATCTGGGAAATCGTGGTGCGAGCGCCAGGGCCGCGCCAAGTGTCCACTGGCACCGCACATGGAATGGGCCAAAGTCCAGCACCAACGTCGATACCGGTCCCCTTGTAGTATTTAAGGGCCTCGCGGAAGATGGCGTGACATGCTCCGCCGACGGTCAAGTAATCCGGATAAAACTTGCCTTTGTATTCCCAGCCGCCCGGCTGCCGCGTCACATGGGGATGCCGAGCCAACTCCCTATAGACGTGAAACAAGTCGGGACAATCGGGAAGGGTTTCCAGGGGTATGGATTTCAGCCGGTTCAGTCCCGTCTTCAGGGTCTCAATCGGATGGGACACATACCAGCTCACGCGGCGATAAACTGGATTTGCAGTTTCGGTCACGGTCGGCTTGTCGCACCCTCTTGAAATGCGCTCGTCAGGACGTTTGTGCGTCTTGCTACGACACAGAACTGACTTAGGTATCCGCCCATTGCGTCTCCGATGGTCACGAGGTCGAGACCAGCGAGCTGGGCGAGTTTTCGTACGCTCTTATCGGTGTAGAGGTAAAGGTGTTCCTGTCCGTCGAAGAACTCAGGTCTCGCTTTGAATGGCTGCGCGTAGTCGGAGTACTCAATCGGAGTCTGAACGATTGCCACACCGCCAGGCTCAAGCAGTCTCGCGATCTCCTTCCAAAAGCCGATCGGATCAGGGCTGTGTTCCGCAACATCAAGCGCGAGAAACAAATCGCAGGATGGCAACTTCAACCTCGGAAAAAATCCTTCAACAACCTCAACGCCAGCATTGCGGCGAATCCAGGCCGCGACAGAGGCGTCGGGCTCGACGCCGATGCATTTGTATCCACGGCGAGTCAACTCCGAAAGAAGGATACCGGGAGCGCACCCAATCTCGATTACATTTCCCGAACCGGGACCGTATTGTTTGATTAGGTCCAGCCAATACTTCACTCGTCCGTCTGACCAGTACAACTCAGCTCGTTTTTCGATCGGCGGGATCCCGTGGAGTCTCTGGCGCAGGCGCCAGTAGTTGTCGAGCGAATAGAACTCCTTTAAGGAATCCGCCGTTGGCGGGCAGAGGTTCACGTAACAGCCACACTCGGCGCACGCCCCGTATTGCGGGTGGGCAAGGAGTTGCGCAAGGGAGCCTCCGCACCAGCAGCGCGTGATTTTTTGTCTGGGGAATTTCGCAATGACGCGCTCGCTCGCCCTCTTGTAGTAAGCCATCTTCCCTTGCTGATATGCCGCTCTAGTGCTCCTGAGGGGATGTAGAATGTGCCGAAGCGTGATCATGACCGAAACACTCGTCCTTCCTGACTTCAAATCTTGCCGGCATGTTCAAGATGCCGTTCCACTCATCGCGCGGGTGCTGGTGTACCTCCGTACCTACCAGCATATCCGGGGTGCAGTCCCACTCATCTAGCTCCTCGCCATCCTCCCACAAACTTACCAACCAAGAATACATGCCAGGACGAAGGGGCAACATCGGAAAAGTGTGAGATAGCTCATGCTGTCCAGCCTCGAGTTCTAAAGGCTCTATCGCCGAACCCCAGATAACTTGCCTGTCCTGGTTGTGTAAAACAATTCCGTGATGACCCTTGCGAATGGGCTGTTGAACCTCAAGAATAAATTTGACGGTTATGGGCCCTAAAATGTCGAGGGTGTGAAGTTCCCGCCCCGGGGAAACACCAAGTTCCCAACGGATAAAGTGCGCCTTTGTGCCCGGGCCGCGCAGTGAAACCCTACCACTAGTTCCATCGGAGGCCATTGCGGATTCGTAAGCGGACACGACTTCGTGTGTGGGGCCGTCGTGGCGGACAGAGCCAGCGTCGATCCAAACGACGCGGTGGCAGAGGCGGCGAATTTGATTGAGCTGATGGCTGACGAGGACGACGGTGCGGCCGGCGCGGGCGACGTCGCCCATCTTGCCCAGGCATTTCTTCTGGAAGTTGATGTCGCCGACGGCGAGCACCTCGTCTACCAGAAGGATCTCCGGCTCGAGGTGGGCGGCGACGGCGAAGGCGAGGCGGACGTACATACCGGAGGAATAGTGCTTGACGGGGGTATCGATGAATTTGTCGATTTCGGCGAAGGCTACGATTTCATCGAACTTGCGGTCGATCTCTCTCTTGCTCATGCCCAGGATGGACCCACTGAGATACGCATTCTCGCGGCCGGATAGCTCGCCGTGGAAGCCGGTGCCAACCTCGAGGAGGCTGCGTACGCGTCCGCGAATCTCGGCCCAGCCGGTCGTCGGCCGCGTAATGCGCGAAAGGATCTTCAGGAGCGTGGTCTTACCGGCACCGTTGCGACCGATGAGACCGAGGACTTCGCCTTCGTGGACTTCGAGTGAAACGTCCCGCAGGGCCCAGAAGGTTTCGTGCTGCGGAGGGCGGAATGCGGCGAGCGGCGAACGGACGAAGTTTGTGAATGCGTCGCGCAGCGTATCGCTGCGCCGAGCGCTCAGGCTACGGCGATATTTTTTGCCGAGGCCTTCGGCATGGATGACGGTGGTCATAGGTCAGACGCGGTCAGTAACGTTGCCCTCCATGCGCTGAAAGAAAAAGAGGCCGCCGATGAGAAGGACCATGACCATGGCGGCGGAGACGAGTATCATCGGGCCGGGAGGCTGGCCATGACCGGTGAGCGCCCAGCGGAATCCGTCGATCACGCCGGCCATAGGGTTGAGACCATAGAGCCAACGCCAGCGCTCCGGCACTAGCGAGCTCGGATAGGCGACGGGCGAGGCCAGCATCCAGAACTGAACAAAAAACGGGGTGATGGAGCTCACGTCGCGATACAGCGCGTTCAACGCGGACGTCCATAAGCCCACACTCAACGCCGTGAGTACGGCCAAAAGAATCAGAACCGGCAACAGGAACGTCGCAATTGTCGGCCTTATGCCATAGCCCAGAGTCAACGCTATCATGACGACAAATCCGATCGAAAAGTCAACCAGGCCAGAAGAAACAGCCGCGATCGGCAACACCAGCCGCGGGAAGTAGACTTTTGTAATCACATTCTGGTTGTCCACGATAACGCTCGTACACTTCTGCAGTGCCGTCGAGAAATATGCCCAAGGGACGAGCGCGGCGAAATAGAAAACGGGATAAGGGAGACCATTGGAGGGGAGCTTGGCAAGACGACCGAAGATAAGAGTGAACACGCCCATGGTCAGGAGTGGCTGGAGTACGACCCAGAGAACGCCGATGACGGTCTGCTTGTAGCGTACCTTGACGTCTCGCCAGACCAGAAAATAGAGCAATTCGCGATAGGCCCAGAGTTCGCCCAAGTGGAGGTTAAACAAACCGCGAGGAGGCTCAATACGCACGCTCACGGAGCCGCGGGGCAGCTTAGTGGCTGGGGCCTCAACGGATGGATTGGAAGTCGCCGTAGCCATGAAATGCTTTGCATCAGAAGCGCGATGCGATGCTCCTCTCAGATTAACAGAAATGGGCACAGGGGACGGAACCGTGCGAGTTCGCTGCGCAGCAGGGTTTCTAGTTTAGTCGAGATTTCAAGGTTGCGCACTTTTCTTCAATTGCTCCACATCCCGTTGTTCGATCTGGCGCATCAGGTCTCTGCGCCTGAAGAAATAGGAGTTCAAGTGATGACTCATTTCGCCCGGGACGACCATGAATTGATTGTAGGCCGACTGACGGAATGAGATGGGGCCTCGCGCGGGAACGAGATGCGTGCCCCATTGATACATCAGGCCGAGATTCCATAGAACAAAGGACGCCAGAACGCCGGAGGAGGCGAGAACGGCGGTGCGCGAACTCGCGAAACAGGCGGCAAAACGCTCCAGAACCATGGCCAATCCGAAAATGAACATAGGAGTCAAGGAGATGAAGAAGCGGTTGCCATAGGAGGAGATTCCTGCCCAGTCCGGGTAGAACGCTATGAAGACATAAAAGGCCACACTGGCGACAAGGAGCGGCATACCAATGCGCGGAATGCGGATGGCGGCAACGATCAGCCCGAGGCAAGCGATCGCCAGGAGCGGTGTCCAGGAGAAGAGACCGTGGTTGGAAGAGAACAGAACCTGCAAGAACACCGGAGAGGTCCAGAGGAATTCTCGAATCGACAAGTACCCGGTCTCAAATGGCCCACCGTAGACGATCCAACGAGAAACGAAGGTGGGCAGAAGCACAAGGCAGACGACCAGGCCGAAGAGAAGATGACGGGTGAGGAGTTGGGGAACTGTGGGGGAGGAAGCGTGGCGAGAGCGAAACGCTTGCGCGTATTGATCAAATGCTTCCAGGAGAAGGATGGAGACGACCATGAGGTTGGGATAATACACATTGAGCATCAACCCAACGATGGCACCCAGGAGCAGCCATTGCGACAGTGTGCGGCTCTCCCGCGTGGAATCCCAATAGAACAGAAAAAGAGCAACCATGAACGCCGAGTGCGCGTGGGACCACGACGGATTAAAATACAGGTACACAGGCAGAGAACTCGCCCACCAAAGAGTGATTGTTGCCACGAACGACCAGACAGGCCGAAGGTAGCGGCAAGCCAGACGGAAGGAGAGCAAAAGTCCGAAGAATCCGTAGAGAGCGGTGCCGAAGGCCATGGCGTAGCGGTAGGGAGCAGAAAAGCCGTCCGCAGCGACGGAAGAGCCAAGGGCTCTGGCAAGCAGGACGCCAGAGTGCGCGAGGAGCAGGAAAGGCGACCAAAGAATGGCCGGGCCGACGGTGAAGTGATTGTCGAGGTGGCCCGTGCGGGTACGAAACTCCGCCTTGGGCTGGCCGTTCTCATCCAAGCGCGCTTCCCGAAAACTCTCATTCGCCGATTGATAGTCATGTGTGAAATCCAGATTGTGCTCGATGAGTGGGGCGCGGGCGTAAGCAAAGTAGCCGACACCGTCCCCTCGCACCCAAGGGTTCAGCAACGGAAGCGTGAACAAAAAGATGATGAGCAGGACGCGTTCGAATCGGCGCTGCTGGGCTTGGAGTTGGGAATTCAAGTCAGTATCGATCCGCCCCGGAAAACATCGACTGCAAACTGGACCTGACCTTGCCGCCCTGACACCCTAGTGCAGCTGCAAAGCAGGCCGGGACGCCCCCATTTCAAGTAATTCTAAAGGAGAGTGCGAAACCAGTCACCAGAAGATAATTATACTTCGTTCAGGACGACACTCAGGCGATAGCGCGCGTGGCCGTGGCGGCATCCGCCAGAAGCCCTTCCTTTTGCCGGTAGTAGGCAGACACCCGGTCAATGATTTCTGCCAGGCTGGTCTGCGGCCGGAAGCCGGTCAGGGAATGAAGCTTATCAATGCACGGCACGCGGCGCATCATATCCTCAAAGCCCGGCTCGTAGGCCTTGTCATAGGGAACAAAATGGATCGGCGAAGTGCTGTTCGTACGCTGTTTCACAATTTTCGCCAGGTTCTCGATGGACACCTCTTCGGTGTTGCCGATATTGACGACTTCCCCGATCGCACGCTCGAGCGGGATCAGGCGGAGAAGAGCTTCGACGGTATCGCGCACGTCGCAGAAGCAGCGCGATTGCGTGCCGTCTCCGTAAACCTCGATCGGAGTGTTATTCAGCGCCCGCTTCACGAAATTCGGTAGCACCATGCCGTAGCGACCGGTCTGGCGGGGGCCGACGGTGTTGAAGAAGCGCACTACGATGACTGGCTGCTTTTTCTCCTTCCAATAAGCGAGACCAAGAAATTCGTCGAGGGCCTTGGAAGCGGCATAGCTCCAGCGCCCCTTGGTGGTGGGGCCGAGAACCAGGTCGGCGTCTTCACGGAAGGGCACCCGGGTGTTTTTGCCATAGACCTCGGAAGTGGAGGCAATCAGGAGGAGCTTCTTTTTCTTACAGGCAGCTTCAAGAATGAGCTGCGTGCCGTTGACATTGGTTTCGATGGTGCGAACAGGACTCTCCACGATGAGTTTCACGCCGACGGCAGCAGCGAGGTGAATGATGACGTCGGCCTCATCGACAAGCTCGGCGAGGAGTTGGCGGTTCTCGATACCGTCGAGATGGTATTCCAGGTGTTCGGAACCCTTCAGGTGCCGGATATTCTCCATGCTGCCGGTGGAAAGATTGTCCAGCAGCACAACGCGTTCGCCCTGCTCGAGCAGCCTCTCCGTCAGGTGCGAGCCAATAAAGCCAGCGCCGCCGGTAATGAGATATCGCATGTAGCCTCCTCAGAGTTTCTCAGAATCATCGAGGTTCGAAGAATGGACCGCGGCGCGGGAGGGGGACTCTTCGCTGAGCGGATCCAGGGCTTCCCGGGGACCATAGCCGTAAGAATAGGGGTAATACCGGTAAGAATAGTAGTAACCCGGGGCGCTGACGTCCACGTCGTTGAGGATGACTCCTAGTAGATGACTCTTGACGCTGGTAAGCAGGTTGCATGCGCGCGTAAAGGCTTCCTTGGGGGTTTCGCCGCTGCGAACGACGAGGAGCACGCCATCGGCCTGCACGGAGAGAATCACTGCGTCGGTAGCGGCCATGATAGGCGGTGAGTCAAGGACAATGAATTTGTATTTGGTGCGCAACTCCGCGATGGCATCCGTGAGCCTGTGCGAGGACAGGAGATCCGCGGGATTCGGCGGCAGAGGCCCGGTAGGAATGGCGGCGAGATTGGGGACCGCGGGATGGGGAACGGTGATCAGATCCAAAGAAGAGACGCCGGCAAGATAAGAGCTCAACCCGGCGTACTTTCCTGTCCCTAGCCCTAGATTCAACAAGCGGCCAATGCCTGGCTTGCGCAGGTCGGCATCGACGAGAACGGTTTTATCGCCTAGCTGGGCGAGGGTCACAGCCAAGTTGGCCGCGACGGTGGTTTTTCCCTCGCGCGGCAGCGCGCTGCTCACCAGGATGACCTGGGGCGGGCGATCCGGCTGCGATAACAGCAGAGCGGTACGCAGCGCGCGGAAAGACTCGGCGACATGCGATGTGGGCAAGTGCTGGGCGATGAGTTCAATGCGCTTGTCGTGGCCGTCCGAGGAAACCCCCGTGAGGAGACCGGCTCGCTTCTTGGAGGAAGCACCATCCCCAAAGGTGGGCACCACGGCAAGAGAAGGCAGGCGTGCCAGCGTTTCGATGTCATCGGGCGTCTTCACGGTGTTGTCGAGATATTCGCGGAGGAGCGCCAGGCCGATTCCGCCGACAAGGCCGACAACGAATGCCAACGCGATGTTGCGCGCTTTGGCGGGACGTGCGGGCGTCGAGGGGATCATGGCAGGATCGACGATGCGCACATTGGAAGACCGCAAACCCGCGGAGATGCCGGCTTCCTTGAGTTTGGTCAGAAGCCCTTCATAGAGGGCTTTGTTGGCCTCGGCTTCGCGGCGGAGGATGTTGTACTGGACCATCTTTTCCGACATGACGTTGGTTTCGGCTTTTTGCTGGTCGAGGGCCTTGCCGCGGAGATCCTCCAATTGCAGAGCGGCTTTGTAGTCGTTCTCCAGCTCCACGATGACACCCTTGCTTTGACGGGTGATCTGCTCATCTACATCCTTGATCTGAGCCTGGATGCGCTGCACTTTGGGAAAGTTCGGACCGTATTGGTTGACGGCGTCGGTGTATTGCATGGAAAGGTCAGAGCGCTTATTTTGCAATCCGTGAAGGACGCTGTTATCGCGTAATTGCGGTACGGCTTCGAGTTCACCGGCCTTGGCAAATTCGTACAGAGCTTGCTTCTTGATGCGGTCGCTTTGCGCGTCGGTGAGTTCTCTATTCAAATCGCCGAGGCGCTGCGTGGTCGTGTTCTGCTTGTCGTCGACGCCCCAGATCTGATTCTGGCGCTCGTACTCAATGCGTGCGTTTTCGGATCTTTCGACCTTGATCTTGAGTTCGTCGAGCTGACCGGCAAGCCAAGTTGATGCATGGGTTGTGGCTTCATAGCTTCTCCGGTAATTCTGCTCGATGTAATTTTCCAGATGGGCATTGACCATGCGCGCGGCAAGTTGCGGGTCAGTGGACTCGAAACTCACATCCATCAAGCGGGTGTTGGGAACGCGCTTGACGCTAAGGCTACCGAGAAAGGCACCGATCTCTGGCGGGTATTTCTGGTTGGCAAGGCTCCCGGTCGCAATGGCCTCCGAAGGCCCGTTGCCACTGGCGAAGTCCGGATTAGAGGCGAGGCCGCTGATGCGGAGAGTCTGCAGGGCCAGTGTCTCGCTGGTAAGAATCTTGGATTGCGTCTCGATGTAGTTGTCCAGATCCATCATGACGTCGTACGAGCCAGCGCCCTGGAAAGGAAGAATATTGGCATTCTCTTGATCGATCTCGATTCTGGCACTGGCGATATATACCGGGCGCATACGGAAGGTGGCAATGCTTACGATGGTAACGACCGTGAGCAGGAAGGAAAGGATCAGCCACTGACGTTTGCGCAAGATGATCAGGTAGTCGTAGAGATGGGGCTCGCGCGGGGAGAGATCCATGTGCGGAAAGCGGGAGGAGGAGCTGAATAGTTCAACGGACCCATTCGATCCGGGGTCCCGCGGTATTATTTTTGTTTCGTCGTTCATCCCAAATCTCTCATTGATAGGCGACCCGGTAGATGGCCACAGCAGAGCCGATGGCAACTCCCAGTGCCACAGCACTGAGCAGCACTTGTTTCGTCCGGCTATCCGGAATGTAGAGAATGTCGCTGGCATGCATCTGCAGGTCTTCGGATTCGCGATGAATAACTTTCTTGAGGTCCACTTCCGTTTCCGTCTGCTTGCCTTGATCGTCCTTGCGAATGATTACGGCGTGATCCATCTTGGCAATCTTCGTGAAACCCCCGGCGAGAGAGAGCACCTTGAGGGCGGTGAGTTGCGTGCGATCGTTGGAAACGACGAATCCACCGGGACGGTTCACTGCCCCAAGGACATAGACAATGCCCGCGTGCGGAACGGTGACCACATCGCCGCTCTGGAGGGCGATGTTGTTGTGGAGGTCACCCGCTTCCAGAAGCTCGTTCAAGTTGATGGTAATAAGGTTCGAGGGTGTCGAATTCTGTGGCAGCGGATTGCCTGTGGCCGGGGAAGCCACTGCGTGCTGGGGCATCTCCGCCGCAGAAGGAAACACAGAGGAGCCCGGCACGGCCGTTTTCGAAGCTTCCGCGGCAGGAGCGGTACCTGTAGACGCATCGAGTTCAGGGGGCTCGCCGGAGCCCGGAGCAGGCTTGTTGTCGGACGCTGCGGGTTCCGTAACTTCGATAAATGTTGCGGAATGCGGGCGGGAGACGATGACCGTATCGCCGGCATCGTTGGAGACGCCGCCGGCTTCGGCCAAGAGTTCGAGCAAGGTTACGCTGCGTTCCGCTTCGTAGACCATCGGGTGCTGAACGGCCCCGACGACAGTGATGGGCCGACTCTTGTGCTCTTTCACCATGACACTGACTTCCGGATGACTGACCAGGCCATTGGCTTCCAGAACTTCGGCGATCTTCTGCTCCGCCTGGAGTTCGGTAAGGCCCGCGACACGGAGCCGAATCGGCACAAGTGGAATACCAATCGTGCCCATTTGGCTTACGCGCAATTCGCGTGTCAGCTCTGGCACATCAAACACGGAGATGTCCAAAAGGTCGCCATTTCCGATAACATATTCGTGTGGACCAGACTTCGCTCCCATCGAAAGATTGCGAATACGATCGTTGGTCTGCTGGGGGGTTTCGAGGACGGGGGCGTCCTGCGCAAAAACACGGGGAGCAAGCAGGAGCATGCCCGCCAGCATGACTGAACACACCTGCAATACGCGGTTCGCAACTCGCACTTCAACCATCAGGATGACTGACCCCCCTGCGGCATTATACCGTTTGTAGGCCGGGACCTGCCTACTGTTTTCGCATCAGACCGAACTGCTGAATCCCCTGCAATTTGCCCCGGCCGAGTGGGTTGCAGTCGTACAGTTGCCAGATGCGCGGCTACAACAAACAGCAGCGCGTTGGCTGGTATGTGTAGGTTAAAGTCTACCAAACTATGAACAAGTAGCCCACAACAGGCCACAAGGCCGGACAGGTTCAAGGAGGCAGCGAAGGAACTGCCGAGTTCCGCCAAGCCACGCAGGGAATCGAGTAAGAGTACCCCCAGAAACCAGGCACAGCACAGGCCTCCCAGAACACCTGTTTCCGCCAGCGCCTCCAGATAGTCGTTGTGAGTGTGGTTGACGATCTTGCCGTCATAGAGCGAATCGTAGCGCGGAAAGACCATCTGGAGGGTGCCGAGCCCCGTGCCGATGAGGGGGTGGTCAAGAAAGATTTCCCAAGTGTCTGCGCGCATGGCCGCGCGTTTTGCCACGGTGACTTCCAAGGACTGGTATCCCGTGAAACGTTGCAGGACCTGATGGACACCGATCCAGGAGACCGCTAAGACGGCGCACAAGACCACCAGCGCACCCACGAGCATGTGTCTGCGGCGGACCCGCCGCACCAGTAGCAAGAGGAAGAGAAAGACCATTTGTGCGGCCAGGCTGATGATGCCCCCTCGCGAAGCTGACAGGAGCAGCGCCACGATGGGCACAAGCGCAAACAACGCCACCAGGAAGAGCCGCTCCCGGCGGACTTTTCCGAGGACCAAAGGCACCAGGGCGATAGGGATCAAGAGTTCCGCAAAACCCGCGAAGTGATTCCGGTTCACGTAGGGGCCAAAAGGTAGCCCGCCATAGCGCATCACGCGAAACCAGTAGAGTTTGCCGTTAAATGTGAGGTGTTGGAGGATGCCGAAGATCGAGACGAAAAATCCCAAGGACATCAGAAACCAGACCAGCCCACGTAAATGCCTGGAGCGGTAGAAGGCTTGCGTCAGCAGCAACAACAGGATCAGGTAGGCAACCAGCAATTGCAGTTCCACGCGCGTGTGATAGAGGGACGCGGTGGTATGAAATACCATCTGCGCGAAAACCAGCAGTGCAAGACTGGCCAAGGGCACGAACAGAGGCGAGAGCACAACTTGTTCGGAACGCCGCCGGTATTGGCGGATGGTCCACAGCACCAGAAGCCAAGCCAGGCAGATCTCCAGGACAGCCTGGGACCATTCCTCTACGCAACCATAGGCAAGAACACTGAAAGCCAGGAGAGCAAAGACGGCCATGCGGAAGAATCTCATGGCTGGGGATGCTCCGGGGATTGCGGCACGAGCGTAACGTCATCGACCCAGGCATTGCCGGAGATGCGCACGTCCGGATTGTCACTGGGATCCCGGCGCACACAGACCTGGACGCGCCGAATCCCTGCGCCAGCCGTCCACGGGAGATCGATAACGGTCCAGGGCGTTGTGCCACGAATCTCACGCGAGTCCACCGGAGGAGCGGCGTCTTTGCCCACGCCGCGCAAACGGAATGAGATGCCCTGATTCGTGGTGAGTTCCTGCGTTTTGATCCATCCAGAGAAGAGGTAGCGGGTGCCCGGTTCGACGATTCCCAAGGTGCAGGCGATATCGAGATTCGGGTTTTGCTTGCCGTCAAACGAAATCCGCAGCGACTGCACTCCCGAATGTTTTTGCGTAGTGTCGAACGTCGTGCGCACTCCCTGAACGATGGGTTGAAATTGCCAGGCAAAGTAAAAGTTGCTGATGCCAGATTCAAAACTCGGATCCCAGATGACGGAGCCTCGTGGCTGCAGGAGCGGCGGCAGATTCTGGGTGGCAATTCCCTGATCCCAAACGCGCCGTGCATCGGCGTCCTCGCCGACGCCCAGGAGCGTATCAACAAGCCTGTAGAAATCGCGAGTTTCGAGATGTGGATGCAGGGTCAGAAGTTGCGCCCAGACTTCCTGGGCCACGGCCAGTTGATTGGCGCTCCTGGCTTCCTCGATGACATCAACGTAAACATTCGCTTGGGCAGGCAGAACCTTCGTGAGGATATCGTCCATATTTGGGTCCGCCCTATAAACACGGGAGAAAGCCGCAGCGGCACGGTGAGGATCGGCCAACAGGGCGTGATGCAGTTCCTCAAAAGCGTGCGCCAGATCTCCCCCGCGCAAAAGGTAGTTTCCATAGCGCCAGGCAACGTCCGCGGAAGCAGGGTAGCTTTCCTTGGCGTGCAGGTAGGCATCGCGCGCCGCTTCCATATTCCCGTCCAATTCATAGGAGGTGGCGAGATCGAGCCACGCTTCGGGGTAATGGGGATCAAGAGCGATGGCGCGATGGAAAGAGTCCCAGGCGCGGTCGGGATTCGGATCCTCGAGATTAAATTCCTGGTAGTGACCCAGGCGGTACCAATACTCCGGATTGCGCGGCTCCAAACGCGCGGCCAATTCGAAGTCTTTTGCGGTTGTTCGGCCGGCGGCACCCGCTGCAATGGCCATGCGAATGGCAAAAAAAGTCACAACGATGGCGACCACTAGGGCCGCAACAACCACAAGGCCCCGCGCCAGGGAATCGGAAAGGCGAAGGATCATCTGAGGGTAACTGTGCCTAGCCGGGAAAGCAGATGCAAGGATAAATTGACGGGAAGGAAGGAGGGGCCCGTTCCTCAATGGAACAGCTCGTATTTTCCGTTAACGCTGGGCCCGCGGTGAGTGCTAGACAACAGAACGCGCAGCCCCACGAGTCGGAGTGGCAGTCGATTCCGTTCCCCGGTAGAATGCTAGCGATCGGGTTGCTCATCCATGCGAGTTTCGAAAACGCGATCTTTGCGTTTGAGCGGAGAGGCTAGCGTGATGCTTTCTTTCTCGGATCGCGTCGAAGTGCCGAAGCATGTGCTGGTGTGCCTTCTCGAAAAAGAGTGCGTGCTCCTGAATCTGGAAGCGGAAATCTATTACGGCCTGGATGAGACCGGTACGCGCATGTGGCAACTGCTCACCACGGCGCCGAATATCAACAATGCCTATGAGGAGTTGCTGACCGAATTCGATGTCGAGGCGGAGCTACTTCGTCAAAATCTTTCGGAACTCCTCGGGCAGTTGGTCGATAAGGGCTTGCTCCGAATCCATTCTGTTGGTGTGGAATCGGCTCCGGCGATTTAGCCCGCTGGGACGCTAGCCGGAACGGGCGGTGCAAGCCATGGAGCGAACGATCGGGGTTGATTTCGCCGCACGGCTGCCAGACTTCTTCCGTGGGAGGAAGAGAGAGCTCCCACATCGAAGCGCAGCCTGTGTACAGCGAATGCTCGTTTCGCATCCCCTCTTTGCCATCGGCCCCTGATTCCCTGAGAGGTGGATCGCTTGCGCAGAGGGAGGAGCTTTGTGTTCGTTCTGGCAGCGATTTGATTTTCGATTCTGGTGACAGGACAACACGCTTTGGGAATTCAATGCATGACCCTTTGATGGCAAGGTGACGGATTGAGCGGAATTGTCGGCATTTTTCATCGGGACGGTGCGCCGATGGAGCGGGCGCTGTTGCAGTCGCTCGTGAATTTTCTCTCC
>Ga0181536_10001042_pt1 | contig 33120 bp, 32 predicted proteins | sample PEATcosm2014_Bin_41_FD_121105 | JGI IMG/M metagenome (GOLD analysis project Ga0181536, IMG submission 121105) | Peatland microbial communities from MTU Mesocosm Facility, Houghton, MI, USA - PEATcosm2014_Bin17_60_metaG | ecosystem: Environmental > Terrestrial > Soil > Wetlands > Peat | place...
AGCCGGCCCGCGGCGAACTTCACGATCTCCCGGTCGAGTTCGCCGATGCCGGAGCACTCCCGGGGAGCCACAAGGCCCAGATGGCGCCCCGGCAGCAGGTTCCCATCGGTTCCCGGCAGCACACCCAGAACCGGTATCCCGCAGACCTCTTCGATGGCCTCCCGCGCCACCGCCGCGTGCCGCTCCCCCGCAATCCGGTTGAGGATCACGCCGGCTATTCGTACCTCGGGGTCCATCATCCGGCAGCCGAGAACCGATGCCGCCGCCGTGCGAGTTACCTTCGCCGCATTCACGACCAAAATGACCGGCGCCTCGAGGGCGCGCGCCAGCGCCGCGGTGCTGTGAGTGCCGCGAGCGTCTACGCCATCGTGCAAGCCGCGGTTACCCTCGATGAGGTTGAAGCCTTGGGGGTCGGCATGGCGCGCGAAGGAGTCCGCGGCGCCGTCGAAGCCCATCAGGTAGGTATCGAGGTTGCGCGCGGGCCGCCCGCAGGCCCAGCCGAGCCAGGCCGGGTCAATGTAATCGGGCCCCTTCTTGAACGCGCGGACGCTTGCGCCGGCGCGCCGGGCCAGGAGAATCACCGCGAGGGAAACCAGCGTCTTTCCGCCGTCGCCGGCGAGGCCGGCGATGGCCACGCGCGGGCTATTGCGGCTCGCCGGATTGGGGAAGCTGGATATAGGACCCGCCCAGGTAGCTGTAGATACAGCGCCCGGAGTCGATCAGGACCCGGATAGCCTGCCGGCAATCTTCCTTGCCGCAGTTTTGCTCGCCGTAGCGCGCGATCATGGACTTGGTCAGGTCGCCGGCCTTCAGATTGCGTTTGCCGGCGCATTCCGCGACCATGCGGAACATTTCGTCCGCGAGCGTTTCAATCGATACGGTAGCGATACGCACCTCCGGGAGAATCAGGCGCTTTCGTAAAGGCGCGTGAGCACGAACTCGCGATGCCCCAGCACTTCGGCATTCGTCAGGCGGCCGTTGACGGTCGAGAACATGCACTCGAGCACGCGGTCGCCGGCCTGGTCCATGTTGATTTCGCGGCGCAGCAGGCCGCTCACGTCCACGTCGATATGCTCTTTCATGGTGCGGACGGTGCGCGGGTTGCCGCAGATCTTGATCACCGGCAGGATGGGGTTGCCGATCACGTTGCACTGGCCCGTGGGGAACAAGTGGACCACGAAGCCCGCGGCCGCCACCAGCGTCACCATTTCGGCCGCGGCGGAGGAAGAATCCATGAACCACAAGCCGGGTCCGGTGGGTGATTCGGCCTTGTCGAGCACGCCGTCCACGACGCACTTCTTTCCGATCTTCTGGATATTGCCGAGGGCCTTCTCCTCGATGGTGGTGAGGCCGCCTGCAATGTTGCCCTTGGTGGGCTGAGAATCCGAAAGATCGCTGGTCTTGTGGAGGTTGATCAGGTCCTGGTAGCGGTTGAACATGGCCATGAACTGGTCGGCAATCTTCGGAGTGCGGCAGCGCTTCACCACCAGCGATTCGCCGCCGGTTATTTCCGTAGTCTCGCCGAAGACCAGCGTCACGCCTTGCGCGTAGAGCTTGTCGTAGGCATTGCCGACGCTGGGATTGCCCGCGCACCCGGAGGTGGTGTCCGACTCGCCGCACTTGGTGGATACCCAGAGATCCTTCAGCGGACACTCCACGCGCCGCAGCGCCGAAGCCGCCTGGACGAATTCCTTGGCCGCACGGGAAGCGCGCGCCACGGTATCGATGTCACCGTGCAGTTCGATGCCGAAGGATGCCACCGGCTTGCCCGTGGCGGCGATGCCATCCGCCACCTTCTTGGCCCAGCCGTCTTCTATCCCGATCACCACCACCGCGGCAACGTTGGGATTCGACCCCGTGCCGATCAGTGTGCGGAAGTGCAGGTCCAGATCCGCGCCGAACTGCAGCCGCCCATAGGGATGCGGTATCGCGAGCGTGCCCTTGATATTGTTGGCGACGGACTCGCAGGCGGCGTTGGACAAATCGTCCACCGGCAGGATGACGACATGGTTGCGCACACCGGCGCGCCCGTTTTCCCGGCGGTAACCCCAAAAGGTCATGTTACTCAGATCGATAGCCACGTTTGCTCTCCTCCGCTCTACCAACGCTTGGTCTTCAGGTTATGCACGTGCACGTGCTCACCGGCCTGGATGGGCGCGACCACCCGGCCGATGTCGACGCCGTATTTGACGACGGTGTCGCCCTTCCCCAGAGGCTTGATGGCGAGTTTATGCCCGATGGGGATCTCGCTGACCGCCTGGTGAGTGATGATCCGGTCCTGGTCCATGATCCATCCGTTGAGCCGGTCACCGGCCTTCACGCCTTCCACCACGACCACCCCTACAGAGTCGTTCTCGTCGTGCACCACAAAGTGAATGTCCATGCGTGTCTCCGTGAAAATGAGCGGTCTTGCAGCCGCCTGAGGCGGCGCGGCGTTACGCCTCGCAGCTTTCTGACTGAGTAGTATATGATATCTCACGTCGCGCGCGACGTCAAGAGAGGATTCGGGTGATCCGGCGGAGTGCCGCCGACATGCGGTCAATTGGCTAAGCCGACCGGTTGCTGGTCTTCCAGGAACTGCAGCAGGCGCTGGCGAACCGTGCGAATATGTTCGCGCATGGCGTGTTCGGCCGCGTCGCCGGATCCCTGTTCGAGCGCCTTAACGATGGCATCGTGGTAATCCGGAGCGGTGCTGCCGGAAAGGTCGTAGGTGCTGCGGCGCGACAGCCAGATCTGGTTCTGGATGTTGTCCAGCACGGTGCAGAGATAGGCGTTGCCGGTGGCATGCGCCAGCAGGGAGTGGAACCGCACGTCCTCCTGAATATAGTGCGGCTTGTCGTTGGCCTTGAGCAGCATGCGCTGGCGTTTGAGGCTCTGGCGGAGTTCCCCGAGCAGCGCCGGCGTGACATTGGCGGTGCGGGCCACGTGCGCTTCCAGCGCCTCGCGAGTATCGTAGAGCTCGTTGATCTCCATGGTGGTGAGCCGTCTCAGGTAGGCGCCTTTGCGCGGCTCGATGCGAATCAGGCCTTCGGCTTCCAGACGGTTCAGCGCCTCGCGGACGGGCGATTTGCTGATGCCCAGCTGGTTGGAGAGGAAATCCTCGGTCAACCGCGAGGTATCGTCGAGCCTGCCCTGCAGGATGTATTCCCGGATGCTGTTATAGGCCAGCGTCGTGAGGTTGCTGGGAATGTCGATCTTCTTCATGCTGCTCCCTCTCAGGGTAAAACTTCGCGCACTAAATGGACAGCCGGCGGAAACCGCCTCCCAACAGCGCCAGGCACAACACGCCCGCGGCGGGCAGCATTCCCGCGATCACAAATACCGGAGCGAACGACAACTTGTCCACCAGGTAACCGGTGAGCAGGGGAAACAGAAGCCCGCTGACGCCTCCGGCGATGCCGGTGAGGCCGGTAAACCTTCCCACCGCACCCTCTGGAAATATATCGGAAATGGCCGCGAACATGTTGGCCGAAAGCGCCGTGTGGCCGAGCATCACCAGGCAAATCAGCCCAATGGCGGTGGCCGCGGAGGGCGCCAGCGTCACGCAGACGCTCAGCGCGCAACAGGCCGCGCCGGTCCACATGGTCCCCAGGCGCGCGGCCGGCAGGCTCACGCCGCGACGCATCAGGAACCCCGCCACCCAGCCGCCGCCCACGCTGCCCACGTCGCCGAACAGGTACGGAATCCATGTGAACATCCCGATCGCCGTGAGGCTCAGGCCGCGCGCCTGATAAAGATAGGCAGGCATCCAAAACCAGTAGAACTGAATCACCGGGCCCACCAGCAGCCGGCAGAGAATCAGGCCCCACGCCGGCGCATGCCGCAGCAGTTCCCGGTTGGCCGGCGGCGGCCCGATTTGCGGCAGGCCGGCGCGGATGTATTCGCGCTCGGCCTGGGTGACGCGCGGGTGACGGTCGAGCGGCCGGTACATGCGGCGCCACCAGATCACCCACACGAACCCCAGCATGCTGGGGCCCAGAAACGCCATGCGCCAGCCGAAATTCAGCGTGATATAGACGATCAGCGGCGGAGTGATGAGCGAGCCGATCATGGAACCGGCGTTGAACACGCCCACTGCGAGGGCCCGTTCGCGCGCCGGAAACCACTCCGACACCACCTTCATTGCGCCCGAGAAATTGCCGCACTCTCCCGTCCCCATCCAGAACCGCACCGCCGAAAACTGGAACGCCGTGCGCGCGAAAGTGTGCATCGCCGCCGCCAGCGACCACCACGTCACCGAGAAGGAGAAGCCGTTGCGCGCGCCGATCCGGTCCATCAGCCATCCCACGGGAAACTCGCCCACCATCATGCCGAACATGAAGGCCGAGACAATGCGTCCATAGTCGGTATTTGTAAGATGCAACTGCTCCCGCAGCACCGGCGCCACCACCGACAGCGTCTGCCGGTGAACGAAGTTGATGACCGTCACCAGGAACAGCAGCGCCAGGATGCGCCATCGGTATTGACGCCACGCGGCAGGCATCACGCCCCCGGCCGGCGCGGCGCTGCTGGTGCTGAAGGACGCCATGCACCCCATAACATATCAAATTTCAGATGTTATAATCTGCGAAGTATGCAACTATTTATCGACACCGCGAAAGTGGACGAAATCCGCACCGCCGCCGATTGGGGCATCCTGGACGGCGTCACCACCAACCCCACCCACATCGCCGCCACCGGCCGCCCCTTCGAGGATGTGCTGCGCGAGATCTTCTCGATTGTCGACGGTCCCATCAGCGTGGAGACCGTCAGTCTGGACGCCGGGGGCATCGTGGCGGAGGGCCGCGCCATCGCGCGCTTCCATCCCAACGCCGTGGTCAAGGTGCCGGTCATGATCGAAGGGCTCAAGGCCGTAAAGCGGCTTTCCGCCGAGAACATCCGGACCAACGTCACTCTCTGTTTCAGCGCCACCCAGGCCTTTCTGGCAGCCAAGGCCGGCGCCACGTACATCAGCCCCTTTATCCACCGCAAGGAGCTGGCGGGCGACGACGGCATGATCTTCGTCCGGCAGATTCGCGAGATCTACGATCGCTACGGATACCAAACCAAAATCCTCGCGGCGAGCATCCGCACCGTGAGGGAAGTGCTCGACTGCCTGCTGGCGGGCGCCGACGTGTGCACCATGCCGTTCGACATGCTGCAAGCGCTCTATAAGCACTCCCTGACCGACGCCGGCCTGGCCATGTTCCTGGACGATTGGAAAAAGGTGCCGCCGGCTAAACTCTTCACCGACGCCCACGCCGGCGCCCGCTGACCTCGCAACGTGATATTTAGTATCTCAGGAGATGAAATGGACAACCAAACCAACAGACGCTCGTTCCTGACGGCAGCGGGAGCTTCCGCGCTGGCCGCGGTCGCCTCCGCGCTCGATGCGCAGACCGAGAAGCCCATCCGCCTCGCCATCATCGGCACCGGAGCTCGCGGTTGGGCCCACCTGGCCATCCTCAAGACCTTGCCGCAATTCCAGGTGGCGGCGCTCGCCGATCCCACCCCCCCGAATCTCGCCCGCGGGGCCTCGCTCGCCCCTGCCGCGACTACCTATTCCGATTACCGCAAGCTGCTCGGCGAACGAAACGACATCGACGCCGTGGTGGTCATCACCCCGAGTTTTCTGCATGCCGAAGTGACCGTGGCGGCTCTGGGTCGCGGGCTCCCGGTTTTGTGCGAGAAGCCCATGGCCACCGCCGTGGAAGACGCCAACCGCATGATTGACGCTTCGCGAACGTCCGGGAAACTACTATACATCGGCTTTCAAAAGCGCCTGGTTCCCACCACGGCCAAGATGCACGAATTGGCCGCCTCCGGGGAAATCGGCGCCATCCAGTTGGTCAGCGGAAATCTTTTCCGGGGTGACTGGAATCCAAATAGCTGGAAGTACACCGACCCGAAGACCGGTGTTTCGACCAACTGGCGATACCTCACCTTCACTGAGGGTAGCGCGCTTCTGGAAGACGGCATTCACGAACTCGATACGCTCAACTGGATCATCAACAGCCCGGTGGCGCGCGTGACTGCGGCCGGCGGCAATAACGTTTTCAAACAGCGCGAAACCGTCGATCATGCCGCGGTTATCGTCGAATACGAGAGTGGCGTCAAGCTGAGCTTCGATTTCTCTCTGTTTGCGCCGAATGCCGGCCCGGGCAGCCGCCGCATGGTGATCATCGGCAGCGACGGCGTGATGGAGCCCGAGCCCGAAAAGGGCCGTGTGGCCATTCGCAGCCGCGGCGGCGCCGTGCGCTACGTCGACGTGGCGGACAGCACCCCTAAAGAAGCCACCGCTAACGCAGTTGGTTCGGCGCAGGATCCGGAGACCTATCAGCAATACCTGAGGTTTGCACAGAGCCTGCGCACGGGAGCCCCGCCGCTGGTCAGTCCGGAGACGGGCAAGACCGTAGCCAAGCTGGTGCTGCTGGCCGAGAAATCTTTGCGCACCCACCGCATCATGAACTGGAGCGATCTGCCCGCATAAAGGCGACAGCTATGCATCGTAGACAGTTTCTGTTTTCTTCCCTGGCCGCAGCCGGCGCGGCCGCCGGGCTGCGCGCCGCCGCGGCCGCCCTGAAGTTCGGTCATCGCCAGGCGAACATGGTCAACGATCCGGGGCCCGCGGTATTCGATCTGGCGAAGCAGATCCAGGGCCTCTCGGGAGTCGAGTTGCAGGTGTATTTCAAGGGCACCACGCTCTGCGACCAGGCAACCCTGGCCGCCTACCAGCGCGCGGCGGAACGAACGGGATTGTCGATCCCTTCGGTCGCTGGAGTCTGGCCGCCGGGAGCTACGCTCCTCCAGCCTGCTGCGGAAGAAAACCTGCGCAACGCCATCCGGGCCGCTGAATCACTGCATGCGACTACCATCCTGGCGGCCTGCTTCGAACAGAATTGCCCCAACATGGACCAGGAGCAATCGTACGGGCCGGTGGTGGCTCTACTGCAAAAAGTATCCGGCGCAGCCCGCGACGCCGGTGTCACGATCGGCATGGAAACCTCCAATGCGCCCGCCGGAGACCGCAAGCTCATCGACCTGGTGGACCGTCCCAGCGTGAAGGTCTATTACGACCTGGACAATGTGGAACGGTACGCTCACACCGGGGAAGCCGTGCCCGGCATCGCAATCTTAAAGAGCCGCATACGTCAGGTCCACCTCAAGAACGAAGACCGGTTGCTGGAGCAGCCTGGCCGCGTCAACTGGGCCGATGCCGTCAAAGGCCTGGCGGCCATCGGCTATGCCGGTTGGTTGGTATTCGAGACGACCCATTCCGATCCGCAGCAGTGCATTGAGGCTACCCGGAAGAACATTGCCTTTGTGACGAGCCACTATGCGTCATAACGCTTTGCCGAGACCCGCGCCAGCGCCCTCTGGCCCCATGGCCACAGCCGCTTTTCCGGGCTTGACAGCCCTGACGATACATGGTATATCATACATCAGTCTAAGTATGCTTCGGTGGTGTGCTGTGTCTCAGCCGCCATTTGGGTTCAGCCCGGACGACGGTCCGGGGGTCCGGCCTGCCCGTGCCCTGGAGGACGCCAGGTCAGAGTTTGTTAGGGTCCCAATCGACAGTGCCCTCCCGCAACGGGCGGGCAAGGAGATCCATGATGTCTCGTAACAGCCGCCTTGTTAGCGTCACTTTCAGTTTATTTCTTCTTTTCTTCCTTTCGTTCCCGATCAATGCTCTTTTCGCCCAAGCCACCGGCCGCATCGGCGGCACCGTGACCGATTCGAGCGGAGCGGTGGTGCCGAATACCGGCATCTCGTGCAAGAACGTGGACACCGGAATCAGTCGTACTGTGCAAACCAATGCCGCCGGCCTTTTCGAGTTTCCCGACCTTCCTATCGGCCAGTACGAGTTGAACTTCACGAAGGACGGCTTCCAGCCGCAGAAGATGGACAAGGTCAACCTGGTGACCGGACAGATCATGGACATGAAGATCCAGTTGCAGGTGGGCGATTCCAAACAGTCGGTCACCGTGACCAGTGAAGCTCCCCTGGTGCAAACTACATCCTCGAGTGTTCAGGCTTCGGTGACCGAGGCGCAGATGCAGGATTTGCCACTGAACGGCCGCAATGCGCTGCAGCTTACGACGCTGACTCCCGGAACAGCCATTACCGACGTGGGCACGGAATCCGGCCAGCAGGACAACCGCGGATTAACCGTAAACGGATTGCGCGCCACGCAGAACAATTTCCAGCTCGACGGCACGATCTACAATGACCGCTTCTTCGACTCCGTACCGACCATGCCCGACCCGGACGCGCTCCAGGAGTTCACCATCCAATCGTCCGACTACAGCGCGGAGTATGGCGGCGCGGGCGCGCTGGTGCAGTTGTCGACGCGTTCCGGAACCAACGAGCTGCACGGCACGGCTTTCGAATTCCTGCGGAACACCGATCTCGACGCCAGGAATTACTTCGCCTTGAAGCTGCCTCCGTACCATCAGAACCAATTTGGCGGCACGGTTGGTGGGCCCATCAAGAAGAACAGGACATTTTTCTTCTTCTCCGCGCAGGACACGCAGCGCCGCTCGGCGCCGAGTCCGGTTTCGGTTACCGTGCCGACGGCGGCAGAGCGCACCGGCGATTTCTCGGCCCTGCTTCCCAAGACGATTACGGACCCATCCAACGGCGGCGCGCCGTTCCCGGGCAACATCATTCCGTCCAACAGGCTGGATCCGGTGTCCGTGAAGGTTGCCAATGCCTTGCTGCCGCTGCCGAATAGCGGCACGCAGTGGGTGGGCGTGGAGAATCAGAATCTGGACGATACCCAGTATCTGACCAAGATCGACCACCTGATCACGCAGAACAATCACTTAAGCGGCCGCTATTTCTACGACCAGAACAACTTCCAAAGGCCGTTCGCCGCCCCCACGGGATTCTTCGCCGAGAATCTCTTCCGCAATCAGACCGTGACCTTGAACGATACGCAGATCTTCAGCCCGACCCTCACGCTGGCTCTCTACGGCAGCGCGGGCCGGTTTGCGCGCACACAAATTCCGGAGGACCCCGGCCTGGTGACGCTGCAAGGCTTCGGGCAGAATGTTCCGCTGGGAACCGCCGTGCCGCAATTCCCCGGCATTCGAGACAACATTTCTGGTTTCGTGGACATCTTCTCGGGCGGCTCGCTGCGCCAGGATTCGACGTCCTTTATCTATCGCGCCATCGCCACCAAGATTGCCGGCGCGCATCAGCTTACCTTTGGAGCCGAGTTTGAACGGACGCGCATCGACGCCAACGACTACTCCTATGTTCCCGGCGACAACACTTTCAACGGCCAGAATAGCGGCAACGCCATTTCGGATTTTTATCTGGGCGCCGAATCGAATTTCTTCCAGGACAACGGCCGCACGTTCTACCTGCGGGAGGACCGCTTCTACGCCTTCCTGCAGGACGATTGGAAGATCAGCCACCGGCTGACATTGAACCTGGGGATCCGATGGGAGCCCTGGCTTCCTCCCACCGACCTGAATAATTCACTGACGGCCTTCGTTCCCGGCGTCCAGTCCACCATCGCGCCCAACGCGCCGCTGGGACTGCTGTTTCCCGGAGACAAAGGCATCCAGTCTTCGGTTTTCAAAAAGGACTGGAAGGACTTCGCTCCGCGCATCGGCTTTGCATGGGATGTACTCGGCAACAGCAAGACCATCATCCGGTCGGGTTACGGCATCTTCTACAGTTTCCCGGAAGGCCTCCTCTATCAGCGCACCGACGCCATGCAGCCCACGGATCTGTATCTGAACATTCCGAATCCGCCGAGCTTCGATAATCCGTATCAGGGATTCGCCGGCGGCGATCCATTCCCGCGGCCGCACATTTCGCAGAGTCAGTTCGCCACATATAAGTTCGTGTTGCCGCTTTCCGGCGGCGTGCTGGATCCGTCCTCCCGGGTTGGCTACACGCAGAACTGGAACCTCACGGTGGAACATCAGTTCAAGAATGATGTTGCGATATCGGTCGCGTATGTGGGCAATCACGGCGTGAACATCATGGGTTCCCGGCAGTTCAATCCGGCTATTTATGGCGCTGGCTCTACCGTCGCTAACGAAAATACGCGCCGGCTGTATCCGGGCCTGGCAGCGGTCGAGCTTGCCAGTTCCTACGTCTACGACGAGTTCAATTCGATGCAGATTAACGTGACCAAACGCTTCTCGGGCGGCCTGACGTTGCTGACCAACCTGGTGTGGGGCAAAACCATCGACAACACCTCGAGCGCGACGGAGGGGAACACGGGCCCGCCGAATCCCTTCAATTTCCGCAGCGCGCGCGGGCCCGCGGACTTCGATCAGAAGTACCGCTATAATCTCTCGGTGGTTTATGCGATTCCCAGTTTGAACCTGAAAGGCTGGGAGAACACGGTAGTCAACGGCTGGAAGCTCAACCTAATCTCAAGCCTGGATAGCGGCATGCCATTTACGGTCACCAGCGGCACGGACCGCTCCGAGTCCGGCATCGGCAACGATTATGCAAACATCGTCGGCGACCCGACTCGTCCGGCGGGAGTGAGCCAGACGCAACAGTACTTCAACACGGCTGCATTCACCGCCGCGACCATTGGAACGTTTGGCAACGTGGGACGCGGCTTGCTGCGCGGGCCGGCATACTTCGACGTGGATATGTCGGTGTTCAAGGATTTCGCTTTCACCGAACGGTATAAGCTTCAGTTCCGCGCCGAGTCGTTCAATACCGAGAACCGTCCGAATTTCTCGAATCCCGTGGCGTCGGTTTCCTCCGGCACCTTCGGCAGGATCACCGCCGCGGGCGATCCGCGCGTGCTCCAGTTCGCACTGAAGCTGTTCTTCTAGAAGTCCCCTGGCGGGGCGGGCCATCCGGTCCGCCCCGCGTTCTCTCCGCTCCCGCTATCATTCCCTTATGGGTCCCTTGCTCCGATGCGGTGTGCTTGCGGCCGCGCTTCTGCCCATCGCTTGCGCGGCGAATCCGCCGGCCGCGGTTCACTGGGGCGATGCGCCGGGCGGCGATCCCATCTATCTCTATACCCTCGCCAACGCCAAGGGCATGGAGGCAAAGGTCACCAATTTCGGCGCCATCCTGGTATCCCTCAAGACACCCGACCGGCGCGGCGCATTCGCAGATATCGTTCTTGGCTTTGATACCTTCGACGCCTACCTCAACACCAAACGGTATTTCGGAGCCACCGTGGGACGGTATGCCAACCGCATCGCGCGCGGCGCGTTCACGCTCGACGGCCATACATACACGCTGGCCCGCAATAACGGCGAGAACTCGCTGCACGGCGGCGTCCGCGCGTTCCACAAAGTGGTCTGGAAAGGCCGCGCGATCGCCGGCCCGCCGTCCGCGGTCGAGTTCACTTATCTCAGCCCCGATGGCGAAGAAGGCTTCCCGGGCAACCTCACCGCGATCGTCCGGTATACCCTCACGAATTCCAACGAGTTGCGCATCGACTACGCCGCCTCGACCGACAAGCCAACCGTGGTCAGCCTGACGAACCACTCGTTTTTCAACCTGGCGGGCGAAGGCTCCGGTGATGTGCTGCGCCATGTCGTGACGATCGACGCCGATCGCTTCACGCCCGTGGATGCCGGCCTGATCCCCACCGGCGAACTGCGGCCCGTCGGCGGCACGCCATTCGATTTCCGCAAGCCCACTAGGATCGGCGCGCGCATCGACGCCGTTGACGAGCAGCTTCGCATTGCCAAGGGTTACGATCACAACTACGTGCTGAACCACGCGCCGGGGAAGTTGGGTTTCGCCGCGCGGATTTCAGAGCCGGACTCCGGCCGCATCATGGAGGTGCTCACCACCGAGCCGGGCATGCAGTTCTACACGGGCCAGAACCTGGACGGCCTGGACCGCGGCAAAGGCGGGCGCCCGTATCCGCCACGCTCCGCTTTTTGTGTGGAAACCGGTCACTTTCCCGATTCGCCGAACCGTCCCGATTTCCCCACCACCGTGCTTCGACCCGGAGAGCACTTTCGCTCCACAACGGTGTTCCGCTTTTCCGCGCGCTGAAGGTTCGCGCCGTCTACGTGGTGATGGCGGGGCCGCTGCCCTTCATGAAATCCTTATTCTTGTCGCCCACCCAGTAGCGCTCCCCGGCGATGCACCAGATGAACTCCAGCGGGTCCTCCTGCGAGAACACCGGGTGGTAATTCAGAAACGGAATGGTCACCAGGTCGCCCTCGTTGAGCGAGTGGACGAACGTCATGTTCTCGGGCGTGTCGTAGACTTCCATGGCGCCGTGGCCCTTGATGAAGATGTAGGTCTCTTCCTGGTCGGTGTGGTTGTGCGGCGGCCACGCGCGCGTGTAGGCCTCATAGAAAGTGTAGCCGGCCACCAGTTTGTCGGCGGCCTCGCCTACGTCGAACATCATGTAGACTTCTTTGCCCTTCAGGTGGCGGATGCGGTCTTCGCGCTTGGAGAACTCGGCGAATTTCGAATGAAAGACCGGGTGAACGTTGGTGGCCGGAGCCGAGATCTGGATGATGCGCGCGGGCTCGCCCGATTGGTTGCGCAGCCGGAAAGCCGCGCCCAGCGGGACGTAAAGCGTATCGTAGGGCGCCAGATCGAAGGACTTGTCCTTCATCTCCACGCGCGCCCTGCCCTTCCACTGGAACAGCAGGCACTCGCGCCCGGGCACGCCGAACCAGGAGGAATGGCCTCCGGCCGGAATGTCGTACTCGCCGCAATCGAGGAACAGCAGATTGGCGCGGTCGTGCACGAACCTCTCGCGGAACGTGACCCCCGTCGCGTCGGCTCGGAAAACCAGGCCCGGCTTGGCCGCGGCGGCGCCTCTTTCCGTCTGTTCGTGAGTCGTATTGATCGTCGTTGCCATGGTTGTCTCCTTACCCTACCAGCTCCTGCCAAGTGACGCGGCGATTCATGCCCTGCCTCCAAAGACGCGGAACAGCGCGTCCCGCGCGGGCTTGATCGCGTCGTCTCCCGGCTTGCCGCCCACGCGCTCCTCCTCGTTGATCACCCAACCGCTCCAGCCCGTCTCGCGAATCGCCGCGGCCACGCCTTCAAGCGGAAACTCGCCGGTGCCGAGCGGCGTCTCCTTGCCGTCCCTGGTATCGCGGATGTGCAGCCCGGTCAGCCGCCGGTAGTGCTTCCGGATGAAGCCGGGAATATCGGCGCCTACGCGAAAGGCGTGCCCCGCGTCCACCAGCAACCACACCCGTGCCGGGTCGGTTTCCCGCAACAAAAACTCGATCTCCTCGCCGTGGTTTGCAAATTCGGGACCGTGGTTATGGTAGGCCAGCTTGAGCCCCAGATTTTGCGCGAACCCGCCGGCGCGGTTGAGCGCGTCGGCCTTGCGCTTGCGCCCCGCTTCGTCCTCAGGCGGCGTGCCGCTCAGGATCAGCCGTTCCGCCCCCAGCTTCGCGCCACCGGTTGCCACACGCTCGTACAATTCCGCCGGCGCGACGTGGGTGGCTGCATCGTACTGGTTGAGGAATATGTGGACACCGATGAACTTCAGGCCGATCGCGTCCAGCTTGGCCCTGGCCCCGGCCGGGTCGTCGAATTGGCCCTGCACATTGGCGAAGCCCGTCTCAAAGCCTTCGTAACCGTAGTCCTTCACCTTCCGGATGATCTCGAGCACGTTGGAAAAATCGCGCGGGTCGATGGCCCACGCATTGGTCTGGCACCCCAGGTGTACTTTCATCGCCTTGGCAGCCCGCAAAACGCGGCCGGCAGCCAGCCCGGCGGCCGCCCGCAGAACCTCTCTTCGCGAAGTCATGCGTCACACCTTCCAGCAGATCAGCTTCATCTCCGTCATCTCTTCGATGGCGTAGCGCGGGCCTTCCCGGCCCGTTCCGCTTTCCTTCACGCCGCCGTACGGCATGTGGTCGGCGCGGTACATGGGGATATCGTTGATCATCACGCCGCCCACCTCCAGCCGCCGTGCGGCACGGAAGGCGCGCTGGATATCGTTCGTAAAGATGCCGGCCTGCAGGCCGTATGGCGTCGCGTTGGCGCGCTCGATGGCTTCGTCCAGATTTTGGTAGCTGTAGACCGCCACCACCGGACCGAAGGCCTCCTGGCAGGAGATGTGGCAGGCAGCCGGAACATCGACCAGCACCGCCGGCGCCACAGTGGCGAATTGGCGCTTCCCGCCCGTCACCACCATGGCGCCTCCCTTCACCGCTTCGGCGATCCACTGTTCGATGCGGATGGCTTCGGCTTCGTCGATCAGCGACGAAATGTCGGTCGATTCCTCGTAGGGGTGGCCGATCTTCAGCGCCTCCGCGGAGGTCTTCAGCCGTTCCACGAATTCGCCCGCGATCGCTCGGTGGGCGAACACCCGCTGCACTGAGATGCACACCTGGCCGCTGTGCGAGAAGGCGCCCTGCGTGGTGCGCGCCACCGCCGTGGCGAGGTCCGCTTCCGGCTCGATGATTACGGCCGAGTTGTTGCCGAGTTCCAGCGTCACCTTCTTGCATCCGGCGCGGGATTTGATGGTGCGGCCCACCTCCGGGCTGCCGGTGAAGGTCAGCATGGCGATGCCCGGGTGTTCCGCCATGGCCATGCCGATGCTGGCGCCGCTGCCGGTGATCAGGTTGTAAGCGCCTTTGGGCGCGCCGGCCTCTTCCATGGTGCGGGCCAGTCGCGCCGCGCTGAGTGGCGTCTTGGTGGCGGGCTTATGGATCACCGCGTTGCCCGCGGCCAGGGCCGGCGCCACTTTGTGGAGCGCCAGGTTCAGCGGCACGTTGAAGGGCGTGATGCAGGCGATCACGCCCAGCGGTTCGCGCACCGTCATCGCCAGGCGGCCTTTGCCCATGGCGGCGAAGTCCATGGGAACCACCTCGCCGTGCAACTGCCGCGCCTCGTGCGCCGCGGCCAACAGCGTGGCCAGCGAACGCTCCGCCTCCACACGCGCCTCCTTGATGGGCTTGCCGGTCTCGTCGCAGATGAGCTGCGCGTACTCGGCGTTGTCGCGCTGGATCAGCCCGGCGATTCGCAGCAGCAGGTCGGCGCGGTCGCAGTTGCCCATCTCGCGCATCGGGACCAGCGCCTGGCGCGCGGCGGCCACGGCTTTCTCCACCACTTCGACCTCGGCGCGTGGCACCTGGCCCACGGGAGTGCCGTCGTAAGGCAGCTTCACGACTTCGTGGGCCGCGGCATCGACCCATTCGCCGCCGATATAGTTCAGACTCGTCTCTTGCGCTTTCACGGTACTCATAGGGATGCAACCTCGCTAAGTTTTCGTTGGACGGGCAGCGTGAAGCCCGAGTAAGGAATCACCGCAACGCGCGCTTCCGGGCCGGCCTTTTCCAGCAGGCGCCGCAGCGCGGCGATGTGTTCCGCGGGCGCGACCGGTTGAAAATGGCAGCGCCGCACAAATTCGGGATCGAGCGCGGAAACCAGGTGGACATCGTACAGCCGGCCCAACCGCGCCACCCAATACGCCTTGTGTCCGCCCACCGCGAACTCGCGTTCGAGCGCCGCCCGCATCTCGAACTCGTCGCCGTAGCGGCGCACGTAATCTTCGAACGCCTGGATGCCGGCGCCGTTCGCGCATTCGGCATAGAACAGGATGGAGCCTCCCGGGCGCAGCGCATGGCAGGCGTTCTCCAGACCCTTATGCGCCTGGCGCAGATCGATATCCAAAGGAAAGCCCCCGGCGGAAGCCACCACCACGTCGTACGGCCGGTCGATTTCCACCGCCAGCATACGGTCTACTTCGCGGCAGCCTTCGCGGTGCGCCAGGTCGTAATGGCCGGCCACCACGCGGATCAACCCGCCCTGCGGGTTCAGCACCAGGTTCACGAGGAAATCCGGCTCCGCCAGACGGCAGGCCTCCAGCAGATCTTCGTGCGCCGGGTTGCCGTCCAGTTTGCCCACGCGGCAATTCGGATCGAAGATCATGCGGTGGTTGAAGGTTGTCGTGCGGAAGCCGGCCACCCCCGGCACCAGGCTCTTGCGCCCTCCCGAATAGCCGGCGATCAGGTGGTAAATGATCTCCCCGGTGAGGATGATACGGTCGGCCTCCCACACTTCCCGGTTGATCTCCACGCGGTTGCCGAAACTGGTGGTGCCGATTTCCACCAGGCTGCGGTCATCGGTCGAAATGTGGTCGAACGAGCGGATGCAACGGAAAACACGGTCGCCCACGATCATGCGACGCTCTGGATCGGTCTGCCGGCGATGAATGCCCAGCGCGAACACGATGAAGATGTCGGCATCCGGCACGCCGGCCGCGTTCAGCGTATCGACGATCGGGGGCAGCAGCAGGTCTGTCCGGGCCAGGCGCGTGATGTCGTTCACCACAATGGCGACGCGCTCGCCGGGCCGCGCGATTTCGAGGAGCGGCCGCGCGCCGATGGGATTTTCCAGTGCGTCCAACACGGCGCGAGTCTCGTCGGCGACGGGTCGGCCCGCGCGCGGTGCCAGCACGTCGCCCGCGGCCTGAACCGGCAGGCGCCCCTTGCCGTAGGCCAGATCGATAGATTTCGCCGCGCTCACAGCTACACTCCGAATACCGCTTTCATGGTACGCCGCGAGGGGCCGGTCGCGCGCTTGCCGGGCTTATCGGGCTCGTCCGGGCGTTCCTCTTCGTCGATCAGCCAGCCGTGCCAGCCGGTTTTTCGGATGGCATCCGCCAATTTGGCCAGCGGGAACTCGCCCTCGCCGAGCGGGACGGACACGCGGTTGTGAAAGTCGCGGACGTGCAGCCCGTAGACCCGGTCGTGATGAGCCTCGAAAAACGCCACCGCTTCGGGGTACGCCAGCCAGGCGTGCCCGATATCGAACATGAGCGAAACCAGTTTGGGATCTGTGCGCTGCACCAGGGCGGATTCTTCGGCCGCCCGGTTGCGGAATTCCGGCTGATGGTTGTGGTACGCCAGCACCAGCCCGGCATCGGCCGCGCGTCTTCCCGCCAGATCCAGCGCCCGCACCTTGGCCGCCAGGGCCTGCTCGGAAAACTCGCCCGTCGGAGAGAGGCCTGCATGGCTCACCACCAGGGCGCGCGCGCCGAATTGCCGCGCCTCGCCGGCCAGTTTGGTCACTGCGGCCGCCGCGCTCTCCAGCCCGGCTTTTACGTACTCGGGAAGGTTGGTATGGGCAGCTATGAACTCCAGCCCGAAGGCTTCCAGCCGCGCTCGCGCCTCGGCGGCGCGTTCCAGTTGCGGCTGGACGAAGCGGATATTGGTCTCGAAGCCCTCAAACTCCAGTTCCTTCATTTCGCGCAACGCTGTCAGCAGCAGGTCGAAGCGTGCGGGGTCCAGGTTCCAGGCGTTGGTTTGGCATCCAGGGCGGGGCGATGGGGCGTCGGCGGCGTGCGCGGCGACCATGGCCGCCGCGCCGGCCAGAAACGTTCTGCGGCGGAGGGTGGGCATGAGGAAAAACACTCCCAACTGGAACCAGGAGGCGCTGCTCCGGTTTCATGATATATTATATGTCAGAATTAGGTTGGGGGGAAGCCTCTCATGGGTGTGCGAGAAACAAGCGATTCTGAGCCCCAGGCTACACTACGCACATGAGCTACATGGTGAATCTCGCCATCGAAGGCAGGCTGGCCGTAGTGATTGGTGGCGGCCAGGTGGCGGCCCGCAAGGTTCAGGATCTTCTGGCCGCCGGGGCCCGCGTGGTGGTCTTCGCCACCCGCGCCTGCGACCGCGTTGCCGCACTGGCGGAAGAGAAGCGTATCCAGCTCCACCTCAGGCCTTACACCAAAGCGGACCTGGCGGGCGCTTTCGTGGCCGTTTGCGCGACCGACAACGAAGAGGTCAATGCCCGCGTCGCCGGCGATGCGGCCTCGATGGGTGTGCTCGTCAACGTCGTCGATCGTCCGGCATTGTGCACCTTCACCGTTCCCGCCACCCTCAGCCGCGGCGACCTGACCCTCGCCGTCGCCACCGAGGGCCGTTGTCCCGCCCTCGCCGGAATCCTGCGCGAGGAACTCCACCAGCGATATGGAGAGGAGTACTCCGCGCTCGTCGACTTATTTGCGGATTTGCGAAAGACCATGATCGCCCTGGCCTGGGACGGCGGACGCATTCGCGAGACCTTGACCGAGCTATATCGGAACGGAGCGACCGCGTTCATCGCCCGTGGCGAGCGCCAGCCGCTGAACGATTTTCTCCGTTCCCGCCTGGGACCTGCGTTCCCTCTGCCCACGGAAACCACCGCGTAACGCCGGCGGCGCGTGGCTTACCGCACCAGCAGGCGCGTCAAGAGGAACCCGCCGCCCACCAGGCCGGCGAACAGCACCGCCGCCAGCAGCAGCGGGCGCGTTCCGGCCCGCGACAACTGATTCCATCGCGTGCCCACGCCAAGCGCGAACATCGCGCCGCCCAGTATTACCGTATCCAATTCGATCAGCGCGGAACGCACTCCGGCCGGCGGCGCCCACAGCGACTGCAGGGCGATCACCGCTCCGAACCACAGAACGAACCACGGAAACGCGATCTGGCGCGAGGACTCGCCCCCTGCTCCCCGGCGGATCCGGCCGATCAGCAGCAGGGCCGGCGCCAGCAGCAATACCCGCAGCATCTTGGTGATGACGGCCGTATCGCCGGTCACCTGACTGACGGCCCTGCCGGCCGCCACCACTTGAGCGACTTCATGCACCGTCGCGCCGGTATAGATGCCGAACTGGTGCTCCGTGAATCCCGTCAGTGGGTACAGCAGGGGATACACGAACATGGCCACCGTTCCGAAAACCACCACCGTTGCCACGGCGATGCTGGCTTTGTGCGACTCGCTTTCAATGACGCGGTCGGTGGCCAGGACGGCCGCCGCACCGCAGATGCCGCTACCGGCGCTGACCAGCAACGCGGTGTCGGCATCCAGCCCGAACACGCGCGTCCCCAGCCAGTAGCCGGCAATCAGGACACAACTGATGACCGACACGTCCAGTGCGAGGGCGCGCGGTCCCAGTTGGAAAACATCGTGCAACGTCAGTCTGAGCCCGTACAGGACGATGCCCAGGCGCAAGAGCTTCTGCTGCGAGAAGCGCAGGCCCGGGTGCAGCCTCTCGGCGAAGCGGGAGGGGACGGTGTTTCCCACAAGCATTCCGGCCAGGATGGCCAGCGTCAGCGGGCTCAGTTGCAGGCCGTGGTTCCAGCCGAGACTGGCGCCCCGCCAGGCCACCAGTGCCGCCACCAGCGACAAGAGCACCCCGCCGGCCAGCCCCACCGATCCCTTGAGCTTCGACATGCCTTAGCGTAGCCTTTGCCGGAACATAAAAAAAACGGATAATATCTATATACTTATTCGGTTGAATCAATATGCGCATCACGCTCCGCCAGCTCGAATTGTTTACCGCCATCTGCCAGGAACGGACCGTCACAGCGGCCGCCGCGCGCGTGGGGCTATCGCAGGCCGCCACCAGCCAGGCGCTGGCGGAGCTCGAAAACCTGCTCGAGCGCAAGCTGTTTGACCGGCACGGCAGGCGGCTGCTGTTGAACGCGGCGGGCCGCAGCCTGCTGCCGCCTGCCATCGAAGTGCTCGACCGCGTTCGCGATATCGAATCCTCCGGCGTCCGTCAGCCTGTGAACGTCGCCTTGTATGCCAGTCTTACCGCCGGCAATTATATGCTGCCTTCGATTATTTCGCGATTCGCCCGTACCCGCCCGGACTATCGCTTCCACGTGTCGATTGGAAATACCGCGCAGGTGGTCGAGTCTCTGTTGCGCTTTGAGAGCGACGCCGGATGGATCGAAGGGATCGCGGAAGAGGCCGCCTTGTTGGCATTCCCCTGGCGGGAAGATCCGCTCGTGGTGGTGGCCGGACCCGATCATGCGCTGGCCGGCCGCAAGGCCACCATCGAAGCCCTGGCCGCGGCAACCTGGGTGTTGCGTGAAAAAGGGTCGGGTACGCGGGCCGTCTTTGAGCGCGCCATCGAGGGGAAGTTCCGTTTGGGCCGCGTTCCAGCCGAATTTGCGGGAATCGAAGCGGTAAAACGGGCTGTGGTTGCGGGCGCCGGCCTTACCTGCATGTCCGGCTCGGCGGTAGCCGCCGAGATCCGGTCCGGCCAACTCCGGCGCGTGTATGTGCCGTGGCTCGACCTGCGCCGCCAGATCACGGTGCTGCTGCACCGGGATAAGTACCGTGATGCCGGTCTGAGCGTTTTCCTCCGGTATTGCGGAGTCCGCAGGCTTCACTACGGGCCGGGATCGGGCAATACTTAGCTCTCACCCAGCGTGATTGCACGCCATCGCGGTGACGCAGTTACCCCGATGGCGAAATGTCTTTCCGGGCGCTGAGCATCTTTCTGTAAGCCTCGAGGAGTTGTTCCCGGGCCTGCTTCCCGATGGGCTCGGGAAGTTCGGTTGGCTTGTAGCTGCGGCAGAGTTCTACGGTCTTGCGGAGGCTGTCGGCAAATTCGATGCAAGGCGGGCAACCGGCAAGGTGAGTTTCGATCTCCTGGCAGGCCTCGGGCGGCAGCTCCAGATTCAGATACTCGGAAAGCAGCGAAAAGACTTCCTGGCATTTCTCCGTGCGCTCATCGAACTGCATCTCATTCTCCTCATGCGTGACTGGACGGAAGCCGGCTATCGGCACGCAAGTATTCATCCAGCTTTTGGCGAACCCCCAGACGCGCGCGATGCAAGCGCGTCTTGACGACGTCCGCGGTCAGATCGAGCACTTGGCCGGTCTCCAGCGTGGACAGTTCCTCCACATCCCGCAGCAGAATCACCGACCGGTAGTGCTCCGGCAACTCGCCGATGGCCCGGTCGAGCACCTGCTTCATTTCCGACTGCAGAAGCTGATGATCGGGCAGATGGGACCAATCGGCGATCTGCAGCTTGGGGTGGCCGCCATGGTGGTCCATGGCCGGAAGGAAGTCCTCGAGCGATAGCTCTTGCGGGGGAGCGAAAACGCTCTTCCGGCGCTTCATCAGACAGGCGTTCTTGGCGATTCGAAAGACCCATGGACGGATGTGCTCAGGTTCGCGGAGACGGTCGAAATTCTGAAACACGTTGAACAACGTCTCCTGCGCTACTTCCTCGGCGTCTTCGCGGTGACCGCACATCAGCCAACTGTACTGGAAGATCTTGGCCCGGAAGTGTTCCACAAAACGATCAAAGGCCTCCGGTTCTCCAGCAATCAACTGCCGCGCGAGTTCGATTTCGGTTTCACGTTCCAAGGTCCGGTCCCGCTTCTGATTGTAGCGGGGACGCTTGAGTCAGACCTGAGCGGGCACCGCTCGATTGACCGCGATTTCGATGCTCGGTCCTCCCAGGAGGGTGTTGTGAATCAAGCAGGACCTCACGGCGCGCAGAATACCGGCCTGGTGATGATCATCGAGGCCGGGTACCGCTACTTCGATCTGGAACGACGCCAGGCGGGCCGGCTGCGTTGCCTTTTCCGCGCTGACTCGCACCTTCAGGTCTTGGCCGGGGAGTTTGCGCGCCTTCAAGTACTGAGCCGCATAATAGGCCGCGCAGGTGGCGAGCGACGCCAATAGGTACTCCGGCGGCGACATGCCGGCATCGGAACCACCGTTATCAACCGGCTGGTCGCAAATCACTCGATGACCCCGGGCAGCGATTTGGAATCTGGAATCGTCTATATATTCCGCCAATACTTCCATGAGTTTCTTTCCTGTTTACAGAGATGCAAAAGCCGAGAAAAGGTGACGCGGCGTCACCCCGGCACATCCTCAGAAGCAGAAACCATGAAGAATACAGGCGTGGAGCAACGCAACGCGGCCGACTGCGTTTGGCGGAGGGGATGCCGCTCGGCGCAGCCGTGATCGACATAATTGAGGTTCGGTCGGTTGACCGGCCGGCTACCGTGCCAGCCCCAAGCTGCCTGTCGCCCGCGGCCCGAGGTTTGGTACGATCTCAGGCGAGCGCACCCGATTCGAATGCAAGTAGACGACCCACCCCAGGAGCAATTCTACGCCGCCGTCGCGCGCGAGATTCTGCCCCGCCTGGAAGCCCTGGCTCAGTGCCGTTCGACCGCCGCAATGGGGGTCCACCCGGCTTTCCGCGCCATCGCTCCGCTGGTTGCCCGATCTCTCGCTACGCCGCATATCGCCGACTTTCGCCATCTGCAAGCCCCGGCGCGCCCGCGCTACCGCTTTCTCGCCTGGAACATAGAGCGCGGCACCGAGTTCGAGGCGCAACTGGACGCCTTCCGCTCGCACCCCTATCTGAAAACCTGCGACGTTCTGCTCATCACCGAAGCCGATGCCGGAATGGCGCGTTCGGGCAATCGCATGGTGGCCGAAGTGCTGGCGCGCGAACTGGGCATGGCCCAGGTCTTCGCACCCTGCTACATCGCCTTGGGAAAAGGCTCCGGCGTGGAGCGCCATGTGGAGGGCGATAACGCGTTCGGACTTCACGGCAACGCCCTCCTGAGCCGCTATCCGATACGCGATATCCGTGTGATCCCGCTCGACAATGGCGTGGACAAGATGGCTCATCGCGAGCAGCGCCTCGGCCGCCAGGCTGCCGTCGCCGCCCGTATCGACTTCCCGAATCTCTCGCTCCACGCCGTTTCCGTGCACCTCGACGCCCAGTCCACCCAGCGGCATCGCCGCGAACAGATGCGCGAAGTTCTCGACGCCCTGGCTCCCGGCCTGCCTGTGATCCTCGGCGGCGACTGGAACACCAGCACCTACGATTCGTCGCACGCCTTCCGCGCGATTCTGGGCTTCTGGTTGCGCGTCATGATGGGCGTGGACCACGTCATCCGCAACCACTACCTTCACCCCGAGCGCCGCTTCGAGCGCGGTCTGTTTCAATTGCTGGGTGACCGCGGATTCGAGTACCACCGCTCGAACCGCCTGGGCGAACACACCATCTGCTACGACGTGTGCGATCCGCGTGCCACCGGAAACCTGCGCGAGTGGGTGCCGGAATGGTGCTTCGCCTTCATCCGTTGGGCGTTGCGCAACCACCAGGGGCGTTGCCCCATGAAGCTGGACTGGTTCGCCACCCGCGGCCTGCGGGTGGAAAACCCGGTCGTGATCCACGACCTCCGTGAGGGCCGGGCCGCGCCCCTGTCCGATCACGACGCCATCGGCGTGGATGTCGTGGTGTGACCGCCGTCATCGTCAATCCCCGTGCCGGATCCGGCGCAGCGCGCCGCCGCTGGCCTAGCGCGGCACGCATGCTCGCGGAGCGGCTCGGCCCCGTGAAGGCTTTTTTCACCGAAGGTCCGGGCCACGCCACGGCTCTGGCCCGCGAACTGGCGGACGCCGGATGCGACCTATTGATCGTCGCCGGGGGCGACGGGACTCTGAACGAAGCGGTCAACGGCATCCTTATGGGATCGTCCGATGCGCGGATCGGCCTGCTGCCCCTGGCAAGCGGCGGCGACTTTGCCCGCACGCTCGGACTGGCAGGTCTAGGGCCGGCGGTGGATTCGCTCGCCGCGGGCCACACCCGCCGCATTGACGCGTTTCGCGCGCGGTTCCGTTCACCCGGCGGCGCTGCGGCAGAGCGCTGCTTCCTCAACGCCGCCAGCTGCGGCCTCGGCGCCGTGGCCGCCATGGGAGTGCGGGGCTGGTGCCGCGCGGTGCCGGGTGGCGCCCGCTACCTGGCCGCGGCCATTCCGGCCCTGGCATCGGGCCGGTCCTTCCAGGTGAGGTTGTGCCTCGGCGATTCCTCGCCCGCTGCTTTCGACATCACCACGGCGGCGGTGGCCAACGGCCAATACCAGGGTGGCGGCATTCGGATTGCGCCCGAAGCCGACCTCCAGGACGGCCTCGCCGACATTACCGTGGTGGAGCGCGTCAGCCTGGCCGAGGTGGTGCGGAACCTGCCCATCCTTTATTCGGGCGCGCTCTACTCACACCCCAAGGTCCGCCATTGGCGCGCCGCCCGCGTGCGCGTGGAATCGGAAACCGAGGTGCCCGTGGAACTCGACGGCGAACCCGTCGGAACGCTGCCGCTCGAAATCGAAGCGCTCCCGCAAGCCCTCCGCTTCATCTTCCCGCCGTTCCGGAACACTCGTTCCGATTGACTGGATGGCGGATTGCCGCGACCTCGCCGATGCCGGCGGCGTCCCGGTTAGCGCCACCAGGAATCGCGCATGGCTTTCGCCACCAAGGCCCGGGCACGCTCAACGTTCGCCCGCGCCGCCGCCCGCCACTCCCTGGCCCCCCGATTGTCTTCTTCGAAGGAGAGGTCGCGCAGAGCGGAATCGAGCAGTTCCGTCGCCTTGCGGAACCGGCCCTCCCAGCCAAGACGCGCATCGACCGGCGGATGGTCGTCGATGTTCTTGCCGTCGTCAATGGCCGCGCGTTTGGCTTCGGCGATGGCGTGGTCGATTTCCTCTACCGCGGCCCGCTGGTCGCGCATGACATCGCGCCAATCCGGCCGCCACAGCAGGGCCCGCGCGTAGCGCAGATCGGATATCGCACTCAGGTACCGCGGATGAGCCGCCGGCGGAGGCGGCATTGGGGCCGACTCGTCAAGGAACTTGTCGTAGCCACCCCGGCGCACCACGGCCATGGCGTCATCAATCAAGCCGAAAGCCCGGTTGCGCCATTCGGCGGCTCGCGGGTTGTCTTCCTCGTGTGCGATATCGTCCCGCGCGCTGCCGAGCAATCGCAGGATTTCGCGAAAACGGCTGCCGCGGCCGATGTGCGTGTCGATACGAGGATTGTCGTCAATGTCCTTGCGGTCAAATCTCGCCGCGACATCCAGTTCGTGGATGGCGCGCTCCACCAGTCCGGAGGCCGCCTGCATGTCGCGCATCACGTTCGGTTCCTCGGGAATGCGCATCAGCAGGATGGACCGCCGCAAGTCGCTGCGGGCGTGAATATAACGAGGATGGCGGCCTTGTGCCGCGAGGTCGAAATGAAGCCACATCGCGACCGAAACGGCAGCAAGCCAGAGGGTTTTGCAGCGAATGTTCGTCATGCTGAGTGTATTATATGCCGCAATTTTGCATTTTGAGATCCCCCACCGGGGCGTAGGTGGTATCCTTCGATGCATGACGGTAATCGACAATCTGTTCGGGACCACTCAACTGAGCTCGACCCGGGCCGAGACCATCAAGAAAACGTACATGCTGCTTGGCCTCAGTGTGGCCGGCGCTCTCTGCGGCGGGTACGTCGGCGCGCAATCGGACGCCTTGGCCAATCTCTTCACGGGCTGGATCGGTTGGATCCTGGCGATGGTGTTGCTCAACTTCATCCCGCGTGTAGCCATCGCGGCCCGCCATAATCCGGTTTGGGGTGTCACCGCGCTCCTGGCCGATGGGTTCGTTTCAGGACTGGTGCTGGCTCCGATCCTCCGCATTGCGAGCCTTTACGCGCCCGGAACCATTCAGATTGCGATGCTGATGACGCTGATCGTCTTTGGCGCCGTCACGGTGTTCGTGATGTCGTCGAACCGGACCTTTTCAGCGCCGCGAGGGTTGATGCTGGGGATTGCCATCAGCATCATCGCCGCGATGGTGCTCAACGCGTTCCTCAACATCGGTCTGCTGGGGATGCTGATTGCGGCCGGGATCGGCATCTTCGGCGTCTGTATCCTGGTTTACGCCACCAGCAACGTCCTCCACAACCCTGACGCGGACAGCCCGATCCCCGGCGCGCTGATGCTGTTCGCGGGCCTCTTCAATGTGTTCGTGGCGATTCTGAACATTCTCCTGCGGCTGAACCGCAGGCGCTGAGGAGAAAGAAATCATGAAAGCCCGGAGTTTACTGTCGCTCGTCTGCACGTCATGCATTTGCCTGTCGTTCCTCTGCTTCGGCGCCGCTGCCCTTCAGGCGGCGGATACGCCTGCCAGCGCTTTGCTGGTCCTTGAGAAAGAGCAAAACACTTTGGTCATCGTCGATCCGGCGCGCCTGACGATCGTCGCGCGCGTGCCCGTCGGAAACGATCCGCACGAGGTCGCCGTATCGGATGACGGGAAGACCGCATACATTTCGAACTATGGTGGCGGCACAACCATCGCCGTGGTTGACCTGACCACCCAGAAGCCGCTGGCGCCCATCGATCTGGGGGCGTTGCGCGCCCCTCACGGACTGGTCTTTGCCGGCGGCAAGTTGTACTTCACCGCCGAAGGTGCGAAGGTTGTCGGCCGTTACGATCCCTCCACGCAAAAGATCGACTGGGTCATGGGCACGGGCCAGAACCGCACCCATATGGTGGTGGTTTCGAAAGATCTCAAGACGGTCTTCACCTCCAACGTCAGTTCCGCCACAGTCAGCGTCATCGAGCAGGGAGCGGCGCAGGGGCCTGGTGCCGGACGCGGTCCCGGTGGTCCGGGTGGCAGGGGCGGCCCTCTGCCGGGTGGCCGCGGTGGGCCGGACTGGAACATCACCAATATTCCGGTCGGCCGCGGGTCCGAGGGCTTCGACCTGTCCCCCGACGGCAAGGAACTCTGGGTAGCCAACGCGCAGGACAGTACCATCTCCATCATCGATGTCGCCGCCAGGAAGGTGGTTCAGACCATCCCGTCCACCACATCCGCCAACCGCCTGAAGATTACGCCGGACGGCAAGTTCGTCTTTGTGTCGGATTTGAGCGGCAGCGATTTGCTGGTGCTGGACGCGGCCACTCGCAAGGAGCACAAGAGAATCGCGCTGCCTGCCAGCTCGGAGGGCCTTCTGATGGCGCCCGACGGCTCGCATGCCTACACTACGCTGAACTCCCGCGATGCCGTTGCGGTGATCGATCTGAAGACCATGACGGTGGCCGGTGAGGTCAAGACCGGCAGGGGGCCGGACGGGCTGGCGTGGGCCGCGCGGAAGTGAGTAGCGGGCCTGACTCCTGCCTTTAACGGGGCTGGCGGTTGGCGGGAAACTTCCCCTGAATGGCGAGGTGCGCACTCACCTGCGCGGCTACTTCCCCGGCGACCTCGGATTCCGCCTGTCCGGGGTCCGCGGCTGGCCGGTCGTAGGTGTCGGACCAGATCACTTTGCCGGTGTGGACATCTACCAGGCGGGCGGTGATGCGCAGGCTGTCGCCCACCTTGCGGACCGAGCCTTCCACCAGCACCTCGAGACCAAGCAGGCGGCCCATCAGGCCCATCGACATGCCCACCCACTGGTGGCGGCGGACGGTGCTGGGGGAGACCACCTGGACCGCGTCGAGTTTCGAGAGGTTGGCGACCAGCGAGTCGGTGAATCCCTGAGCAAAACCGGAGGCATTCAGCTCCGGGGTGAGAGACTCGAAGGGGACCACGGCCAGGCCGGCGATACCGGGGCCGCGCTTGAGGAACCGCGAGGGCACATAGAATTGCCAGTAGACCACGCCGGCCAGAGCCACCATCGCGGCGAAGCAGGCGAAAGGCAGCCAGCGCCGGCGGGGCGGCCCGGCGGGCGCGGCCGCTTCGGCGCCCGCGAAGCGGTATCCCCGGCGTGGAATCGTCTCGATATAGGGGGATTCCGTGCCTTCGTCTCCGAGAGCCTTGCGGAGGATTGAGATGTTGCGGGCTAGCCCTACGTCTTCGACAACCGTGTCGGGCCAAACCAGTTTCATGAGCTCGGCTTTCTCTACCACGCGGCCGCGGCGCTCCAGCAGGACATGCAAGGTGTCGATTGCTTTGGGCACCATCGGCACCATTTCGCCGTCGCGGAACAGGAGGCGCTGCTCCGTGTCGTACCCGAAAGGGCCGAAGTGGTGGATCACCGTTAGAACCCGCCGGCGTGACGCCTGGTGAGCATCAGGCGCAGGGGCTGGTTGCCCAGAAACAGGGAGCCGTCGAGCAATTGGCCGCGCCGTTCGATAGGCAAGGTGAAGCGCTCGCCCCAAACCTGACCGGAAACCCGAACCACGCTGGAAAGCTGGCCGGTCATACGGTATGGCGAGTTCATGTGTAGCAGCCGCCCGAACCAGCTCCGTCCGTAGGTAATGCGGCCCGTGTTGACGGTGGCGTCCCCGACCTTGCCGGTCACCGAGCCATCGGGATGGATGATGAATTCGACCGCGATGGAGCTGTTGGCGGGACCGGCCGGAATCCCGGACCAGGCGCCCAGAAGGCCGCTATCCGGGTGAAGCGTGGGGGTCATCAGGGGCGGCTGGCCGAACATCTCGTTGGCGCAGAGCAGGAGAAAGACGGCCAGGGTGGCGCCGAGAGAGATCGGGACGAAGCGGGGCACGCGCCAGGGGGCGAGGCCGGCGGGGGATCCCACTCTCAGCCTGCTCCAGGCTACGATGTGCACGGCGCCGACGATGGCGGGAACACAAAGGGCCCACATGCGGAGATGACTGGCGTTGATGGCTACCAGAAAGGTGAAGCCGGCGACGCTGATCAGGCCGCCCAGGCCTTCCCATTTCCAGGCGATCACCAAGCCCAGGAACAGGGCGGCGACACCCAGGGACTGCAGGCGCTCGGCAGACGTGAGGCGGGAGAGATCCGGAGGGCCCTCGCCGAAGAAGAAGGCCATGAAAAGGAGGAACAGCAGAGTCCCGGCGATGCAGGCCGTCCAGCGGCCGGCGACGGCAACCCGCCACGAGGCAACTTGCAAGGCGCTCATGCCTCAGTTTAACGAGATTCAGGTGCGAAAATACCTTCGCGAATGCTTCGGAAGTTCTATGGAGGGCTTCGTAAGGTGTTGATCCCCTGTGGCGGCGCGGACGGGATAATCGACACCCTCGGCGGCTCAACCACGTATAGAATACCCTGAGGCGCAACTGCGCCCCAGGGAGCAAACAGATGTTCTGCCAGAGTTGCGGCGCGCCAGTCGCGGGCGCCTTCTGTACCAAGTGCGGGGCGCGCTCCAGCCGGCCGTCACCGCCTTCCGCACCCCCACCGGCTTACACTCCACCGCCTGCCGTCACCGTAGTGGACTCGCAACAACCCACCCCGGAGCGTTTGAATCAGTTGGGTAGCGCCGCGCAGGAGCACGGCAAAGAAGCCGCCAAACTGGCCCGGCAGGGCATCGGCGCCCTAGTTGCGCGCATGGGAAAGGTCGCATTCGGCGCGGCCGTGCTGCTCTGGATCGCCTGGTTTCTTCTCCCCGCGGCCAGTCTTTCCGGCCGGGCGGTGTACGCGCAGTCCTACACATTCTGGGGCCTCATCGGGATCAACTTTACCGATATGCTTTTGATGCAGCCGGCAATCTCTCACGGGCTGTTTGCGATCCTTGGCCTGATCGCTAGCGCTGCGCCTTTTGCCGCCCCGTTCATTCAAACCGCCTGGGCGCGGTATCTGAACGCTGCGCCACTGGCCTACGTTCTGGCCGCATGGATAGCGATCTATATAAATGAAAACAACGCATTCGGCGTAATCGCCAAGGAGGAAGGCGTGAGTCCGTTTTCGTTAAGTTGGGGAATCTTTGTGTTGACGGCCGCCGCTATCGCCCTGGCCGCGGGCGCCTTGAAGAAGCCGGTGGTGTAGCAGTCGCCTATTGGAACCCGTAAGGCGCTCGCTGCGGCCGGCTCAGCATGGCATTGGCCTCGTCGTCATTCTGGAAACGCTCTTTCACGGGATCCCAGTACAACTTGCGCTTGGTCTTCATCGCAATATGGTGCAGCAGGCAAGTGGAGCACGACCGATGCGCGATTTCAGCGGGCGCCAGCGGCTCTTTGCGGCTCCGCACGCAGTCGAGCCAGTTGGCGTGATGTTCATCGGCGGTCGGGAGGTGAATCTCATTCGGCCCGATCACGCTGTCCAGGATCTTCGCATCGCTCGCCTCCAGCGGCTTTCTTGGGGGCCCGCCCGGATCGCTTGGCGTCACGTTCCCTTCGCGCGTCACAAAGATCCAACCCTTCGTGCCGATGAACTTGATCCCGTTCGGATAGTCGCCGGAGATCGACATGGTCATGCCGTTCGCGTACCGGGCGTCCGTCTGGAACTTCCCGTGCACGTTCCATAATCCATGCGTCGGGAATTCGGCGGTTCCCCAGATCTCCACCGGCCCCGTCAGCTCCGTGTTCATGCCCCAATGGGCAGTGTCCACATGGTGGGCTCCCCAGCCCGTGATCATACCGGCGCCGAACTGCTCGCAGCGCAGCCATCCCGGCCGGTCGAACCCCTTCTGCGGATGCACGCGCATTTCCGTGTAGTACACCACCGGCGTGGTCCCCAGCCAGGCATCGTAGTTCAGATTCGGCGGCACCGGCATTTCCGGAGCCTCCGGTCCCGAGGGATCGCCCGGCAATCCCACCTCCACATGCCGCACTTCCCCGATGCGTCCGTTTCGCACCAGCTCGCAAGCCCGGTGAAACTGCTTCCACGAACGCTGCTGCGACCCGATCTGAAAAATCCGTTTGGAAGCTCTCACCGCATCGCTCATGTACCGGCCCTCGGCAATCGTCAGCGAGGCCGGCTTCTGCAAGTACACATCCTTGCCCGCGCGCACCGCGTTCACCGCCAGAACGGCGTGCTGGTGGTCCGGCGTCGAGATCACCACGGCATCCACGTCCTTGTTGGCCAGCAGTTCCCGATAGTCGCGATATCCCGTGACGCCGTCGTATGGTTTGCCGTCCGTCGCGTAGTAACCGTTCACCAGCGTCTTACCCTGCTCCATGCGATTGGCGTCCAGATCGCACACCGCCATAATGCGAGCGGAATCGTACTTCCGGATGGCCGGCAGATCGTGTTCCCGCGAAATGCGCCCGACACCGATCGCGCCTATGTTGATCCGGTTGCTGGGAGCCGTCTGCCCGAAGACGGTGGACGGCACAATCGCGGGGAACCCCGCCGTGACCGCCGCGCCCAGGCCTGTCTTCAGGATCGATCGCCGTGACAATCTTAGTTGCTCTGACATAGACCCCGCTCCTTTGCCAATCCCGGTTGCTGCGATGTGGGGCAGCCCATTCAGGCTGCGGGCAGGATCGCCCGCCCCACATTACAGAATTCGCGCATTCTTCTGCGCCTTGAGAACCAGTTCCGTGGCCAGCAGCGCCTGCTCCTGGTTCTGCGCGACGTGCGTACGGTTCACAATGTCGCCCACGAATTGCGGACCGAACGGCAACTCCACCTGGTTACAGTTCATATACGTGACCTGCTTCCGGTCCACCAGAAACAGGTGGTTGCCGCCTGGGCGCCCGGCAATATCCACATACTTCCGCAATTCGATGTACCCCTCGGTTCCCAGGATGAACAAGCGTCCATCGCCCCATACTCCCAGGCCATCGGGAGTGAACCAATCCACGCGGACGTATCCCATGCCGCCATTGCCGTGCAGCATCATGTCGCCGAAGTCCTGGAACTTCGGATGCTGCGGGTGATTCACATTCGCAATCTGCGATGCCGTCACATCCGCCACGGTCGATCCGGTGTAATAAACGAACTGGTCGGCCTGGTGCGATCCAATGTCGCACAGGATGCCACCGTAGCGGGCCGGTTCCCAAAACCAATCCGGGCGGCCGCTCCCGGGCACCTGACTCGGATTGCTCACCTGGTGCGAAGCCAGGTTGACGGTCTGAATCACCTTTCCGATGGCGCCCGCCTTCACCAGTTCGCCCGCCTGGACCGCGGCTTTCACCTCCAGCCGTTCGGAGTACATGATGGCGAACATACGGCCGGTCTCTTTGACTGCCTGGCGGACTTCGGCAAGCTGTTCGAGAGTGGTGATTCCGGGCTTGTCGCTCAGAAAGTCTTTGCCGTGCCGCATCACGCGCATCCCTAGCGGCGCACGCAGGTCCGGGATGGCCGCGCTGGCCACCAGTTGGATGGATGGGTTGCTCAGAATCTCGTCCTCGCTTGCCGCCACCTTCACGCCCGGATACCGCTTCTGGAAGTCTGCGAGGGCCGCCGCATTCGTGGAATAGACAGCTGCCAGTTGGCCGCCGCCGCGCCGGACCGCGTCCGTCATGCCGAGTATGTGATTGTGATCCAGTCCGATGACCGCGAATTGAATGGAGTACTTGGGCTTCGTCTGTGGGCCGGCCGCCACCGTCACCTCCTGCGTAGCCTGTGTCGCGGCCTCAAAACCCAGCGCCGCTCCGGGCAGTCCTCCTGCCATCAATCCCGCGGGCCCCGTCGCTTTCAGGAAAGACCGCCGGCTCACGTCATCCGTCATCGCAATTCCTCCTCTCCGAAAGTGTAACTCTCCACAATGCCCGATGTGCCGCGTGAGCTGGATCTGCGCGCGGGGCGTGCCCGCCTACTTGAGGATTTCGGCGGCGTGGTCCGGGGCCTGGCGGGACGGCTTCTGCCGGTACATCAGTTGATCGGCGCGGCCGAGCATCTCCGCCAGGGTTTCGCCGGGCTGCCACTCGGTGACGCCAACCGCGGCGTCCACGTGCACCTTGCGCTGTTCCCCTGGGCCGCCGACGGTGTAGTCGCCGAACACCCACTTCTTCACGCGCCCGGCGTAATCGTCGGCCTCGGCCTGCGCGCAGTCCAGCAACACCACGAACTCGTCACCCCCCCATCTGCCTATGCTGTCCGTGACGCGAAAGATTCCTTTCAACTCCGCCGCAAACTGCTTCAGCGCCTGGTCTCCCGCCAGGTGGCCGCAGGCGTCGTTGATTTTCTTGAAAGCGTTCAGGTCCAGCATGAGCAGGCAGAAGCGACGCTTCTGCGCCAGCCGGAATTCGATGGCCGATTCCATCCCGCGGCGGTTGCTCAGACCGGTGAGCGGATCCACCAGCGCCAGGAGCTCGGCCTCCTCGATGCGCGTGTGGCATTTCTTCACTTCGGCCCGCAGTTGCGTCACGGCCTCTTTGCCGTCCTGTGCCATTTTCTGCACGCAGCTTTTCAGCTCCACCGCGCTCGCCAGCAAGGAAGTGCGGATCTGCTTCAGATCGTTCAGGTCGGCGATGTTCGAAAGCCGCGTGGGGAAATCATGGAATTGCGCCTCGTAGCGCGAGTCGCGCTCGCCCACCGCCTCAGCCGTGCTGGCCATCACCAGCAGCAGCTCTTTGAACTCGTCGGTGCGCTGGCGATAATAATCCGTCGCCCGCCTCGCCCACTCGTCGAGCTCCCGCTCCACGCCCGCTTCGGTTTCGAGCACCTGCACGGGCGTCAGTTCGGCCGAAATCCGCTGCTGCAGGTTGGCCAGGCTCTGCTGCAGCGTGCTTCCCACGTGCGGGCAGGCCTGCGCTCCCGTCGAGCCCATCGCTCCCAATGCGGCGCGGTAGCACTCCAGGGCCGACTGCAGCAGTTCGTCGCGCTTCGAGTCGAGGTATTTCTTGATCGAAATCACCCGCTTGTCATATCGGCATCGGCGGGAAAAGTCTGAGCGCCCCTTATCTGGATCGTGCCAGGCCGGCTGATCTTAGCCTGATGGGCGGGTGCCCCGCCAGGTCCCAGTCAACATCGATGCCGACCCACGGGCTCAGA